>Ga0182015_10004986_pt1 | contig 14018 bp, 11 predicted proteins | sample 712P3MmetaG_FD_120478 | JGI IMG/M metagenome (GOLD analysis project Ga0182015, IMG submission 120478) | Permafrost microbial communities from Stordalen Mire, Sweden - 712P3M metaG | ecosystem: Environmental > Terrestrial > Soil > Wetlands > Permafrost | place: Sweden: Stordalen | collected...
ACTTGCAATATGCCGTTCGCATCGATCAGAAAAGCTACTTCGATGCGCGGCAGGCCTGCGGGAGCCGGAGGAACCTTCAGTGTGAACCGCGCCAGCGACCGGCAATCCTTAGCCAGTTCTCGCTCACCCTGCAACACGTGAATGTCGATGCCGGTCTGATTGTCGACGCCGGTGGTGTATTGCTCCTGGGCGCTAGCCGGAATGGTGGAGTTGCGAGGAATAATTTTAGACACCGCGCCGCCATACGTCTCGATGCCAAGAGAAAGCGGCGTGACATCGAGCAGCAACATGTTGCTGACGCCGCGCTCGAGAATGTTGGCTTGCACGGCAGCGCCTAGCGCCACGACTTCGTCGGGGTTCAGTTCGGTGTGCGGCTTGCGCCCGAAGTACTCCTGCACCGTGCGGCGGATCAAGGGCGTGCGCGTAGTGCCGCCGACCAGGACGACTTCTTCGATCTGTGAAGGCGCGAGATGCGCGTCGGCGAGCGCCTGCTTCACGGGGCCCATGGTGCGCGAGACGACCGGATCGATAAGCGATTCCAATTCTGTGCGGGAAAATTCATGCGTAAAAATCTTGCCACCGGGTAAAGGAAAACGCAGGGTAACGGAATCTTTTTCAGACAACTCATGCTTTGCAGCGATCAACGACTTTCGCAGATCCTGTGCGAGTTCGGCATGCCGAGAAAGATCGAACTCTTCACTTTCCAGAATGCGTACACGGATGAAGGCTTGGAGCAGATTGTCGATGTCGTCCCCACCGAGGTGTGTGTCGCCGTTGGTCGAAAGGACCTGGTAAATGTCACCTTCACTCGTGGAGATGAGTTTCAAGACGGAGATGTCGAAGGTTCCACCGCCTAGATCGTAGACAGCCACCTGTCCCCGCTGCTTTTCGTGCAGGCCGTACGCCAGCGCCGCGGCCGTGGGTTCGTTCACCAGGCGCAGAACTTCCAGGCCGGCGATGCGTCCTGCATCTTTAGTGGCTTGCCGTTGCGCATCGTTGAAATATGCCGGGACCGTGATCACCGCGCGATCGACAGGCTCGCCAAGATACACTTCTGCCCAATTGCGCAATTCGCGCAGGATAAAAGCGGAAATTTCTGGCGGCGTGAACATTTTGTCCCCGAGCATTACGCGAATAACGTTTTTGCTCTTGGGGTCGATGCGAAACGGAAAAAGCTTGAGCTCGTCCTGCACATCGGCGGGGCCACGGCCCATGAGGCGCTTTACGGAATAGATGCTGCGTTCAGGCTGCGTAAGCAGACGGCGGCGCGCCGCTTCGCCGACGATGACGCTGCCGTCTTGATCGAGGCTCACGACCGAAGGGCAAAGCGTCGAGCCGTACGGGCCCGAAATACACTTCGGCCGCCCCGTTTTCGCGTCCACGTACGCGACCAGGCTGTTGGTCGTTCCCAAATCGATGCCAACGACGCGTCCCATCAGCTGCTCACTCCCGCTAATTCTTTCTCCACGCCGGCGACCAGATTGCGAATGTACGAACGGCGATTCAATATTTCGTTCAAACGCTGCAAGACCGCCTCGCGGTCGGCTTCACTGGCATCGGCATCGAGCGCGGTATCCCATTGTTGCGCGGCGATTTTCAGCTCTCCGTCGACCTCATGTAGCTTTTCAGCGAAATTCCTTTCAGCAGTACGCAAGCGGGCGGAAAGAGAATCGAGATTCGCTCCTGCCGATCTGGCTTCGCGCAATTCATCGAGCGATTCGTTCAACTCGAAAACTTCCTCAAGCAATTCCGGCGGGGCCTGCTGCTTGTGCTCACCTTCCTTGCGCATGCCTTCAAGTTCAAGGAGATATTCCACGCGCGCGACCGGCTCGCGAAGAACGCGGTAGGCGTCGTTGAGTTTGGAACTTCTCTGCAGCGACATTTCCTTTTCGCGCTCGGCCATGTTCACAAAATTGTCAGGATGCAATTTCCAGCTCAGCTGCAGAAATTTCTGTTCCAGGCCATCCATGCCAACCCAAAGTTTGCGCGGCAGGCCAAAGTAAGTGAAATAGTCTGAATTTTCAGGTACCGATTGAATTTTCCCGCAAGCAGGGCAAAATGCGGCTGCGTTCGTTGGAGCGTGACAGCTCCAGCAAGGAGAGGCGGAAAGCGTCGCTGATTTTGGCGCATTCATGGTGATGGTGATCCGGTTCAGATTCCTGGCGGCGTCTCATGCCTGCCAACTGGCAAAAAAAAAGTGGCTGGCGAATGTGGCTGCCAACCACTTGCCTGGGCAGCCTGCGCCTGCTTGCGCGCCAGGCTGAATGCCCGTGATGCTTAGGCAGTAAAAGAGCTGCCGCAACCGCAGTTGCGCGCCGCGTTTGGATTCTGAAAAACAAATCCCTGGCGCATCAACGTCTCTTCGTACTCGAGCGTGGTGCCATTCAGATATAAAAAGCTCTTAGGATCTACAAACAAGCGAGCACCATGCTCCTCGAAGACCTTGTCGCGATCCCGCGCCTGCCTGTCGAGCCGCATGGCATAGGACAACCCAGAGCAGCCGCCGCCCTGCACACCAACGCGCAGCCCGCCCACTTCGGTGGACACGCCATCCTTCTCAAGAAGCGCACGAATCTTAAGAGCAGCGCGCTCGGTGAGAGCGATCTTCGCGACTGGCGGTGCAGCTACTTCCGTGGCCATGACCATCCCTTCCATGAACTGGCGCAACTATAAAGATCAGCCGATCCGAATAGCCTTTGCGGCAAACTTAGTGCGCGGCTTTCGCCGTTGTCTGCACTTCGATGCCGTGCTTCTTCTTCCAATCGCCGATAGCTGCTTTGATGGCGTCTTCCGCTAGCACGGAGCAATGAATCTTCACCGGCGGCAGCGCGAGCTCCCGCACGATGTCCGTGTTCTTGATGGAAAGTGCCTCTTCGACGGTCTTGCCCTTGACCCATTCCGTGGCCAATGAAGAGCTGGCGATTGCCGAGCCGCAGCCGAAGGTCTTGAACTTGGCTTCTTCGATTACCTGTGTATCCGGATTGATCTTCATCTGCAGCTTCATTACGTCGCCGCACTCTGGCGCGCCTACCAGGCCAGTACCCACGTTGGGGTCTTCCTTCGGTAAGCTGCCTACGTTGCGGGGATTGTTATAGTGCTCGACCACTTTATCGCTATAGGCCATTAGCTATTGCTCCTTGCCAGATTAACTAGATTTCCGAAACCCGCACTCTTTACCGCTTTTTCAGAAAGCGACACGTTTGGCACGGACGCCGAGCGGCCCGCCGTGAGCTGCCGCAGCGCATCCTTGATGAATTCCGCGCCGACGCCCAACAGCTTCAAAAAAGCGCGAACCTGCTGAAGCTCGTGGAAAGAGCGCTCACCGGCCGCAGCTGCATCTTCACCTTCGCCGCCGTAAGGCACGAAAGTGACGCGAAAAGCCGCGCCGGTACCGCCGATTGACCGATGGATTCGAATTGTTCCTTCGTTCGCCATTGTTGACCCTTTCAGCTTTTAGGCTGTTTGCCAGTTCATTTTTGAAATGTCTATACCTTCCTTGGCCATTTCGTACAACGGGGACAACTCACGCAGTTTGGTCACGACTTGCACCATCTTATCGACGACGTAGTCGACTTCCTCCTGCGTATTGAAGCGGCCGAGGCCGAAGCGGATCGACGTGTGGGCTAGATCCTCGCCGACCCCTAAAGCTTTGAGTACATAGCTGGGCTCGAGGGTTGCCGATGTACATGCTGAACCGCTCGAAACCGCGATGTCGTTGACGCCCATTAGTAGCGATTCACCTTCAACATAGGCAAAGCTCATGTTGAGGTTGTTGGGCAGTCGATGTTCCCACGAGCCATTGATGAATACCTCATCCAGCTTCGCTTCCAGACCGGCTCGTAGGCGGTCACGCAGGGCACGCATGCGTACGGATTCTTCTGCCATCTCCTTATGAGCAATCTCGCAAGCCTTTCCCAAGCCCACAATGCCTGGAATATTCAGAGTGCCGGAACGCATGCCGCGTTCGTGGCCCCCGCCGTCAATCGTGGCCGCAAGCTGAACGCGAGGGTTACGTCTGCGAACATACAACGCTCCGACCCCCTTTGGGCCGTAAATCTTGTGCCCGCTGATAGCCAGAAGGTCGATGTTGTCTTTCTGGACGTCCACGGGAATCTTCCCAACAGCTTGGACGCCGTCGACCGCGAAGAAGATACCGTTTTCCTTGGCGATCTTGCCGATCTCCGCAATGGGGTTGATCACGCCGATTTCGTTATTGGCGTACATGATGGTAATCAGGATCGTCTTGGGTGTAATGGCCTTGCGTACGTCCTCGGGATCCACGCGGCCATCTTTGTGCACCGGCAGATAAGTCACCTCGTATCCATATTTTTCAAGGCGTTTGCACGTGTCCAGTACGGCCTTATGCTCGATAGCCTGAGTGATGATGTGATCGCCCTTTTCGCGGTACATCTCCGCGATGCCCTTGATCATCAAGTTGTCGGATTCTGTCGCCCCGCTCGTAAAAATGATCTCTTTCGGCGTGGCGTTGATGAGCGACGCAATTTGTTGGCGCGCCGTTTCCACTGCTTCTTCGCCGGCCCAGCCGAACGAGTGGTTACGGCTGGCGGCGTTGCCGAATTTCGAAGTGAAGTAGGGCATCATCGCCTCAAGCACGCGCGGATCGACCGGAGTCGTCGCGTGATTGTCCATGTAAATTGGTAGAGTTACGGCCATAGTTCTAATCTCCTAAGTTTGCAATTCCACGAGCGCGTGTTCCGCTTGTTCTTCGCTCATCTGAGAAATCGTGACGGTGCTGAGCACGCTCAAAATGCTGTCATTCACGCGGCGCAAAGGCTCACGAATCGAGCACTTTTCGCTGGCACCGCAATTACCGTGGCTGGTCACGCACGAAGTGATCAACACCGGTCCATCAATGGCTGAAATCACTTCCAGCGCGGTTATTTGCGAAGCGTCTCTACCCAGTTGGTAGCCGCCGCTGGCGCCATGCTTGGCGGTAACGATGCGCTCGCGCGCCAATTTCTGAAGCACTTTAGCCATAAGCATCGTTGAGATGCCGTATTCTTCGGCTATTTCTGTAGCGCTGTACGCACGCTGGTCGCGGTGCATGGCCAGATGCTTTACCGCGATTAATCCGTAGTCGGCCTTCTTGGAAAGCTTGAACATATATTAGGTTCGTGCGACGTTCAACCGATATCGGACTGAATCGGTCTCACCATATCAGACCATTTCGGTCGCAAATGAAGTTTAGTGGTTGGGGCCCCCGATGTCAACACAAGATTGTGCACCTCGAAACACAAGTGTGGCGTTTTCTGTAGTTTACCCAGCATAAATCATAATGAGAATTGCGGGCTAAAAAGTAAGTTTCAACTCTGCGGAAACACTGCGCGGCGCGCCGACTGCGGTGCCTGAAAACAAACTGGCAAAGTTGATGACATTAACGCGGTCTGTCAGGTTCGAAACCTGGATTTGCACCGACACGGAGCGTAACTCCTTACGGTATATCTGCGCTCCCGCGGCCGCGTCGAGGGAGAAATTCGGGCGAACGCGTTGACGGTTGAAATCAACCTGGCTGAGAATAGCCGCTCCGTATTGAGCCAGCACAAAACTCGGACTCTCCCAGTCGCTCAAGTCCGCTGGCAGACCACTGCCATATTGGTTACTGAGCGCCAGCCAAACCCTTCGTTCTGCTTGGAACCTTATGCGTGCACGTAAGGTGTTGCGCTGATCCTGAGACACCGCGAACTGGCTCGTGTCGGTTAGCGCTCCGGGCCCATCACTCCCCAGAAATAATCCCCCGGTGATTGGTCCGCGCCCGATGCCGGATTGATTGGCATAGCTGACGTAGCCGGAAAAGCGCCACCACTGCGGAACTTCCAGACGCAACTCTTCGCCGAAAATACGGGCGCTCGCGAACGCGATGGGGAAGCTGACTCCTGTGTCCAACAAGGTGTCATCATCGGGATAATTGTGAAAATCGCGGCGAAAAACATTGCCGTCAATGCGTAACTTGCCGAAAAGAGACTTGGTAAATCCGCCTTCGAAGTAATTGGCAAGGGCCGGGCGGACAGGTAGGCGCAAAACAAGCGAATCAAGGGAATTCAATTGAGGAGAACTGGCTAACAACAAATTTTCCATCGCTGGCGTCTGAAATACCCGATCGTAGGAGGCGTGCAGCAAAAGATTCAGTGAAGAAATATAACGAGACACACCGACGCGCGGGCTCCACGCTGATTCATGCACGACGAACGCGTAGTGATCGAATCGCAATCCCGCTGCAATATTCCAATTGCCGAGGTGAAGCTGGTCCTGGAGATATGCGGAAGGCTCGATGTCCCAGCGCTGATCCTTGAATTGAAACTGTTGCTGCGTTTGCGGATCGAACTGCGAAGGATCCGTAATGACGTATTGTAGCGCTTCGTGGACCGGAGTGAAAAAGCTGTCCACGCCAGCCTTCCAGTTATGCCGCCCTTTGTGCCCAGCGACATCGCCGCGCGCATACCCTTCGCGATAGCCGCGTGATTGCGAAATGATGACCGGGGTAGCTAACGGATTGGAAGTGAGATCGGCGGCGACATCGCGCACGCTGCCAGATAGACTAAGAAATAAATCCTGCGTGATGGTGTGCTGGAAAAAAAACTGTCCGCTAGTTTCCTGATTTGTGATGTCTTGCCGCTGGCCCGCTTGTTCCTGCACGAGTTCATCCGGTACCAGAAAGCGGATGGCATTGTGAATGACCATCACACGAAGATGATCGCCATCGGCAAACTCATGTTCGTAGGAAGCCGAGAAACCCGCGGCATTGCCACGATTGGTGTAATTTTCTAGCACAGGCGGGTCAAGATAGCGATCGGTGTGAAACCCATTGCCGCTAAAGGAAAAATGATTGTTGCCGGCGGCGTAGGAAAGTTCTGCAGAGCCGCTGGTGCTGGAAAAACTTCCCCCATTCACATCGATCTGGCCGTGAACCCCGCTGGGTACGTCTTTGACCGTGGTTACTTCTACAACGCCGCCGAGTTTCCGGCCATATTCTGCGGGGAACGTGGCGGTCAAGATTCGCATGCTATCGACGTCCTCAGAGTCGAACTCCGCAGCGAACGCGGGAGACCGATTTTGCGTGAGCGGCAATCCGTCAAAGACGTATTGCACATCGTATTCCGATCCGCGCGGATGCAGGACACCATTGGCTTCGAATAGCCAACCAGGTTGCTGATTGACCAACTCGCTAAGATTTCTCCCGGGCTGAGGAGCCATTTCCTGGTCGATGGATGAGCGGCCCACCGAGTAGATCGAACCGGTACGGCCTGGATCTACTAACGTCGCGGAATCTGTCACTTGGACTTGGGTGGCAACGGACGCGACGCCCAGAGTTACCGCCACACGCGCCGGAATTTCCGAGTGAATCTCGATGATCCTGCTCCAAGGCGCAAATCCTTCTGCTTTTACGTTGAGTCGATAGACTCCGAATGGCAGGTCCTGTGCGGAGTATCGTCCATCCATGGAAATCTGAAAGGTGCGATGCAATTGGTTGGATTCGCTGAGCAACTCCGCTTCGGCAGCAAGCGCTGCGCCTTGCGGGTCGCGAACCTCGATGCGCAATTCCCCGCGAACGCGCTGGGCGCGAGCCGTCGTGCTGGCCGTGCACAAGGTGGCCAAAGCAGCCATGCACAGGAGACCGTTACTGCACCGTGCGCGCATTTTGCCTGTTAGCCACAAAACCTTCGAGCTTTCTGAGGCCCAGGCGGTTGCCTGGACGATTTTTTTAACTGCGTTAACACCTTATGCCTACCATCCGCGTTATGATTCCATCAGTTCCGCACACTTGTTCGGGCCGGGTTCCGAACACAGTAACCCTGAGTGGCTCAATGAGTAGCCATCTACCGGAACTTTAGCGTTTACACAATTACGTTAGCACGAAGGGCACGACGCCCCGCAGCGCACCGGGACAAGCGGCAGCGAAATAGCAACAATAGGTTCCTAGTTTCGCGCCTCCCAATTACAGCCGCAACCTTAGGCAGCGAAACTCCAAGGACCATGCGTCATCTGCTCTGCACCATCGGCTTTGCGGGTAAAACGGCGGAAGAATTCTTCGCCCTGTTACGACAATCGCAGCTCGAGTGCGTCATTGATGTGCGCCAGAACCGCGGTGGCCAGCTATCGGCGTTCGCAAAATATCCCGATCTGAAATATTTCCTCGCGAATATTTTGAATGTCGAATATCGACACGAAGCACTGCTTGCGCCTACACCCGCATTGCGCAGGGCTTATCAGGCAAGCCGCGACTGGCAGGTTTATGAAGCTGCTTTTCTCAAGCTGCTCAAGCAGCGGGGTGTCCCAGGGACATTGGATACTTCGGCGTGGCCCGCGAAAGTCGCCCTGCTGTGTACCGAGCCTGGCCCAGAGAAGTGTCATCGCCGTCTGGTTGCAGATATTTTGGCCGAATACTGGACGGGCGCTGGCGATGACGTGGAAGTGCGCCACTTGGTCGTGGATCGAAACGCAGCGATGCATGCCGAGGTCAAAATTGCACCAACTATAAAAGTACCGTTGCCCAATCGTCCCGCTTTCAGCTCGCATTCATCGCAACAGAAAATATCCGAGGCTGGTTCAGGTCTCGTCGTCGAAATAACGGGCTCGGGTGCGCGATTGGGGTCGCAGCGCGTCGCCTCGGAAGAAGTGGATCGTGCGTTCGGCATGCCGATTGGTAAACTGCGCAGCCGTGCGGGAATCGAGTCTCTATCTTATGCCACGGCGGACCAGAGCGAACTCACGCTGGCTGCCGAGGCTGCGACGCACGCTCTTCAAGGCGCGAAGACCACAACAAACGAACTCGATTGGATCATTGCCACTAGCGAAACGCATCACGCCTACCCTTCACTCGCAGCGCAGGTTCACAAACGCTTAGAACTCCGCGAAAATTGCGCTGCATTGGATGTTGGCGGAGCTTGCCTCGGCCTATTGAACGCGCTGGCGACGGCGCAATCGTTCATTTTGTCCGGGCAGGCACGCAAGATAGCCGTTGTGACCTCCGATGTTCACAGTCGCACATTGATTCCTGGGCGTGTAGCCGGGGAGTTCGGCGGTTTATTCGGGGACGGCGCCAGCGCCTTTATTCTTGGCGCACATTGCGGCGAACGAGCCCTACATAACCAAGGCGAATATTCTCTAGGACGCTTTTTTTTCGGCTGCGCCAGCCAGTATGCGGATGCGATCTGCGTTCGCGATGACGCCGAGGGTGGTCTGGCTGTTCGATTTGACGGGGAAGCATTATCGCGCGCCGCAATCACACGGATGGAGAGCGTAATCGCCGCTGTGGAAGCCTACAGTGGAATTTTACGTTCGCAGGTCGGCGCCTTCGCCACGCATCAGCCTAACCCGCGACTTGTCAAGTTGCTGGCGAAGCGATGCAATGTGCCCGCTAGTTCTTTTCCGACCGTGGCACGTACTTCTGGGAATCTCGGGTCTTCGACGTGCGGAGTGGCGCTGTATGTCGCGTTGCAGGACGCCCGGGCGTCGGAACGCTGCAATCGCAAACCGATCTTTCTAACATCGCTAGGCCCCGGACTGCTCTTTGGGGGCGGTTGGCTGCAACCTTGAACCCTCATAGAGAAGCGCTGACTTGTAACATTTTGTAACGGCGTCATCCTGACCGGCCCAGAGCCACACTCTTAATCGGCGTGTATCTACCTGTCTACAATAGACTTATGCGCAACTGACGTATGGTCTTGCGCTTGCACGCTCTTCCTGCAATTGGACGTGTCCGTTTTCCGTTTGTTGGAGTCACTCAATGACGCAGCGAGCCAAAAATCGCCAGTCTGGATTTTCCCTAGTCGAAGTGATTGTGGTCGTTGGCATCGTTATGGTGCTGTCTGCGATGGCGATCGTGCTGACGCAGGGCACCATGCAGAATTACAAAGCCAACACTGCCAGCGGAGAAGTCGTAGCGCAACTCCGGTTGGCGCGCGAGCTGTCTATTTCCAAGCGACGTAATGTACGGATTGATTTCACGCCGCCAAACAAAATCCAGGTGACGGTCGAATACCTGAACGGTGAGACCCCAGGTCCGGCGATTACGCCGGTGTATCTCAACGATGCTGACCAAGGCGTCAGCGGAACCTGCCAATATTTCGTTTTCCCGGGCCTCCCGGACACACCCATGGGTTTTGGAAACACATCCGCGATTGATCTGGCCCAACCAGGCGGCGGCGGCACGTGGGCAGTGATGTTCACGACCTCGGGAGCACTGGTAGGCACCTCGGCGCTGGCGGGATTTAGCGTTATCGGAAACAGTAACCCCGTGAATGCCACGATTTTCATCGGCATGCCGGGAGTTAATTCGACGGCCCGAGCCGTCACGGTCTTAGGCGCCACGGGCCGAGTACGGACTTATTCATGGGATGGTACGCAATGGAGAGAATAAGGAGCCAAGCAATGGAGCGCCGACGAAACAAGATGGGCCAGCAGCGCGGTTTCACGATGATCGAGGCGCTGATTTCGATCATGGTGCTCTCGTTCGGCGTGTTGTCTCTGGCGGCCGTTTATGCCCAGGGCATCTACTACGCCAGCTTGACGCAGTATGACTACATCGCGGAGAAAAAGGCCGAGCAGGCCGTCGAGGCGATTTTCACCGCTCGTGACAACAACACTCTCACTTGGGCGCAAATTCAAAACGTCTCCTCCGGCGGTGTTTTTCTAGCTGGTCCTCAGCCGATGTTACAGCCCGGCCCGGATGGGTTGGTGGGTACTGCAACCGACGTGGGGTCGCCTGACGAAGTCATCGTGATCGGCCCCAACCCAACCGGACAAATTGGCACCGCCACGGACGCCACTGTGGACTTGAACCCATGGATGACCCGGACCATCGATATCGAACCTGTAGTGGATACGACCGGCAACAACGAACCCAATCTTCGGCAGATCACCATCACCATTAATTATCAGGTTGGACAGATGCAGCGCACCCACGTACTGGTCAGCTACATCTCGTCATTCGCATAGAGCGCAGCTAGCTACGCAGGAGCTTCTGGCAATGAAAAAACAGTTTGGATTCTCAGTAATAGAAATGACCGTTGCGATGGGCGTCGCACTGCTGGCTCTCGCGGCCACGGTGGTGGCATTTCGAGACTCTGCCTATACCAACCAGCGAGTGGCTCTTAAATCGGATATCTCCGACAACATGCGCGCGGGTATGAACTTTATTGTGCAGGATCTAATTCAGGCGGGCACCGGCATTCCCGTGGGTGGAATATCCATACCGAACTCGGGCGCGCCGGGTTCGGGATGCGCAAATGGCGTCTCGGCCTTGAACCGTCCGACCTTAAGCGCCAGCGGCTTGGAATTTCCTATCTGCAACACCACGTTACCGGCGGTCGAACCGGGCGATGGCCTGGGAAATCCGATCACCAGCCCGGACGCAACGTCTCTGACTCCTACCGACCTGATTACTATGCTGTACGTCGACAATACTTTGGGCCTCGATAGCAAGCCCATCAATCAGGCTCCCTTCGGTGCCGACCCCGGTTGCCTCGGTACTATCAGCGCCAACGGCGCTACGGTGTTTTTTGATAAGACCACCATCTATCTTGGCCAGGTCAACTGCGTAGACCTCAGCAAAGCGATTGTGCCCATTAACCCCGGCGACCTGATCATGTTCAGCAATGCCAACGGCAATGCCATACAGACGGTGACGGCCGTGTCCGGCCAAACGCTGACGTTTGGTACTGGCCTCGCAGCCGGAGATGCCTACAACCTCAATGGCACCGGTCAACCATCCGGGACTTTGATCCAGCTCCAGAACTACACCACCAATGCTCTGGGCCAACACATTTATAGCGGGACCTACCCACCAACCACAGCGAGCCGCATCTGGATGATCAGCTATTACCTGGACAACCTCACCGACCCGGGACGCGTTCGCCTGATCCGCCGCACCAATTTCAATCCGGGCGTGGTTGTCGGCGAAACCATTGAGAACCTGCAGTTTACATACAACTATGTCAGCGGCTCGAACGTGCTGGCTAATCAGAATACTGTCCCGGTCGGTTATAACGAAAGCGAGATTCGCTCTGTCGACGTTTACATGGGCGCGCGTTCCGACAATCCCATCAATATCAGCGGCACTTCGACGTACATCCGCAACAGTATACAGACACAGGTTTGCCTACGCAGCCTGTCCTACGTCAATCAATACCAATAGGAGAATGACGATGAAAGCGCCAAAAACGCCATTGCGACGCGAGGCCGGCATCGCCCTGCTCACTACGATTCTCTTGATGCTGCTCATGTCCAGCTTGCTCGTCGGTTTCGTGCTGCTGATCACCGAAGGTCAGAAAATGAGCGGCATGAACAACGACTACGGCCGGGCCTTCTACGCCTCGGAAGCCGGCATGGAGAAAATCACCGCCGATCTGGGCACGCTCTTCGACAAGAACTATTCGCCAACGGCGGCGCAGTTGGCGGCCATTACCACCCAGCCCCCCTCCATCACGGGAATTCAGTATGTTCAGTTCGACGGCTCCTCGGGATATAGCTTGTCCTACCCTGGGCAACCAGGGACTCCGATTGCCAACGTGACCCAGATTAAGTCGGGCACCTCGCCGTATCAGGGCATGACCGCACTTGCAACTCCTTACACGTTGACGGTGACGGCACGCACCAATCAGGGCACCGAAGTGAAGTTGCAACGTACCACGCAAACGGTAGGTATCCCGATGTTTCAGTTCGGGATTTTTTGCGACAACGACTGCAGCTTTTTCGCTGGACCCGACTTCAATTTTGGCGGACGCACCCATACAAACGGCAACCTGTTTCTGGCATCGGGCTCTTCGCTGGAGCTGTCGGATAAGGTCACGGCGGTAAACGATATCATTCGAACGAATCTTTCAAATGGCTTCTCAACGATGGGAGGCCAGTATCCGGGAACCGTAAATGTGACCACGTCACCCGGAAGTGGCTCCTACAGAGCATTGGCATATAACGAGGGCAGCCTGGTAGGGACGATCGGATCGGCGGCTAATCCAACCTGGCCCACCATTTCCCAGACGTATTACAACAGCAACATCGTAAATAAAGCCAAAGCCTTGAATCTGGGCATCGTGACGTTGGGAACAGGAACAAAACCGATCGATATCATTCGCCGCCCGTATCCTGCAGACTCGCCGATCGTCACGCAGCAGCGTTACTTCGCGCAGGCCAGCGTGCACATCGTTTTGTCTGACAATCCTGCAGACATCATGGCTATGCCGTGCATCGACACGACGACGCAGCCGTTCGATCTGCGGAAACTGGCGCAGCCTGCAGCAACGCTGGCAGCTTCCGCAGACCCGCAGATTATGTATCTGCGCGGCAAGCTCGGTGCGAACCTGGTACCGCTGGCGGCTTCGGGGGCAGGCGCGGCGTATAACCCGTCTTCACCCGTTGCTCCGTCTGGAGACGGCTATTGGATTTCCAACGGAGCTCCTGTCGAGCCCGGATTCCTGAAGATTGAGATACAAAACGGAGCGACCACCGGCAATACTCCGTGCGGTAACTGGCAGGATGTGACCCTGGAGGTTCTGGGCCTTGGCTATGTGGGCAAGAACATCAACCCTTATGCATTAGTGGCCGACACCAGTCTTCCTCTTCTGCCAGGTGCGCAACAACCTGGGCAGTCTGCCATACCGTGTCTTGAGCCCTTTCCGAACGCGATCATTCGGCTCGAGCGCATTCGCGATAATCCCGGCAACGGTACAGGCAATCCCTGCGGAGTAGCGGTCGTTGGAGTTACGCCGACAATCCTCAACACTGCACCTAATGACTTCTGGCCTAACGTGTTATTCGATACGCGTGAAGGAACGCTGCGCGACGTTTCGCCAGGCGGCAGCATCGGAGCTGCCCCGACGATTAACTACAGCCAAATGGTTACCCCCGGTGGTGTGATGCATTACGTGGAAGTGGACGCCGGGAACGTAGCGAAGTGGCTCGCCGGGACTATTCCCGGCTCCGGGCACATATCCTTCGATCCATTAACCGCGCCTAATGACTACACGGTGTACGTATCAGACCGGCGCGGGAACTGGGCC
>Ga0182015_10004988_pt1 | contig 14018 bp, 10 predicted proteins | sample 712P3MmetaG_FD_120478 | JGI IMG/M metagenome (GOLD analysis project Ga0182015, IMG submission 120478) | Permafrost microbial communities from Stordalen Mire, Sweden - 712P3M metaG | ecosystem: Environmental > Terrestrial > Soil > Wetlands > Permafrost | place: Sweden: Stordalen | collected...
ACACCTCACCCGCTGCGAGCACTGCCACGGCGAAGCGAACCGCTGGGAGCTGGTGGCCGGCGGGGTTCGCAGCCTGGCGGCCGCCACGCCGGAGGCGGCACAGCCCGCCCGCCCGTGGCACACCCGGCCGCATGTCCTGGCCGGTCCCAGGCGGCGCACCGTGCTGGCCGCCAGCGCGGCGGCCGTGCTCGTCCTCCTCGGCGGCGCCGGCTACGGGGCGACGGCCGCTCTCACCCGGCACGCAGCCGGCACGGTCCTCACCGCGGTCAGCGGGTGCACCGCGCTCGAGCAGGCGAGTGGGACGCTCGAGCGGGTGAACGGCAGCAGCCTGGTCATCAAGACGGCCAGCGGCCAGCCGGTGACCGTGACCACGACGGCGGCCACGTTCATGACCATGTCCGGACCGCTGCTGAGCGACATCACGGACGGGGCGTCAGTCATGGTGCGCGGCCACAGCTCCGGCGCCGCGATCGCGGCCGCCATCGTCACCGTCGGGCAGCCGTTCAGCGCGGTGAACCCACCGGGCTTCGTCCCTGTCCGGGGGACGGTCTCGGACCCGAGCACCGCTGGCTTCACCCTCGTCACGTCCACCGGAACCCGGATTCCGGTGACCACCTCCGGCAGCACGCTCGTCGTAGTGCCGCACGCCAGCCTGGGCCAGCTGCAGGCCGGCGCCGCCACCTTCGCCCTTGGCCACGCCGGGCCGGACGGGACGCTGTCGGCACGAGCGGTGGCAACGATCTCCCAGCTCCCGTCCGGGCCGCGCCTCAGCATGACGTATCGCGGCTGCTCGCCCGCCGCGATCGCCGCGGCGCTCGCCTTCGGCGGCTGATCCGCCGGACCCCGCGATGGCTGGCACCGCTGCCCGCGCGGTGCCGGCCAGCATGCGGGTATTAGCGCACGTCCAGGCCGGTGACGGCCCGGCCGATGATCATGCGCTGGATCTCGCTGGTGCCCTCGAAGATGGTGAAGATCTTGGCGTCCCGGTGCCAGCGCTCCACCGGGTACTCGCGGGTGTAGCCATTCCCGCCGAGTATCTGGATCGCCTGCTCGGTGACCCGCACCGCGGTCTCCCCGGCCACCAGCTTCGACATCGATCCCTCGGCGCGGGTGAACTGCTGGCCAGTGCGAGCCATCCAGGCCGCGCGCCAGGTCAGCAGCCTGGCCGCGTCAATGGCGGCGGCCATGTCGGCCAGCATGAAACCGATTGACTGGTTCTGCCCGATCGGCCGCCCGAACTGGACCCGGTCCCTGGAGTAGTCGCGGGCGTACTCGAAGGCGGCCCGGGCGATCCCGACCGCCATCGCCGCGACGCCCGGGCGGGTCGCCTCGAAGGTCTTCAGGGCGGCCTGCTCGCCGCCGCTGCCGCCCGCCGCGATCCTGGCCAGCCGCGCGTCCAGCCGTTCCTTCCCGCCGACCAGGCAGCGGCCGGGCACGCGCACGTCGTCGAGGACTACCTCGGCCGTGTGCGACGCCCTGACCCCGTGCTTGCGGAACTTCTGCCCCTGGGTCAGGCCGCGGGTCCCCGGCGGCACGATGAAACTGGCCTGCCCGCGGCTGCCCAGGGCCGGGTCGACCGACGCCACCACCACGTGCACGTCCGCGATGCCGCCGTTGGTCACCCAGGTCTTGGTGCCGTTCAGCGCCCACTCATCCGCCGCCTGGTGGTAGACCGCGCGGGTCGCGATGGCGCTCACGTCGCTGCCGGCCTCGGGCTCGGACGAGCAGAAGGCGCCCAGCCGGACATCGCCCGGGCCGCCGAACATCTGCGGCAGCCATTCGCCTGCCTGCTCCGGGGTGCCGTTGCTGGAGACCGCGGCGGCGGCCAGGCAGCTGCCGGTCAGCGACAGCGCGATCCCGGCATCGCCCCAGTACAGCTCCTCGAACGCCACCGCGGTGCCGAGGCCGCTCGGCTCGAGCCATTGCCCGCCGAAGAAGTCCAGCGAGTACAGGCCGATCTTCGCGGCCTCCTCCAGCACGGGCCAGGGCGTCTCCTCCCGCTCGTCCCATTCCTGGCCCGCGGGCCTGATGACACGCTCGGCGAAGTCATGAACCCAGTCGCGCATTTCGCGCAGATCCGGGCTGAGCTCCAGCGAGAACGAAACCGGGGAATCGCCGCTCATGTGACTCCTCGTGACTCCTCGTCACCGTTGATGTTACCCGACAGTAACACAGGCTGCGGGCCAACTCGGATGCCCTGTCGTGATTCCATGATCGTGGCGGGCGCGGACGGCGCCGCACGGGCCGGACCTCAGGGAGCGATGCGCATGGACTACAGCGGATACCGCCATCTACTGTTCGAGCGCCGCGCCAATGGCGTGCTCCTGATCACGATGAACCGGCCCGAGGTGTATAACGCGGCGGATGAGGTCATGCACGGCGAGCTGGCCACGGTGTGGCCGGACATCGCGCGCGATGACGAGACCAGAGTCGCCGTGGTGACCGGGGCGGGGAAGGCGTTCTCGGCGGGCGGGGACCTCGCCATGGTCCAGCGGCAGGCCGGCGACTACGACCGGGTGACCGGCATGCTGACCGAGATGAGCGACCTCGTCTACAACATGATCAACTGCCCGAAGCCGATCATTTCCGCGATCAACGGGGTAGCCGTGGGCGCCGGCGTCGTGGTGGCGCTGATGGCCGACATCAGCATCTGCGCCCAGGACGCCAGGCTCGGCGATGGTCACGTCCGGCTCGGCGTGGCGGCCGGCGATCACGCGGCGATCATCTGGCCGCTGCTCTGCGGCATGGCCAAGGCCCGCTACTACCTGCTCACCGGCGAGATGGTGACTGGCGCCGAGGCCGAGCGGATCGGGCTGGTCAGCAAGGCACTGCCGGCCGGGGAGGTGCTGGCCGATGCGCTCCGCGTCGCGGACAGCCTGGCGGCCGGCAGCCAGCTCGCCATCCGGCTGACCAAGCGGGCGCTGAACGGCTGGCTCAGGATGGCGGGGCCGATCTTCGATCAGTCGGCCGCCTACGAGATGCTCACCTTCATGGGCGATGACGTGCAGGAAGGCATCGCGGCGCTGCGGGCAAAGCGCCCGCCTGACTTCCCGTCAGCTCCGCGGGCCCCGGCGTAGGCTCCGGCCCGGGCCCGGTCACGAGGCCGGGAGGGCCGGCACCCTCTCTGATCGCGGCGCGTGCGGCTAGTCCTGCTCGTGCTTCTCCAGGAACGCGTACACGTCGGTTTCGTCCACGCCGGGAAAGCTGCCCCGCGGCAGCGCGGCCAGGATGTGCGAGTGGGCGCGCGCCGACGGCCAGGCCAGCCCCTCCCAGCGCGCGGCCAGCCGGGCCGGCGGCCGCTGGCAGCACTCGCCGTCCGGGCACGCCGAGCTGACCCGCCGGGTCGTCTCCCGGCCCCGGAACCAGCGCGAGTGCTCGAACGGCACCCCCAGCGTGATCGCGAAATCGCGCTCAGGACCCGGATCCACGAAGGCGACGCACCAGTACGTGCCCGACGGCGTGTCGGAGTACTGATAGAGCGGGCTGAACCGGTCGGCCGCGGCGAACACCTGGCGGCCGGACCACTCACGGCACATCCGCTGACCCTCGATCGCGCCCGCCTCGTCGGCCGGGAACAGCACGCCGTCGTTCTCGTACGCCTTGTAGATGATGCCGCCCGCGTCGTTCTTGACGAAGTGGCACGGCAGGCCCAGGTGGTGCGTGGCCAGGTTGGTGAAGCGGTGCGCGGCCATCTCGTAGGACACCGCAAAGACATCCCGCAGGTCCTCGACCGACAGGTTCTTCGCTTCCTTGTTCTCGCGCAGGAACCGCGCGGCCGGCTCCTCCGGCACCAGCACGGCGGCGGCGAAGTAGTTCGCCTCCACCCGCTGCCGGAGGAAGTCAGCGAAGTCGGCCGGCGCGGAGTGCCCGAGCACGAAATGGCCGAGCGTCTGCAGCAGCACCGTCCGCGGCGTGTGCATGCCCATGGACTCCTGCTTGAGATAGATCCGCCGGTTCCGCAGGTCCGTCACTGATCGCGCGGACCGGGGCAGATCATGCACATATTTAACGGAGAACCCGTGGTGCCTCACCACCGCCAGAAGCAGTCCCTGGGACAGGGCTCCCCCGGCGTAGCCGGCTGCCGCCAGTGCCTCGGCGGCAGCCTCCTCGATCGGCGCGAAGTAGTTGCCGCGCTCGCGCATCATCGCGCGCAGGTCCGCGTTGGCCTCCCGCGCTTCCTCCGGCGTGGCGGTCGGCTTGACCCGCTGCCTGCGCAGCTCGGCGTGCAAGGCCACGACGTGCTCGAGCACGTCGTTCGGCACGCGTGCGCCCACCCGCAGGTACGGCAGGCCGAGGTCGGCATAGGCCGGGTCACGCTGTGCCTCGGCAAGGGCAATCTCGAGCTGCGCGCGGTGGCTCGGCGGCTGCTTGCGCAGCAACTCCCCCACCGGCACGGACAACGCCCCGGCGAGCGCCTCGATCAGTGACAGCTTCGGCTCGCGGCGACCGTTCTCCAGCAACGACAGCACGGACGGCGCGCGTCCCACGCGGGCGCCGAGATCGGCCAGGGTCAGCCCGCGGGCGCGGCGCACGTGCCGGAGCCGTTGGCCAAAGAACGCGAGATCTAGACCATCAGATGTCAAGGATGACGATTTTTCGCTGACCAAATCTTGCATATGTTAAGCTTAGACGAAAATTCAAGGATATTCACGCCTCTAACCCTGGTGATTCACCGGCTGGGCACGCAGGCTGTGGCTAACCGGGGACACAGGATGGCAGGAGGCCCCCCATGAGTAATCATCGCCCCGAAGGCATGCAGAACGGCAACGGCAAGGCCAGCAACGGGCAGGCCGGCAGCAACGGCAAGGCCAGCAACGGGCAACAGGCCGGCCGCCAGATCGACGAGCAGGCGGCCGCGCTGCGCCAGGAGTGGGCGACGGATCCGCGCTGGGCCGGCGTCGAGCGGACCTACTCGGCGGCTGACGTGATCAGGCTGCGCGGCTCGGTGCAGGAGGAGCACACGCTGGCCAGGATCGGGGCGGAGCGGCTGTGGTCCCTGCTGCACAGCGAGCCGTACATCAACACGCTCGGCGCGCTGACCGGCAACCAGGCCGTGCAGCAGGTAAAGGCCGGCCTGAAGGCGATCTACCTGTCCGGCTGGCAGGTCGCGGCGGACGCCAACCTGGCCGGGCAGACCTACCCGGATCAGAGCCTGTACCCGGTCAACTCGGTGCCGCAGGTCGTCCGGCGGATCAACAACGCGCTGCTGCGCGCCGACCAGATCGCCTGGGCCGAAGCCGACGGCGGCAGCGACGGCGAGCAGCCGCACTGGCTGGCGCCGATCGTGGCGGACGCGGAGGCCGGCTTCGGCGGCATGCTGAACGCCTTCGAGCTGATGAAGTCCATGATCGCGGCCGGCGCCTCAGGCGTGCACTGGGAGGACCAGCTGGCGTCCGAGAAGAAGTGCGGCCACCTCGGCGGGAAGGTGCTGATCCCGACCGGCCAGCACATCAGGACCCTGAACGCGGCCCGGCTGGCCGCCGACATCTGCGGTGTCCGCAGCCTCATCGTCGCCCGCACGGATTCTCAGTCGGCGAACCTGATCACCAGCGACGTGGACGAGCGCGACCAGCGGTTCGTCACCGGCGAGCGGACCGCCGAGGGGTTCTTCCGGGTCCGCGGCGGCATCGAGTCCTGCATCGCCCGCGGCCTCGCCTACGCCCCGCACGCCGAGCTGCTCTGGATGGAAACCGGCACCCCCGACCTGGCGGTGGCGCGCGAGTTCGCGGAGGCGATCAAGGCCGTCTACCCGGACCAGATGCTCGCCTACAACTGCTCGCCGTCGTTCAACTGGCGGGCGCACCTGGACGAGGGCACCATCGGGAAGTTCCAGCGCGAGCTCGGCGAAATGGGCTACAAGTTCCAGTTCATCACGCTGGCCGGATTCCATTCGCTCAACCAGTCGATGTTCGACCTGGCCCGCGGCTACGCCGCCGAGGGCATGCCGGCCTACGTCCGGCTGCAGGACGCGGAGTTCGCCGCGGAGGCTGAGGGCTACACGGCCACCAGGCATCAGCGCGAGGTCGGCACCGGCTACTTCGACCTGGTCGCGTCCGCGATCACGCCCGACGCCTCGACCGGGGCGCTGCATGGCTCGACCGAGAGCGAGCAGTTCGCCCCGGCGAACTGATCCGCCGAGTTCCGGGTGGTGAATCCCCGGATCGATCACCTTCGCTGGTGATGGATCCCGGGATTCACCACCTATCTCGGGCAACGTCCGCTGATGGCTGGCTTTATAACCCGTGCGGGGTTATAAAGGGGTTATATTTAGCCCGTCAGCGAGGTGGCGTCATGTCGAAGATCAACGTTTACTTGCCCGATGATCTCGCTGAGGCAGTGAAAGAGGCGGGTATTCCGGTTTCCGCGGTCTGCCAGCGGGCGCTGGAGCAGGCCGTGCGGCGGGTCAGCGCGATCAGGGAGACAGCGATGTCGGCGCTGGACATCGCCGATCACGCCGGGCGTTTCTCGCACTTCACCCGGCGGGCCCGGACCGTGGTCCAGCTGGCAGCTGAGCAGGCACGCGCGGCGGGCGCGACCGAGATCGGCACCGGGCACTTGCTGGGCGGCATCCTGGCCGAGGGCGGCAACCTGGCGCTGCAGGTGCTGCCGGCCGTGGAGATAGAGCCCGGCCAGTTGCGGCGCGAGCTCGACCGCCGCACGGATGAGCCGGCCCGGGAGCCGGCCGGAACGGGCGGGCCAGGCCCGGGCTTCAGCGAAACCGCGGTCGCGGCCCTCCAGCTCACCATCACCGAAGCCGCGTCGCTCGGCCACAACTACATCGGCTGCGAGCACCTGCTGCTCGGGCTGATCGGCGAGCCGGACGGGTCGGCGGGCCACATTCTGCGGGGTCAGGGCGCCGAACTGCGGCTCACCAGGCGCGCCGTTGCCGCTGCGCTGGTTGGCTACGCCCATCTGAGCACGCAGCGCGCGGCCGGCGGCGAGACCGCTGCCGATGTCACGCCAGGCACGCTCGCCGCGGCGATCCGCCAGGAGCTGCAGCCGCTGATGCAGCGGGTGGAGCTCCTTGAGCAGCGCCTCGGCCCGGCGGCTTAGGGCCCCCGGCCCGGCGGCCCTAGGGAATGAGCCCGATCGCCGTTGGCATGTCGACGTAATCCTCGTCATCCTCGGCGCTGTAGCCGCGCCGCCACCGGGAGGGCACGAACAGCGGGATGACCATCATGATGCCGACCAGCGCCAGCGTGCCGGTCGCCAGCATGCTGCCGAATCCGGCGGCATAAGAATGGCCCTGCAGCGGGATCAGCTGGAGCGCCCGCCGGGCACTCAGCACGAGCAGGGCGGACCAGGCGAGCAGGCCGAGACCGGGAAGCCCGGGCCCGAGCGGCGAGATGCCCGGCGCCGCCATCAGGATTCCGAGCAGCAGGCCGGTGCCGAGCACCGCGGCAACGGCGATTAAGCCGGGTGCGGTCGCTATGTTCGTGCCGCGGGCGTGCATCGCCATGATCCTTGCGATGCCCCATCCGCCGCCGAAGAAAAGCGCCGCGCCCATGGCCATAGCAAGTACTACTCCCAGCAAGTGCCGCATATCGCCACTACCTTTCGGCTGGACTACCCGTTCCGAAAGACCTGGCTCCCTGGCACCAATGCCGCCTACGCGCGCAGGCGCGAGGCGACCCGGCTCACCAGCACCCGCAGCTGGTTCACCGGTTCCAGGACGGAGTACGTCCTGTAGGCGTTCCGCTCCACCAGTCGGAACTTTACCCCGCGGGCGCCGGGCGGGTGCCGGTACCCGGCCGGGCGCCAGCGGGCGTAGTCCTGGTGCATGCGCCCGAAAAACATCCTGCGGGCACGGCGCGGCACCAGCCCGCCGATCCCGGCTGCCCCGATGCCGATGCCGCCGGTTCCCAGGATTGTCGTGTAATGCCAGATGGCCCGCTCGAAGAGCGCGGTCCTGACCGCGGCGGAAACAGGGCAGCCCGCGCGCTCGGCGAATGACGGCAGGAGGTCGAAGACAAGCTGGTAGGAACCGAAGATGTCGAAGTGCCGGTCGCTCGTGGTGACCATGAACGACCCGCGCCTGGCCCTGCGGTACCGGTAGCAGACCCGGTCCAGGGCGCTGATCCGCCGGGCGCTCAGCAGCACGGCGCAGGACACCGGCACGTCCTCGTGGATGCCCGGCGGGAACTCCAGCCCGACCTCGGCAAGGAACGCGCGGCGGATGACCTTGCTCCAGGAAGTCATCGTCAAGCTGATCAGCCCGGGCTGCGCGGCCAGCGTGAAAGTGCCCGCGGGAGCGGCACGCAGCAGCGCGGCGCCCGGGCTCCGCCCTGTCTGCCCCGGGCCGTAGTAGTCCTCGTAATCGATCAGGAGCACATCCGGCTGGTCCCGGCGGAGCCGTGCGGTGATCTGGGCGAACGCGCCGCCGGCGATCAGGTCGTCGGCATCGGCGAACCAGACGTAGTCGCCGGTAGCGACCTTCAGCCCGACGTTCCGCGCGTTTCCTGGCCCGGCGTTCTCGGCCAGGTGGATCACCTTCAGCCGCGGGTCCAGCCGTGCCCTGGCATCGAGAATCTGCCCGCACGCATCCGGCGACCGGTCGTCAACCGCGATCACCTCGGTGTCCGCTGGTGCCTGCCCCAGCACGGAGTCCAGGCAGTCGCCGAGGTAGTCCGGTACGCCGTAGACCGGCAGGATGACGCTGAGATACGGCGGCGATGGCATCCGGTCCTGCGGATCAGCGCCGGGGATCAGGCTGCTGCACGCTGCCGTCCGCATCCGCGACCGGGCTTGCCACGCTGCCGTCCGCATCCGCGACCGGGCTTGCCACGCTGCCGTCCGCATCCGCGACCGGGCTCGCCACGCTGCCGGCGGTGACGGCGGTCGGCTGGACGCCCGGCCGGCTCATCCGGGACGGCCACCAGTTCCACCTGCCGAGCAGGACCACGGTGGAGGGCACGAGCAGCGTTCGGACCAGGAACGTGTCCATCAGGATGCCGAACGCCAGGCCCAGGGCGATGTCGCGGAACTGGCTGCCGCCGGCGCCGCTGCCCGCAACGAGGCCGAAGACGATAAATGTGCCCGCCAGCACCAACCCGGCGGAGGTCACCGTGGTGCCCGTTGCGGCGAGCGCACGGGCCACTGCCTCGCGTAGCGGCCGCTTCTGAGCCTCCTCCCGTATTCGCGTCATCACCAGGATGTTGTAGTCCTCGCCGAGCGCCAGCAGGAAGATGAACATCAGGAATGGCATGAAGAACACCAGCCCTCCGCTCCCTCCGATCTTGATGAACAGCAGGACCGAGAGGCCGAGCGCGGCGAGGAAGGAGATCCCAACCGAGGCGATCAGGTAGAGCGGAGCTACCAGGCTGCGCAGCACCAGGGCGAGCAGGATGCCGATCACCAGGATGGCGATCGGGATTACTCGCTTCAGGTCGCTGTTGGAGATGGCGCTGATGTCATAGAGAGCGGGAGCCTCGCCGCCGACCGCTGAATCGACGGCGCCGACCGACGCGGCGACCCTGGTTGTCTCGGCGCGGATGGCCGGGACCGCGTTCAGCGCCGGAGTGCTACCGGGGTCCCCGGCCTTGAGCCCGGTGGAGTACTGCACAGTCTGACCGGCTGGGCTGACGTAATTCGAGGTGGCGCGGTAGGTCTGGTAGAGAGCCACCGGTACCCCGGTGCCGGGCGGCGGGACGGCTGGCAGCGCATTTGCCGGCCCGAGCTTGGCGTGCAGAGCGGTGTACTGGGCTGGCGTCATCGCCGCGCCTGCCGGATTCAACGGCCCGGCTACCTGCGTGAACAGGCCGCTCGCCTGAAGCTGGCTGGTAGCGGCGGCCAGCGGTGCCGGATTATCCCACGCGGGCTTCGCGAATCGGAAGATGATGCTCGTCGGGTTAGCTGCGGACTGCGGGAAATGCTTGGCGAGCAGCGCCGTGCCTGCGGCGGAGTCGCTGCCGGCGGGCGGGCTGGTGTCTCCGCCGAAACCGCCGGCCACGTAACCGAGTGAGCCGAAGGCAAGAGCGCCGAAAACCACTATGCCGATGCCCAGGGTCAGCCCGGGCCGGCGGACGATCCGGCTGGCGACGCGGCTCCACACGCCCGTCTTGCCCGTTCCCTGGATGTTCCACGGCGCCAGCTTCGGCCGGCCGAAGCTGGCACGGAAGATCGTGCGCTTCACGGCGAGCAGGGACAGCCGGATGGACAGCAGGGCGGGCAGCAGGGTAAGCCCGGCGATCAGGATGACGCAGATGGCGATGGCGAACGGGATGCCGAGGTCGGAGTAGAACGAGAAGCTGGCCAGGAGCAGTGTGAGCACCGCAGCGATCACGGTCGCCGCGGAGAACGTGATCGACTCGCCGACCCTGGTGACCGACGTGACGATCGCCTTCCTGGCTGCAGGCCGTGGATGCATCAGGTCACCCAGCAGCCCGCTGAGCACGCCATGAGAACCGGGATACTCGGCCGCTTCCTGGTCATAGGAGCCGGCGCGCAGTTCCTCACGGACCCGGAATACCAGGAAAAGGCCATAGTCGGTGCCGGCGCCGAGCACGAGGACGATCAGCAGGAACTGGGCCAGCGGGGAGACCTGGAGCCCGTGGTGTGCGGCCTCGGCGACGAGCGGGCCGGCAATAAGAACCGAGAAAACGGCGGGAGCAATAGTCGTCAGCGCCAGCGTCAGCGACCGGAAGATCAGCACAAGCAGCGCGATAATGAACACGATCGACAGGTCCTGGACCTCGTTGCCCTGGTTGCCTGACGCCTTCTGCTGGTCGACCTGGATCGCTACATCGCCAGCCAGGTGCACTTGCAGGCCGGCCGGCAGCCCGGCCTGCGCGATCTTCGCCCGCAACGCGTCCACCTGGTCGGTTTGCTGGTTCTGGTTGCCGCCGCCTTGCTGCGCGAGCACAACGAGCTGCTCGGCCTGTCCGTCGGAGGACAGGCCGGCGTCAAGGACCCGGCTGATGCCTGGGACCGTCCGGAGCTGCCGTTGCAAGGTGGTCAGCGCGGTCACGTCGGCGGCGGACAGCGGCGACCCCGGCCGCGCGGCCACCACCGGAATAGGGACCAGGTTGGCGGTGCCGAACGGGGCGGCGAGCTCCGCCGCATGCTCGCTCGGCGCGCTGGCTGGCAGGAATTTGGAGTTGTTGTTCTGGGTGACGCTGGACAGCGCTGGCAGCTGCGTCACGGCCCCGATCGCCCCGATGATCCACAAAACCAGGACGAACCACCTGAACCGGACAGCGAAGCGCCCGATCGCGCTGAAGATAGCGTCGATGTGCATAGCGCGAAAGCCTACGTGAGCCACGCCGGCGCCGCGCCGCCGGTGTAGGCAGGGCGCGGCCGGCTGCGGCCCCGGCGCCGGGCGTGCCCCGGTCGCCGGGCCGCGCCCGCGCGCCGGGCGATTATCCGTGTTCCGCGGGCCGGCCCGCCGGCCCGTCAATACGCTGCGATCGGGCGCCGGTGCCGCTGAACCAGGCTGCCGGACCCGGATATGCCGTCAGGCTCGTGCGGGACATCTCGTGCGGGACATGCCGGGCGCGGTGCTGGCCAGGACACCCTCGAGCCGCCAGACTCATCCGGGGGGAAGTCCGAGCTACGCCCCTGCGCGGCCCGGGCAGCGCGGAAGGGACGTCAATGCAGGAACTGCGCCTCGTTGCAGTCAGCGAGGACGGGAGCTACGCCGTCCTCGCCGTGCCGGGACGGGGCGGCCGGTTTTCGCTGCCGGTCGACGACCGTCTCAGGACGGTTGCGCGCGGCCAGTTCTCGCGGCTCGCTCAGTACGAGATCGAAGTGGAGAATCCGTTGCGACCCAAGGAGATCCAGGACCGGATCCGTGCCGGAGAGACCGCGGACGAGATCGCCGATGTGGCGGGCGTCCCGATCGAGCGAGTGCGCCGCTTCGAGGGCCCGGTGCTTGCCGAGCGGGCGTACCGCGCCCAGGAAGCGCAGCGGGCAACCGTCCGCAGCCCGGGGGACTCGGGCCCCGGCCCCAGGCTGGGCGAGATCGTGGCCGAGCGGCTGGCCGAGTGCGGCACGACCCCGGATGACGCCCAGTGGGATTCCAGGAAGCGGGCGGACGGCAACTGGCAGGTCCAGCTGATGTTCCTGACCGGCAACCGCCCGCAGATGGCGGAGTGGATATTCGATCCGCGGCGGCGGCACGCGACTCCGCTCGATGACAACGCCGCCAGGCTCTGCCTGTCCGGGGCAGACCTGCCGTCCGGCCGGCTCGGCGGCGACGACACGGCCACCGCCACCGTCACCCCGATCGCCCGCAGGCTGAGCTCGCATGCCGCCGAGCCGCGCGCGGAATCGGAACGGCTATCCGCCCGCGCCGCGCACGGCGCTTCCTCCGGCGCGGCCGTGTCCCAGGCCGCAGCACCGCAGGGCGGCAGGAAGGCCGTGCCGCCGCAGGCCCCGGCGCCGCCAGGCGGCAGGAAAGATGACCCGGCCGGGGGCCGCGATCAGCCAGCGCCCGCGGCAAGCCCGGCTCAGGAGCGCCCGGTGCGCAAGGCGGCCGGCGGCCGGTCTAGGAGGTCGTCCGTCCCGTCCTGGGATGAGATCATGCTCGGCAATTCCCGGCAGCCGGACTGACCACCGACTCGTGGCCTCGCCCGTATCGGGGAGGAAATAGTACTTTGTCGATAAATCGCTTTGTCGCTCCTCCCGGCCCGGGCAGGGCACTGGCGCACGGGCTGAGCAAGTCCGTGCTTGCGCGTAGGATCACCCGTCGAGGCGGACGGGCACGAGGCGGACGGGCACGACTGGCAAGGGAGCGCGCTTGGGCTGGAGCGGTCGGGTGACTGGCGGGCTGGCGTGGCGCACCGCCGCGCTCATGGCCACGGTGCCGCTGCTGGCGGCCTGCGGCCTGCTCGGCGGCCCTCAGCAGCTCCGCCAGGATGCGCCTCAGGTGATGACGGTCACCAGCCCGGCCCTCGGCCAGGGCATCATGCCCGGCGAGTACACCTGCCACGGTCGCGGCAGGCCGCCTCCCATCTACTGGTCCGGCGCGCCGCAGGGCACGAAGTCGCTGGCGCTGGTCGTCGATGACGCCGACACCCCCATCACTCCGTACATTTACTGGATCGTGCTGGATATAAGCCCGGCGACCTCGGATATCCAGGCTGGCCTGCTGCCGCCCGGCGCGCGTCAAGCCGATAATAGCCGTGGCTTCCCGGGCTATGATGCGCCATGCCCGATTCATGGCGGCCATAAATATCGCTTTACTATTTATGCGCTGAGTTCGGCTTACGCAATGAGTTCGGGATTGCGGCTCGGCAACGGTGCCAGCGCAAAAGCGGCGTGGACAGCGATCGCCCGGAGCGCGATCGCGAGAGGCAGGCTGACGGCTACGGCGAACGGTTTACCAAGTCATTAAAATCGAAGAGTAATCATTACATCACGGACAGTATGCAGGGCTGGTTAAACTTCTCGAATCGCATGACAAGGGCCATAGCGGTCCGCCAGAATGAATGTTCGAGTGACCAGCCTGGAATTCATCCAGGGCGCCAGCACTACTGGGGAAGGTCCGCGCCGATGGCCGCGCGTACCTAGCTTGCGCCGTTCTTGAGGCCATGGCTTGTTGGATGGTGCGATGACTCCGCTCGTGATCGGACTGGCAGCTGTTGTCATGGTCATTCTCATCGTCGTCGCCGTCGGTATGCGATACGTGCGAAACGAGGAGCGCGCGGATCTTGCGGACCGCGAGGAGAACGGCGGCAGGACCGAAAGGGAGCGCGGCAGGACCAAGGGCAGGCAGACTCCGGACTGGCGCCAGGCGGGACAGCAGCCTGGGCCGCGGCGGTCGGCTGGCCGCGTGCCGGACGGCGCGCGCCAGCGGCGGGCCGGCGCTCCCGGATATGACGAGCGCCCTGGCCGCGGCGAGGATCGCGGCTATGCCGCCGCGGACCGCGGTCATGGTGACCGGCGGTATGACGGCGCCGGCCGGGCTGCCCGCGGGCACAGTGGCCGTGGCGAGCTGGCCCGCCCGCAGCAGCAGGAGGAGGAGGCCCTTCCGCAGCTGCGTGCGCGGCAGCCCCGCGGCCGGCGGAACGACGACGGCG
>Ga0182015_10004989_pt1 | contig 14014 bp, 12 predicted proteins | sample 712P3MmetaG_FD_120478 | JGI IMG/M metagenome (GOLD analysis project Ga0182015, IMG submission 120478) | Permafrost microbial communities from Stordalen Mire, Sweden - 712P3M metaG | ecosystem: Environmental > Terrestrial > Soil > Wetlands > Permafrost | place: Sweden: Stordalen | collected...
CGATGGACCTGGCTTTCAGTGGTGCGTGCGCCAATGGCGCCCCAACTGACCAGGCCGGCGATGTACTGCGGCGTGATCATGTCGAGGAACTCGGTTCCCGTGGGCACGCCCATCTCGGCCAGGTCGAGCAGCAGGTGCCGCGCGAGGCGGAGGCCGTCGTTGATCTTGTACGTTTGGTCGAGGTGCGGGTCGTTGATGAGGCCCTTCCAGCCGATGGTGGTGCGGGGTTTCTCAAAGTAGACGCGCATCACGATGCGCAGGTCGGCGGAGAACTCCGCGATGGCCGACTTGAGCAGCCCGGCGTACTCGCGCGCAGCCTTGGTGTCGTGAATGGAACATGGGCCGACGAGGACCAAAAGGCGCGAGTCGCGGCCGTTGAGGATGTTGACGATCTCGTGGCGGGTATTGAAGATGGTGGCTGCGGAGTTCTCCGTGATGGGCAGGTCTTCTTCAAGGAAGACCGGCGGGAGCACAACCTTGGTCCATTTGATGCGAAGGTCTTCTATTTTAGGAGGCATAAGGGGTTCCGGGCTTCACGAGCAGCTGCAGCGGCTGCGATTGGGTGATTTATCTCTCCTAGTTTACAGTGCGTGCGTGTGAGCCGCGAGTGCCGGCGACCGTGGGGAAACCCGAGGGTTGAATCGGGCGCGGACGCTTGAATCAGGCCCGAACTCATTCATCGGGCCAGTCTTCACGGCGCGTAGCGTTTTTCGCCGGCCTCGAGGGCAACCCAGAGGCGGTTCTGCCCGGGTGGCAGAGGGCAGGTGGCGTAGGGCGAATATGCGCAGGGCGGATTCTCGAGGCGATTGAAGTCGAGGATGAGCGTGCCGGGCTGGTCGAGCCCATTGTCGGGCAGCCCGGTGTGGAGATAGCGAGCCGTCGCATAGGTTGTGGTCCGGCTGGTTGCGTCGTGGAGGAGAAAGAAGAGGATCTGCGAGTCAGGTTCTTCGAGGACGGGCTGGAGACGCAGCATGGAATTGCCGAGCCGGAACTCGGCGACGCCGGGCGAGGGCAGGTCGATTGTTGTGCCGAGCACGGTGGGGATCTTGAGGATGCGCGGCGGAGTGAAAGGGATCCACTTGGCTTCGACGCGGAACTTCGGATCGGGCGGATACCAGTTGAGACCGTGAAAACTGGTGCGGGCCGCGGCATCGGAGTCCTTGATGCGGAGCGCGAAGCGGTCGCCCCGTGCGAGGACGGCAAGGGTGAGGCCGTGCCAGCTAAGGATGGGTGGTTTGGTTGGGATGGGCGACTTGGCGGGAACTGGCGGATTCGTGGCGCCTGTTTCGAGTTCGCCTTCGCGGGCCGGAGCGCCGTCCACCTGAAGATCGGCCGGGAAACCGCCAGCAGGTGCCAGTAGTTGGACCGTCTTGCCGATCACAGTGAGGATGCCGATGTGTTCGGGAGCGTCGGCGCGGATGCGAATGGTGTTGTCCGCGGCGGTTCCAATCGTGTTGACGCCGGGCTTGAGCCAGTCGAGGCCGACCAGTGTGAGCCAGCCGGTGGGCGAGGCAACTTCCTGCTCGCGCGCAGCGCGCCAGGCGGCAAGGTCCTGTTGCCAGGCGGCGTCGGGGTCGGAGGGGGAAGCAGGCGCTGCGGCCGGGGCGGCCGGTTCCTGTGAGGCCGCGGAAGGTAACTGCTGAGCTGAGTCGCCGCTGAGTGTAGTCGGTGCGGTTGGCGGTTCTTGAGCAATGGCTACGCCAGGGAGCAGCAAACCCAGCGAAGTGAGCGTGAGGACAAGACGCTGGCGCCGAATCAGGCTCGGGCCCAATTCCAAAATCAGTCCCATTTTTCGAGTGTAGCCCACCCATGGACTTGGCTCACTGAACACTGGGGCTGGCGACTGTTCCCTTTCCGAGCGTGCCGGTCATCAGCATATTGCCGGTGGAGCCATCAAAGGCCGCAAAGGCGCTCGAATATGTCACGTGTTTCGCCTGCGCAGGACCAGACACGCCAAATGTGCCGGAGAGAGTCGCGAATCCGACAGGGTCGCCGTCTGGCAGGCCGGTCGGCTCGCCATGAAGCCGATCGCTCACCTGCTTGCTGGTGAGAAACTCGAGCGACACTACATGGACCTGGCCTGGCTTTGCGGAAAGCCTGGGAAGGTTGTGTGTGGTGAAGTAATTGACCACATCGCTCTTGCTGAATGGCGAGGGAGCGCCCTTGACCGCCGCGATGGCAGGCAGCCCCTGGGGACGCAAGGGTTTGGCCGTCGGCAATTGAAACACTATCCCTTTCGGTGCTTCGGGGCTCGGCTGTGCGGGCTGCTGGTGGCAACCTTGAAGCAGACCGGAGGCCGCCGCGAGAACGATTGCAGTGATTCGTGTGCAGCGCATGGCGACTCTCCTCAGCTACTGAGCCTTGGTTGGCGGTGGTATGGGATGAGGCGATGGGGTGATCCCGAGCGGCGGCTTGCAGTTACTCGCTGTCGCGCAGAAACCTGTTTCGAGTTGACCGCCCTGGGATGGCAGATAGATTGGACTGACCACCCAACCCATGACCAACGGCGGGGTATTCACGACCAAATCGTTAGCGTTGCCAAGGTCTGTCTGGGGGTGTGCAATCCAGGTGGTGACGCCCTTTTCAAGCACGCTTTCAAACCACGTTGAATGGGTAAAAATGGCTCTTCCTGAAGCTCCCTTGGTACCCGAGAGCTCGGTGCCAATACGAATTGAATTGGGGCTCATGTTATTCGGCGTTGATTCGAATTGATAGGCCACGCTGCCCGAATCGTTGTAGATCCAAAGCGAGTAGATATTGGGCCCACCGCGCTCATCCTGCATGATGACGAAATGCGTGGGCTTGTCCAGATCTGCGGGACCAAGGATATGCGAGGTGTATGCGTTGTCAGCGTCCTGGATGGGCCGGCTATCAGCCCAGAAGTAGTAGGGTGTCTTATCTCCATCCTTGATTTCGATGCCCGCTTCAACCCAGCACACCCCCTCTACATTGCTAGTGCAGGCGGGAGTGCGTTGATCGGCAAGCCACATCTCGTTGGAGAAATGCCCATCGCAGCTAGGTTTGCACTTCATCCCCGATGGTTGAATGTCCACATAGGATCCAGAGAACTGGGAAACGGAGGCCGGCACTTCCCAGTCTGGATTCGCATAGCAATGTTGACCGACATTGGCGCCGTCGTCGCCGCACGCATAGGTGAGCTGTGCGAACGCCGCTCGGCTTGGCAACAGCAGCGCGAGAAAGACAAATGCAATCTGGCCAGCCCGCAGGCCGCCTAAGAAAGACCTGAGCAACGATGCCATACTTGCCTCACTTCAGACCCGACGGAGCAGTCGCCGGGGCCGGGAATTGAACTCCGATGTTTCAACCAGATTCAGACAAGGAATGAAGGTGAAATAGGTAAGTCAGAGGAAGAGCGTCCGCACATAGATCAGGCCCGCGTAACTGCCTCGCGGAATAGCGGCAAGGACGCCACTCCGTAGCATGTAGCATGGTGCGGTCATTTTCATCGGATTGTCAAGAAATCATTGCCCAGATTACGCTGCTTCTTTCTATTTGCCGGCCATCAAAACGAGAATGGAGTTTTGCGCTTCGGATCGAAATCCAGTTTTACCAGTCCGTCGCGGTAGTCGATATGAGTAGTGAAGTTCCCAAGCGACTTCAACCCAAGCAGGCCGGAAATCTCCGCACCCGCGTCATCGGTAAATCTCGAGGTGTCGAAGCTGCCAATCGGAGACTCCATCCAGGACACGTCCCCAAAGGCGAGCTTCGCATGGCCTCCGGTATAACTTGTTGGCACCCTTCCGTTGGCGTCCCTTATCTCGTATTTATCGTCTCTATGCCCCATGTTGAATTCGAATTGGCCCTCGGGCGAAAGATATGTATACCCGACCGCCGTATCCAACACGAACAACCACGTCCACTTTTCGCTTACCTTCATGGGCAGAATTACATCTGTGCCTGAGCGAAAGACCGGAATATAGTCTTTCATCTCCGGCGCAATATAGCGGTTATAGAGTCCATCGGTAGATGAGGCCTGTTGCGGCCGCGGAGGGAGGGGAGACAGAACAAGCTTTTTCCCCGGATAATCGAACGTCACCAGGAAACTGGAGAGTAAATCCATCCCGATGATTCCGTCGGCGTTGTTGGGGAAGTTTCCGTCCATCACCTGCACTGCGCAGTCATGGAACTCCAGTCCTCCAATGACAATCCGGTCGGCAATTGCAACGAAGCCACCGCGAGCGACCTGCCCGCCGGTGCCGGCCACATCGTTTTGAAAGGCCGGCTTGAGTCCCCATTTTTGAGCGACCGGGCGGTTGATCTCAACTCCACTGAAGCCGTCGATCGGCTGGCGAGTGTTGTAACTGGTGTCAACCGCAAGCAGCACGGTGTGGTCGTTCACCTTCACGTTGAGCCCATACGCGATCGTCTCGGCTCGGACGTCCTGTATCGCGACGAAGGGTACTTCGAGGTTTGTCGCGGGCGAAGACATCGTGCATGGTTTTCGGGGCTCGGAAGCCCATGCCTTCAAGTGGCCCAGATCCGCCTGGAGGAAGCCCCGTTGCTCTGGACTGTCTCCCCGTGGAGCCGCAAGATAGGCCTCCATCTCGGGAATCCGTTGCGCGACCGGCAGCGTCTTTAACCACGCCAAGCGAATTTCAGGGTCCTCCGAATCCAGGCGATGAGCGCTCGTAAGCATCTTTCGCGCAGTCGCGTATTGCGAGTTCAAATCTTCCAGTTTAGAGAGCAGCAGCAAAGTGCGAGGGTTGCAGGGATCCAATTTGACCGAAGCGACTGCCGTCTCAACCGCTTTCTCCGGATCGCCCCCTTTCAACTCCACTTCGCCGCGCAGAGTCATCATTGCTGGGGACTCCGCCACGCGTTGCCCCGGTGCGCGCAAGACGTCTGCTGCCGTCTGAACTTTCATTTGGCTCAATAGCGAGTGAATCAGCCCCGCCGTCAGGTCAGCATCTGCCGGACTCTTCGCCAAATCTGCCCTGTAAAGACCCTCTGCTTTGGCATAATCGGCGGCCAGGAACGCAGTGTCCGCCGGGGACGGTGGAGGATGGTGAACCACCGTGCAATTTCCCGCACACATTGCGCAGGTCGCGAACGACATCAAGATAATCGCAACGCTGAAGCGCGCAAGTGAACGCGCCGATTTCGCCAGGTCGTAAAACTTACGGAGCATAGTTTCCTCAAATCTGATTTAGGAGGAATCTTACTCCGATCAAGTTACGCGAGAGGCGTAAATTGCTTCTCTGATGGCTACGAATGTCATGCCGAACCGATCGGGAGCACCTATCAAGGTCTCTCACTGGGCTAGCCGTTTTCGATGCGCGCCTTCATGTCCGAGTACGCCGTTTCGATAAGCATCCTCAGAGCGTCGGCGTTTACGGCCATTCCCGGTCTGAGTTTCACATGACGCATGAACTTGCCGTTGCCTTCGAGTAAGCGGGCCGGATCCGGCAGGGATGCGCCCTGAAAGAATCCCACATTGACGCGCGAGGTGAAGACATTGACATAGCCGAACGGCACATCTCCCAAACATGCCACCGGACAGCCGTCATGCAGAAGCTCCCGGACTTCGTCTCCGCACCTTCGCAACACCTCAAACCACTGGCGCGCGATGGATCCCAATTCACCGGCATGCCCTGTCATCCACGCATCAATGGCGGGATCCCGTTCGACCGCTCCGCCGAACCGCAGCAATTCTGTTGTCTTCACGGGACTCAATTTATCACTGAAGAGCCGTGGGCTAGCCTCAGAAGGTTGTTGAGTCTCTTGTGGGTTTGCCAGCAAGCTGCGCGCGAAGTTTAATCGTGAAGAGTGCCGCACGGCCCGCGGAATGGGGTCAGACTCGGTGGTTGCCAAATGGGAACGCGCTTTCCAAGCCCGAGGGTTACCTTGACATCCCCATTCGGCAGTCCCTAGAATTAAGAAGGGATATCCTATCCATTTTCGGCATAAGAGTAAGATGCAGAAGGGTTTAAGTTGGTTCTGCCAGCTGAGGGCTTAGTCCCTTGAGGTTGCAAAAGGGCTGAGGAAGCAGACGCCGGAGAAATGGGCTCAAGCTTTGCCTGTTGTGTTGGGGCTTAGCCGAGGCGTTGGATAAAGGGGCAATCGCGATGCCAGAGGCGCGCGTCAGCCCGCGAGAGCGGCTGGTGCTTACGGCCATCATCGAGCTTTACATCGCAACCGGCGAGCCTGTGGCGTCGCAGGCTGTTGCGCAGGGGTTTGCCGACCGCGAGGGTTTGAGCTCTGCTACCGTCCGCAACGTGATGGCAACACTCGGCGATGCTGGTCTGCTGGAGCAGCCGCACAGCTCGGCGGGGCGAGTTCCGACGGCGGCGGCGTTCCGCTATTACGTCGAGCAGATCACACAGGCGACGCGGGGTGCGCAAATCACCAACCCGCTGCAGCCCACCGCCGCCAACCTGGCGGCTCTGCCAATGAGCGAGGCGCGGCGCGAGCAGATCGAGGACAGTTTCTCTGGCGTGTCGAGTTCGCATGAGTATTTGGAACGCACATCGCACGTGCTGGCGCTCATCTCCCGGGGCCTGGGCGTGGCGCTTGCCACTTCCACCACGGGGCGGGTGCTGGAGCATATTCATTTTTCGAGGCTTGCCGCTGGGCGCGTGCTGGCCGTGCTGGTGACGCAGGCTGGCGAAGTGCTGGATCGTGTATTGACGCTCGATCGCGAGCTGACCCACACGGAGCTTGAGACTGCGGCTCGCTACCTGAATGAGAACTTTCGCGGCTGGCAAATCGAGCGGATTCGCGCAGAAGTGGCGCGGCGCGTGGATGTGGAGCGCGAAGCCTATGCCCAGATGCTGGAGTCAGTGGAGGAGCTCTGCAGCAAGGGCGCGCTGGCTGTTGGCGATGCTGCCCAGGCGCTGTTTGTAGATGGTATGACCAACCTGATTACCGCCGAGATCGATCGGGAGCGGCTGCGGCAGATGCTGCTGGCGCTTGAGGCCAAGCAGCGGCTGGTGGAGTTGTTGACGGTTTACGTCGACGGGCGGCAGCAGGAGGTGCGCGTGGTGGTCGGGCTGGATGAGACCTCACCCGCCATGCAGGACCTGGTGCTGATTGGCGCGCCGGCCCGGCTGGGCAACGCAAACGTCGGTACCGTAGCGGTGATCGCGCCCACTCGCATTCAATATCAGGAGATGATCCAGGCAGTGCGCTACATCTCCCGGCTCTCGGAGCGCATTTTGTCGGAACCCGGCGCGGAGGTCCCCGCCGATTAAGCGCAAACGCGACCGAGGTCCCAAGGGGTTTGCTTTGATGCATCTCGCGGCTCCGGGCTGATGCGCCTTTCGGGGCCGGTGGATCATCAAATGAAACAGAGAAGTGAACAGGCAGATGAGAATAGGCCAATTTAATGTTTCGGAGAAATCGTAGAGGTATGCACGAACAGGAAACAGAGTTGACGGTGATGGACCCGGCTGAACAAGCCGCTGCTCCGGCCGCAGAGGAACCCGCTGTTGACGCGGTGGCCCCGGCAGGCGAGACGCCGGCCGTTGAGGAGACGGTTAGCCGCGCTGCGTATGACCAACTGAAGACCGAGCGAGACCAACTGCTCGACCGCATAGCACGGCTGCAAGCAGAGTTTGACAATGCGCGCAAGCGAGCCGAGCGCGAGAAGGCCGAGTTTCGCGACTATGCAATCGGCAGTGTGGTGGAGCAGTTTCTTCCCGTTGTGGACAACTTTGAGCTGGCGCTCAAGTCGCAGGGCACTGCGGAGCAACTGCGGCACGGCGTGGAACTGATCGTAAAGCAGATGGAAGAGGTTCTGGCCAAGATGCAAGTGACGGCAATTCCGACAGTCGGCGAGGCCTTCGATCCGCGGCTGCACGAGGCGCTGGGTTCAGTGGAGCGAGATGACATTCCCGATCAGCACGTGGCCGAGGAGATTCGGCGCGGCTACAAGATCCGCGAGCGGATGCTGCGGCCCGCGATGGTGCGGGTGGCCCACAATCCGAAGCAAGTGGATGAGTAAGTTCAACTAGTGAGTGAATAGGGTTTAATTGAAGATGGGATCCGATACGAAAGTGGCAAAAGCAGACTTTTACGAAGTTCTCGGCGTTTCGCGAGATGTGGGCGATCAGGAGTTGAAGAGCGCGTATCGCAAGCAGGCGCTCAAATTTCACCCTGACCGCAATCCCGACGACCATGCGGCCGAGGAGAAGTTCAAGGCGGCCAGTGAGGCCTACCAGGTACTGAGCGATCCGGACAAGCGCGCGGCCTACGATCGCTATGGGCACGCGGGAGTGGGCGGCGGAGGCGGCTTCAACGGCAGCCCGTTTGCCGGCGGCGTCGACATTGGCGACATCTTTGGCGATCTGTTCGGCGAGATGTTCTCGACCGGCGGCGGGCAGCGGGGCACGCGGCAAAGACGCGGCGACGACCTGCGCTTCGACCTGACCATCAACTTTGAAGACGCGTTCTACGGCACGGAGCAGGAAGTAAGGATTCGGCGCCTCGAGACCTGCTCGACCTGCAGCGGGCGTGGAACCTCAAGCGGACGCGGGCCGACGACGTGTACCCAGTGCGGTGGGCGCGGGCAGCTACGTTATCAGCAGGGCTTCTTCTCGGTCGCGCGGACGTGCAGTGCATGCGGCGGCGCGGGCCAGGTGATTGGCGACCCCTGCACCACCTGCCACGGCCAGACGCGGGTCAACAGCGAGCTCAAGCTCAAGGTGAAGGTTCCGCCGGGCGTGGAAGAGGGAACGCGGATTCGCTACGCGGGCGAAGGCGACGCCGGCCGCTCGGGCGGGCCCAAGGGCGACTTGTTTATCGTTCTCGCCATCCGGCCGCATGACTTCTTTGAGCGAAACGGCAACGACCTGCACTGCGTCATCCCGATCAGCTTTCCGCAAGCCGCGCTGGGCGCGGAGTTTGAGGTTCCCGGGCTCGGTGGTGCGGTGAACCTGAAGATTCCCGAGGGCACGCAGAGCGGGAAGGAGATTCGCATCCGGGGGCGCGGCATGCCCTATCTCAATGAGAAGGGCAGCGGCGACATGATCGTCAGGGTTTTGGTGCAGGTTCCGCGCAAGCTTAGCCGCGCGCAGCGCGAGCTGGTGTCCAAGCTGGCCGAGACCATGAACGTGGAAAACACGCCGGCCTCACCGGGTTTGCTCGATAAGATGAAGGATCTGTTTAGCTAGGGGCGGATCGCGCGCGTCGCCTGGAGTTTTGTGAAATATGGCAATCCGCCGCGGCGCGTCAGCGGGTATTCTTAAACGAAGGAGCGCGGATCATGGCAATTCTGGATTGGTCACAGTGCCCCGCCGTAGAGAGCATCCCCGGCAAGGTCAGTGGCGCATGGGTGTTCAAAGATACTCGCATGCCGGTTTCCACTGTATTTGAGAATATCGAGGCCGGGGCTACCATCGAGGAAATCATGGAGTGGTTCGACGTTTCTCGGGAACAGATTGTTGCCGTGATCGAGTTTGCTGCGCGAAGCCTTGACGCGCCCCCGCCTTCTCAGCAATTCGCCCAAGCCGTCGATGCGCATTCTGTTTGACCACGGCGCACCCGCGCCGCTAATTCCGCTTTTTATAGGCCACACCGTCACAAAGGCTAAAGATGCGGGATGGGACCGGCTTGCCAACGGCGCTTTGCTCGATGCAGCAGAGGCGGCAGGTTTCGAAACGATGGTCACCGCCGACAAGAACATGCACTACCGGCAGAATTTGACCGGCAGGAGAATCTCAATCATCGTTCTCGGCAATGCCCAATGGCCAACGTTGCGCCGCTATGTTGATAGAGTCGTTGCGGCGGTCAACGAGGCAACCCCCGGCACCTTTACCGAGGTAGAGATTCCGTTTGAATAAGTCCCTTTGCTTCTCGATAGACAAAACGCGGCGGGCGACCTGCCCTCCCCAAGGGCTCCCCACCTCTTTACCCCGTGCCAACCAGCTTCAGGTAATCCGGCTCATCGGCGATCGTCTTGTGGCGAAAGGCGCGCACAATGACGCGCTCCCTTAGAAAGAACACGCCGGGCATCTGCTCCGCATCTTCCTTGATCATGCCAATTCCATACTTGAAGATTGCGCCCTTGAGCCAGCCCTTCCAGACCGTCGGATTCAAGAAGTGCAAGTAGGGGTTGGTGCGCGACAGGGCAAAGAAGGGAAGCTGATACAGCGTGGCCGCGGGGTTGCTGATCCTCTCCACGTCGGAGAGATTGTAGTAGTCGAAGTAGGGTTTCGCCCGTTCTGGTGAGCCGAGGTGCACGAAGACAGGCCGCGCACCCTTCGCTTCAATCTGCGCGCGCACCTTTGAAACGCGGTCGAGAGCTTGCGCACAGAATGCGCACGAGAAGTGGCGAAGAAAGATGAGTAGAACCGGCGACTCATCCACCAGATCGAGTAGCGATCGGCCTGACTCGGCATGAAACTCGCGCAACGATTCTGCGAGGCTTGATTGATCGGTTATTTCGGACATTCCTGGCGCCATCCAATCCACTACCGTGGGAACGTAATTATAGATGGGATCGGATTGATACCGAGAGCCCCAGAGGGCAGCGCCTGACTACCACTCCTCGAAGACGACCTTGCCGGTTGGCGACCAAGGCGAACTTTCGCCGGGGCGAAAGACCGAGTGCTTCCGAAAGTTTGCGTCGTCGCGCTTGGGGTAGTCGTTGCGGAAGTGCGCTCCGCGGCTCTCTGTCCGGGCCAGCGCCGCGTGCAGGATGGCGTTTGCCACGCGATTCAGCGCAAGAGCTTCATGCAGGCGACGGCTCGATTTGCCGGCGCGGACCAGCTTCTTCAGGCCATCGGCAAACTCCGCCTGCGCGGCAAAGCCCTCGAGCAGAAACAGGTTCTCGCGGAGCAGGCCGGCGTAGCTCCACATTGCGGCTTGCAGTTCGGCGATCTGCTTTTCGAGCTGAGTCTCTTCGTCGCTGGTGAGCACGGTGACGCTGGTCTCGGGCGCGGCGAGGTCAGCGAAAGGCAAATCGTCGTCGAGCATGGCGTGGGCTGCGCGCGCGCCAAAGACCAGCCCTTCAAGCAGCGAATTTGAAGCGAGCCGGTTGGCCCCGTGCACGCCCGTGCAGGCGGCTTCTCCGGCTGCGTAGAGGCCGGGCAGGCTGGTGCGTCCGTTCAAATCGGTCCGGATTCCGCCCATCAGGTAGTGCGCGGCAGGCCGCACAGGGATCAGGTCGCGGCCCAGATCGAGACCATGCTGCGTGAGAAATGCGCTGATGCCAGGAAAGCGCTTGTGCAGGTCGATGCCGGTAACGTGGCGCATGTCGAGATGGACGGGGCGCAGCTCGCCGGGCTTTTTGCTCTTGCCTTCGCGGGCAATGGCGCGGGCCACCACGTCGCGCGGCGCAAGCTCGAGCAGCGGGTGATAGTGCTCCATAAATCGCTCGCCGTCTGCGTTGCGCAGGTACGCACCTTCGCCGCGCAGTGCCTCAGAGAGCAGAAAGCGCGGCGCGCCTGCAAGAGATAGTGCCGTCGGATGGAACTGGTAGAACTCCATGTCGGCCAGTTCGGCGCCAGCGGCGGCGGCTAGCGCGATGCCGTCTCCCGTAGCGACTGAGGGGTTGGTTGTGTCGCTGTAGACCTGGCCTCCGCCACCGGCGGCAATGAGCACCGCGCGCGCCGCAATGCGATAAGGGGCCTGGTCCGCAGCAAGAGGGCCGGCTGGAGCAAGGTCAGCGCCGACCGCGCGGCCATCGGCCACCACCAGGCCTGTGACCATGGTCCACTCGGCAAAGTGAATACGCTGGCGCGCGTGGGCATAGGCCACAAGCGACCGGCTGATCTCGGCCCCGGTGGCGTCGCCGTTGGCATGCAGAATGCGGGCCAGCGAGTGAGCGCCCTCGCGCGTGCGCAGCAGTTCTCCGGCCTCCGAGTCGAATGCCGCGCCCCATTCAATGAGTTCGGCGACACGGACAGGGCCCTCGCGTACCAGCGCTTCCGCCGCAGGATAATTGACGAGCCCATCGCCGGCGTTGACCGTGTCTTCAAGATGCAGCGCAACGTCGGCGTCGCCCTCGGTGGCCACGGCGATGCCGCCCTGCGCATAGTGTGTGTTCGATTCGCTGAGCGATTCCTTGGTGACCACGAGGACTTCGCCTTGACGAGCCAGCTCAATGGCCGCGCGCAGGCCTGCAACCCCCGCTCCCATCACCAGAAAATCAACCTGAGAAGCCTTGGCCATCAAACGACTAGGCTAACACCTGAAAGAAGGTCGGAGGTGGTGAAGCGGTTGTAACCGGCTAACGGTATCTAATCTAAGAATCGGCTTACCTGGAAAGCCAGCGAAGAGCTTTAAGCGTTACTGATAGCCTGCAATTGACCGCCGGCGCTCTCCCAGGCAGTCCATCACTGCCTTGACGCGCAGATTCTCAAGATCGCTTCCCCGAACTTCTCCACCTTTGCATCCCCCATTCCCTTGACATTGAGAAGCTGCCGTGGCGTTGCCGGCCTGGCCTGCGCTACAGCTGCCAGCGCCTGGTTGTGCATGACGACGTATGCCGGAACGCCCAGTCGCTTTGCTTCCCCTGTCCGCCAAGCGCGGAGGCGCTCTGCCAGTTCCTCATCCGCAGCGGAGAGTTTTGCCTCCAGCTGGCCTTGCGGCGACTTGGCCGACTTTTTGCCCGCGGTGGACTTCTTGCTCCGTACCGTGTCTATACTGCTCGCGCTGAACTCCGCTACCACCCCGTCGCCGATCAGCAATTCGGCTCGCTCCACGGCTCGGAATTCGAGTCCCGCCTCTGTAAGCATCACCTTGCGAAAGCGCCGCACTTCGCCGTCCTTCTCATACTCGGCCTCTTCAAGCGCAATCAGCCGGGCCCTCACCATCGCATCCAAAAGACTGTCGAATTCGCCACGACTCATCTGCTCGCGCGGGTCCAATGCGCGCTGCAATGTCCCGGCAGCTTTGTAAGTGACCGGCCTTAGTTGGTCCACAATACCCGCGGCCATGGTAAGTTCCAAGGCCGTCGGCCTGCGGAACTGCTTAAGCACCGCGGTAGCCGGACTGCACACGTCGCATTTTCCGCAGGGCCGCGCCGCGTCTTCCATATCGCCGAAATGCCCCACCAGCATGCACATCCGGCACTGTTGCGCCGTGGTGAACCGGAGCACATGCTCAAACTGCTCTGCCCGGTGCTGTGACTGCACGCCGTAGCTCTTCTTCCAGCCAGCGGAGCCAGCCGTCACGCTGCCGCCAAAGTCAATCCGCGCGCCGCCGTGAATTTCCAGTTTCTCCAGGGCTTTATCGAACTCCTCCGCCTCCATGCGAGTCCGTTCCCGCAACTCGTCGATCGTGCGCGGTTCGTCGCTGAGCGCAGTGAAGATCTGCTGCAGGCTCGCGGTAGGCGGATAATCACGATTCAGGAAGAATCCATGCGTCCGTTGGTCGGCATAGGAGTGCATCAGATATGTGCGGCTCTCGTGGCCGTCGCGGCCGGCACGGCCTATCTCCTGGTAGTAGCCCTCGAGCGTGCCGGGCAGGCCGGCGTGGATCACCGTGCGGATATCCGGCTTATCGATTCCCATCCCGAAGGCAATGGTTGCAACCACCACTTCCAATTTGCCCGTCTGGAAGGCTCTCTGCACGGTCTCGCGCGTCTCCGGGTCCAAACCAGCGTGGTAGGCGGCCGCGGCTATGTGCGAGCCTTGTGCCAGATCTTCGGCCAGCCGTTCGGCCTGCTTGCGCGAGGTGGCGTAGACGATCGCGGGCCGCCGCTCCGCATTGCTCAGCAACCCGCGGATCACACCGGAACGCTCCGGCATTGAAACTTCAACCACTTCAATGGCGAGGTTGGCGCGTCTGAAGCCATGAATGAACTTTTTCGGATTCACCATGCCCAATTGCGTCAGGATGTCGGCCTGCACGGCAGGCGTCGCCGTTGCCGTGAGAGCAATTACCGGCGCAATCGCATCGCCCATGCCGCGCAGCCGTGGCAGGTGCTCACCGAGTGTCCGGTAGTCGGGCCTGAAGTCATGACCCCACTGCGAAATGCAGTGCGCTTCGTCGACGGCAATCAACGCCAGTTGCCGCTTTGCCAGCATTTCCACAAAGCCCGGTACGCGCA
>Ga0182015_10004990_pt1 | contig 14013 bp, 11 predicted proteins | sample 712P3MmetaG_FD_120478 | JGI IMG/M metagenome (GOLD analysis project Ga0182015, IMG submission 120478) | Permafrost microbial communities from Stordalen Mire, Sweden - 712P3M metaG | ecosystem: Environmental > Terrestrial > Soil > Wetlands > Permafrost | place: Sweden: Stordalen | collected...
GAGGAACTGAAGAGCCGTCTCGTCGCCAGCCAGTCCCTTCGCGTCGCGCGAATCGAGTCCGGCGAGCAGGTGGTCGTCGGCGTGAATCGATTCACCGAGACCGCGGAGTCACCCCTCACCAGTGACAGCGCGATCGAGACGATCATGACCGTCGACCCCGCGGTCGAACGAGAGCTCATCGAGGACGTGATTCGTTGGCGTCGCGCCCGCGACGAAAGAGTCGTGGAGAGCGCCCTTGAAGAACTCGCGCGCGTGGCGAGGAGTAGCGACCCGGCCGACAACATCGTGGTGCCGACGATCGCGCTGGCGAAGGCCGGCGGCACGACCGGCGAATGGGCCAACGCCCTGCGCGAGGTCTTCGGGGTCTATCGCGCGCCGACCGGTGTTCGTGCCGGGGTCGGCGAGCGTGGCGACCTCTTCGCCACGCTGGTCGCGCGCTCGAAAGCGGTCCGGGACGAACGCGGTCGACCACCGAAACTGCTGGTGGCCAAGCCGGGACTCGACGGTCACTCGAACGGCGCCGAACAGATCGCCGTGGCGGCGCGCGACGCCGGATTCGAAGTCGTCTACCAGGGCATCCGGCTCTCCCCCGAGGAGATCGTCGCGGCCGCGCGCGACGAGGACGTCGACGTCATCGGCCTGTCCATCCTCTCGGGTTCGCACTTGGCGCTCGTACCGCGAATCCTCGAATGCCTTCGCGCGAGCGACCTCGATATCAAGGTCGTCGTCGGCGGCATCGTGCCGAATGAGGACGCGCGGTCCCTCCTCGACTTGGGTGTCGTGGCCGTCTACACGCCGAAGGACTTCTCGCTCGCCGCGATCATGAGCGACCTCTTGGGAATCGTCGAACGACTCAGCCCCGTCGCGGTCGACGATTAGCGAGTGGCGTGGCGTTGAACCAACGTCCCGAGAATCGCCAGACCGGCGCCTGATCGGCGACGGCGACTGCCTTTTCACCGCGCAGTACCTCTTCGGCCGCCGCCACCAGCGCCGCCAAGTCGTCGGGCGCGAGTTCCGGCCGCGGCGTCAAGCCGTAGCTCACAGGGGGACGTTCCCGTGCTTGCGCTTCGGCAGGTCCTCACGCTTGCTGCGCAGTAGTTCGAGCGAGCGACAGAGGACGCGTCGCGTCTCGGCCGGGTCGATGACGTCGTCGATGAAGCCGCGCTCCGCGGCGATGTAGGGCGAGGCGTACTGCTCCTCGTACTCCTCAATCAGCTGCTTGCGCAGGGTCTGGGGGTCATCGGAGTTCATGAGGTCGCGTCGGTGCACGATCTCGACCGCGCCCGCCGAACCCATGACCGCCAGTTCGGCCGTCGGCCACGCGAAGGCGAGGTCGGCGCCGATGGACTTGGAGTTCATGACCACGTACGCGCCGCCGTAGGCCTTGCGGGTGACGACTGAGATCCGCGGCACCGTCGCCTCGCAGAACGCGTAGAGCAGTTTGGCGCCGTGGCGGATGATGCCGCCGTACTCCTGGTCGGTACCGGGCATGAAGCCGGGCACGTCGACGAAGGTGACGATCGGGATGTTGAACGCGTCACACGTGCGCACGAAGCGCGCCGCCTTCTCACTCGAGTCGATGTCGAGCACGCCGGCCAGCACGTTGGGCTGGTTCGACACGATGCCCACGCTGTGCCCGTCGATGCGCGCGAAGCCGCAGGTGATCTGCTGGGCGAAGATGGCGTGCACCTCCATGTAGTCGCCGCCGTCCACGACCGAGGCGATGACCTTCTTCATGTCGTAGGGCAGGTTGGGCGACGAGGGCAAGATGTCGCGCAGGTCCTCACAGAGTCGGTCGGGGTCGTCGCCGGTCAGGATCCGCGGGGCCTCTTCCATGTTGTTCGACGGCATGAAGGAGAGGAGGTACCGGACCTCATCGAGCACGCTCTTCTCGTCGGGCAAGACGAAGTTGGCCACGCCGGACTTGGTCGCGTGCGTCAACGCACCACCGAGCTCTTCGAGCGTGACGTCCTCACCGGTGACGGTCTTCACGACGTCGGGACCGGTGATGAACATGTGGCTGGTGTCCTTCACCATGAAGATGAAGTCGGTCAGGGCCGGGGAGTAGACCCCACCGCCGGCGCACGGGCCCAGGATCACCGAGATCTGCGGCACGACGCCCGACGCGCGGGCGTTGCGGATGAAGATCCCGCCGTAGGCGTGGAGGGCCGCGACGCCCTCTTGAATCCTCGCGCCGGCGCCGTCGTTGAGTCCGATGATCGGGAGCCCCATCGTCGTCGCCATGTCCATGATCTTGTGGATCTTCTCGCCGTGGGTCTCGCCGACCGCGCCGCCGAAGACCGTGAAGTCCTGGGAGAAGACGCAGACCTTTCGACCGTCGATCTTGCCGTACCCGGTGATCACGCCGTCGGTGTAGGGACGCGACTCCTCGAGCCCCATACCCGAGGCCACGTGTCGGTTCAACATGTCCAACTCTTGGAAGGTGCCCTCGTCGAGCAGGTATTCGATGCGCTCGCGCGCGGTCATCTTGCCCTTGGCCTGGTGTCGCTCGATGGCCTTCTCACCGCCGGCCACGCGAGCCTCGGCCTTACGAGCGTCGAGTTCGGCCAGGCGTTCCGCCATTGAATGCTCCATGAAGTGCAAGGTTACCGAAACGGCGCCGACGCCGTTCCATGGAAGGTCATTCGTGCACCTTCGACATTCCAATCGGTCTGATTCGCCGGGTTGGGGGACCCCACGCACACAACTTCAGAACAAGAGTCACGGTCGCGCCCCATCCGGTGCGACAATCAGGGAATGGTCGCATCGATCACCATCGTTACCACTGCCGGCGATTCGTAGGAGATGGCGCCTCGACACCGTCGCGACGACGAGGATCTCGTGGCGAGTCATGAGCGCGAAATCGCCCAGTTGATCGCGGCGAGTTCGGAGGCATTCTTTTCGTTCAATGCGGACGGCGCGATCACGTCGTGGAGTGCAAACGCCGGGAAACTTTTCGGTTGGAACGCCGCCGATGTGACGGGCAAGAGCATGACGGAGACGCTCATACCTGTGACGAATCGCCAGGCGTACGAAACCGGCCTGGGCGCCTGGCGTCCCGGGACCGACTCCGCCATCGTGGGTGAGCGCGTGCCAACGACCGTCCTGCACCATGACGGTCACGAGATTGCGGTCGAGATGATGACCTGGGCTTCGGAGGGCGGTGGATTCAATGCCTTCGCGCACGAGGTCCTGGCGAACCACGGACAGCCCGGCCCCAACGGAGGTTCGACGATCACGCTCACCGACCCGTTGACCAGTCTCGGGAATCGGCAGTTACTCGAAAAGGACCTCGCCGTGTACGAGGGTCAGGTCACTCGCTACGGACTACGCAGTTGCATCGCCCTGATCGACATCGACGACTTCAAGCGGTTCAACGAGCGTTACGGCCGCGACAAAGGTGACGAGGTCATCGTCGCCATCGCCGAGCGTCTCGCGAGCCGCTCGCGCTCGGGCGACTCGGTCTATCGCGTCGGCGGCGACGAGTTCATCTGTCTCTTGCCCGAACAGACGCTCGAGACAGGGGCCATCGCTGTCGATCGCATGCGCCGCAGTATCGCCGACCTGGCGATCCCCGACGAGGATTCACCGACCGGCATACTCTCGGTGAGCACTGGACTGGCGCTGCTCGACGCCGAGCACCTGAAGGCCACGGCCGAACTGGTGAAAGACGCGGAGGCCGCACTCTCTCGAACGAGAGAAGGCGAAGTGATCACGCAAGAGAGTGACGCCACCGAACATCCGATGCCGTGGAGCTGACAGCGCGCCGCTCTTCGCTTAGCGATTTTCCTCGACCAACTCGATGAGCGTCCCGAAGGAACCCTTCGGGTGCACGAAGGCGACGATCGTGCCGCGTGATCCCGGTCGCGGCGTCTCGTCGATCACCCGAGCGCCACTCGCCTTCACGGCCTCGAGCGTTGCCGCACAGTTGTCGACGCGGTAGGCGATGTGGTGGAGACCTTCGCCGTTCTTCGCCAGGTACTTCGCGACCGGCGAATCGTCACGCGTCGGCGTGAGTAACTGGATATAGGACTCGGCCACCTTCACGAGTGCTTCGTCGACGCCGTCGGACTCGACGACCTCTCGGTGCACGACCTCGGCGCCGAAGACCGACGAGTACCAGGCGATGGCGGCGTCGATGTCGTTCACGGCGATGGCGACGTGGTCGATCTCGGTGAGTTGTGACGTCACGGCGCCTCTTCGTCGTGTCGACGAAAGATGGTCAGTCGATCCTCGCCGACGCGCGCGCGAAGTTCCGGATTCGAGATGCCGAGTCCCTCCTTGGGCGCGGCGCAGAGGATCCCGATCTTGCCCTCGTGTCGGTTGTGGTGCACTTCGTAGGCGGCCTCGCCGGTCTCTTCGAGCGGAAAGACCGCCGAGAGCGGTGGTACGACCTTGCCGTCGATGATCGTCTGGTTCGCCGCCCACGCCTCTCGGTAGTTCGAGAAGTGCGAGCCCTTGATCGTCTTCAGCTTCATCCAGAGGTGACGATTGTCGTACTCGATCATGTAGCCGCTGGTCGCGGCGCAGGTCACGATGACGCCGCCACGTTTGGCCACGAAGACGCTCGCGCCCATCGTGGAACGACCCGGATGCTCGAAGACGATGTCGGGGTCCTCGCCGACGAGCGCCCGGACGTCCTGGCCGAGGCGGCGCCACTCGCTCTCGTCCTGGGTGTGCTCGTCCTTCCAGAACCGGTAGTCGTTCGCGTGACGGTCGATCACGTACTCGCAGCCCAGTTCGTGCAAGGTCTCGACCTTGGCCGCACTCGAGACCACGCCGACCGGCGTCCCGCCCGAGTTCAACACGTGCTGCACCGCGAACGAACCGAGGCCTCCGGACGCCCCCCAGATGAGGACGACGTTCCCCTGGGTCACCGGCGCGCCGTTGTGCGATACCAGCATCCGGTAGGCGGTCGAGTTGCACAGCGCGTTGACGGCCGCCTCCTCCCACGTGAGGTGCGTGGGCTTGGGCATCAGTTGATTCGCCCGGACGACCGCGACGTCGGCCAGTCCCCCGAAGTTCGTCTCGAATCCCCAGATCCGTTGGCTATTGGCCATCATCGAGTCGTCGTGACTCGTGGGGTCTTGGTCGTCCACGTAGTTACAGTGCACGGTGACCTCGTCGCCGACCTGCCACTTACGCACGGCCGAACCGGTGCGCAGGACGACGCCGGCCGCGTCCGAGCCGATGACGTGGTAGTCCAACGCGTGGCGCTGTCCCAAGACGGAGTGCCGCCCCAGTCGGTCCAGGAACCCGAAGGTCGACAGCGGCTCGAAGATGCTGGTCCACACCGAGTTGAAGTTGATCGAGGACGCCATGACCGCGACGAAGACCTCGTCGGGGGCGAGTTCCGGCAGTGGCACCTCGTCGACGTGCAGGCTGCGCCGCGGGTCCTTGTCCTGGCTGTCCATACCGTCGAACATGTTCTGTTCGTCGCGACGCACGAAGACCGCACGGGTCGTTTTCGGCATCTCGGTGGAGGCCAACACCTCACCCGAAGCGCCGGAGCGCACCGCGTCGAGGATCTCGCTCATCCCGGCGAGGTTAGTTGCCGCCGTGACACCCCTCGGCAGATGACCGTCATCCGCGAATGCGATACGTCGCACTTGCGGGGCCGAGTTTGGAGTCATAGCGAAACGTCTAAAGTCGTCTTCGTTGCATAGAAATGCAGAGAAATGCTCAAAGGAGTCTCCATGTCACGAAGCGTCATCGTCGCCGGCACTCGAACGGCCATTGGAAAACTGTCCGGAGCGTTCGCGTCGCTCAGTGCCCAGGACCTCGGCGGTGCGGCAATCAAGGGAGCGCTCGATCGCGCCGGCGTCGATCCGGCGATCGTCGACCTCGTGTTGATGGGCCAGGTCCTTCAGGCCGGTCAAGGTCAGATCACCGCTCGTCAGGCCGCGGTGAAGGGCGGCATCCCGATGACCGTCCCCGCCACGACCATTAATAAGGTCTGCCTCTCCGGTCTCCAGACGATCTATCTCGCGGACCTCATGATCCGCTCCGGTGAGGCCGACGTCATCATCGCCGGTGGCATGGAGTCGATGACCAACGCGCCGTATCTGCTGCCCGGCGCTCGCGCCGGCTATCGCATCGGCGACCAGAAGGTCGTCGACTCGATGATGTTCGACGGCCTGACGTGTGCCTTCGACCAGTGCGCGATGGGGCTCGCGACCGAGAAGTACAACCACGGCCAGATCAGCCGACAACGTCAGGACGAGTTCTCGGCGCGCAGCCACCAACTCGCCGCGGCGGCGATCGCGGCGGGCAAGTTCGCCGAGGAGATCGTCGCGGTCGCGGTGCCCCAGCGAAAGGGCGATCCGATCATGGTCACGACCGACGAAGGCGTGCGCGGCGAGACGACCGTCGAGTCACTCGCGGCGTTGCGCGGGGCCTTCGAGAAGGACGGCACGATCACCGCCGGCAACGCCTCCCAGATATCTGACGGCGGGGCGGCGATACTGGTCATGTCCGCGGAACGCTGCGAACAGTTGGGTCTCACGCCGCTCGGTGAACTCGTGAGCTACGGCCAGGTCGCCGGTCCCGACGCCTCGCTCCTCACGCAACCCTCGCGCGCCATCGTGCAGGCGGCGAAGAAGGCCGACCTCGACGTCAAGGGCCTGGACCTCTTCGAGATCAACGAGGCGTTCGCCGCGGTCGGTCTCGCGTCGGTGGACGACCTCGGGATCGACGAGGCGAAGGTCAACGTGAACGGTGGCGCGATCGCCCTCGGACACCCGGTCGGCATGTCGGGCACCCGCCTCGCGCTCTCGGCGCTCACCGAACTGCGTCGCCGTGGTGGCGGCGTGGCCGCGGTGGCGCTCTGTGGCGGCGGCGGCCAGGGTGACGCCGCAATCCTTCGCAGTCTCTAAACGGGGATGTAGCTCGCGACGACCTGGTAGCGCTCGAGTGCGACCTGACGGTCCTCGGGCAGCGCCAGGACGAAGGCCCCGCCCAGAGGATAGTGATCGCCACGAAGCGCCTTCGGCAGGTCCTTCGCGAGGGTGATCATCACCTCGTGCACCGTGGGGTTGTGGCCCACGACCAACAGCGAGGTCGTCACCGGGTCGATGGCGGCCAGGTCGATCATCAGGTCTTCGGCGCTGACGTCGCGACGCCCGTTGTAGATGAGTTCGCTGAACTCGCAGCGCTCGACGAAGTCCGTCCCGTGAAAGGCCCGACGATAGGTCTCTCGGGTTCGAGCCGCCGCACTCACGAGCGCCGTCGTGGGTCCGAATCGACCGAGTTCGCCGGGGTCCTTCGCCCACGCGCGTAGCCGCTCGCACTCGTCGCGCCCGCGCTTGTTGAGGGTGCGCGCGAAGTCCGACTCACCGGGCTTGGCCGGAGAGGACTTCGCGTGGCGGACCACCGTCAGATAGCGCATTCGAGCAGTCTGGCCCAATTCCGTCACCGATACCACCGACACGGTCGTTTAGCGTTAGGTCGTGCATGCGTCCCTGTCGTACTTCCAGGCCATCGTCATGGGGCTCACGCAGGGGATCACCGAACTGTTTCCGGTCTCCAGCCTCGGTCACGGCGTCCTGCTCCCGGGTCTCCTCGGCTGGCACAACCTCGTCAACTCCCAGTCGGCCCAGGAGTCGTTCTTCCTGGCGTTCATCGTGGGGCTCCACGTGGGCACGGCCCTCGGTCTGCTCGTGTACTACCGAAAGACGTGGATCGAACTCTTTCGCGGACTCGGTCGACAGTTGGCGGGCACGCGCGACGCCGGCGTCCCGTCGCTCTGGCACCTGAACGAACCCGACACCGATCCCAACTACCGACTCTTGTTCGTGCTCGCCGTCGCCACGGTGCCCGTCGGGATCGCGGGACTTCTGTTGGAACACAAACTGCGCGTCCTCTTCGCCAAGCCGCTGGCCGCGGCGATCTTCCTCACCATCAACGGCGTCATCTTGCTCGTCGGCGAGCGCTTGCGTCGCAACGGCGGACGCCACGTCCGGTTCAAGAAGCTCGAACGGATCTCGCCCACCGGAGCCTTCGCCATCGGCTGTTCGCAGATCCTCGCGCTCTTCGCCGGCATTTCGCGAAGCGGCGTCTCGATGGTGTCCGGCCTGATGGAGGGTCTCGACCACGAGGACGCCGCGAACTTCGCGTTCTTGCTCGCCACGCCGGTCATCTTGCTGGCCGGCGTCTTGAAGTTGCCCGACCTGATGGGACCACTCGGCGACGGCGTGCGCTACCAGACGCTCGTCGGCGCGCTGTGCGCGATGGTGACGGCGCTGATCTCGGTCAAGTTCCTCACCAAGTGGTTCACCACGAAGACCCTGACGCCCTTCGGTTTCTACAGCCTGGTCGCCGGAGTGCTCTGCGTGATTCGATTCGCCTAGTCCGAGAGGACGCGACGCCCGTCGATCGCTCGCCCGAGGGTGAGGTCGTCGGCGAACTCCAAGTCGCCCCCGACCGGCAGTCCGCTCGCCGGTTGTGACACGACCAGTCCGGGCACCTGCAACAGTCGACTGAGGTACATGGCGGTCGCGTCACCCTCAACGTTGGAGTTGAAGCAGAGGATCACCTCTTTCACCGGGCCGCGAAGTCGCAGGATCAACTCTTGGATTCGCAATCGGTCCGGCGTCACGCCCTCGAGAGGATTCAAGACGCCGTGGAGCACGTGATACGTGCCGTGAAACGCACCCGAGCGTTCGACCGCCACCACGTCCGGAGGATTCTCGACAACACAGATCGTGGTCTGGTCGCGGCGCTCGTCGGCACAGATCGGACAGAGTCCACCTGCCTCGGCGATGTTGCAACACCGTTCGCAGAACGAGAGTTTCGACTTCATCTCTTCGATGGACAGCGCGAGTCGTGCGACGTCCTCACTCGGCTGGCGCATCAGCCAAAACGCGATGCGCTGGGCCGACTTCGGTCCGACGCCGGGGAAGCGACCGAGTTCATCGACCACGGCCTGCAGCGGGGGCGGGTAGGTCACGTGACCTCCGTCGCTCCGGGGAACATCTCGGTGATCAGGTGATCGCCGGCGGAGTCGACCACGATCACTGTTTCGTCCGGTGAGTAGGTCTCTTCGACGTCGGGTTCACGCTTGCCGATCGGTCGAGACGACGCCGTCGGCGCGGCGGTGACGACCGCCAACGTGGGGTCGACGGCCCAGGTGATCTGCAGCGGCGATTTGAACTCGTGTTCCATCGCGCTGCGCAGTCCCTGGGCGATGAGCTCGGTGTTCTGACGCATCTCTTCGCTCGGGAGGGCGATCGTCAGATTCTGTCCGTCGATCGATCGCACGAAGGCCGACTTCAAGAGCAACTGTGCCCCGCGAGATGTTCGCGGGACGACACGCTCGACGAATCGAACACGGATGTCATCGAGGTCGAGTGAACCTTCGACGCTGCGAGTCAGCGCTGGTTCGACGGTCTCGGCGACGGGTGCCGGTGCCGGCTCCTTCAACGCTCGAGACGGCGCGGCCGGCGACGCGGAGCCGATCGGGCGAAGAACCGCCGGAGGGGCGGGCGCCGCCGTTTCGACTCGAACGCCGTCGCGCTCCAACTTCGTCACGCGCTCGTCGAGCGCTTCGAGCGTGTTCTCCAATTCGGGCCTGATGAGTCGCACCATGGCCACCTCCAGGATGACGATCTTCTCCGGTGCACTCTTCATCTCGCGCATGGCTCGCCCAACGGTCTCCAACACGCGCACCGTGCGCGGAAGTCCCAACTGAGTTCCCCACTCGATGAGACGACCGCGGTCACCGTCGACGGCGTCAGCGACTTCCGGTGCGACCTGCAACAAGAAGACCTGTCGGACTTCAGCCGCGAAGTTCTCCGCGAGCTGTTCGGGGTCCCAGCCTTCGCGCGCCAGCTCGGCGAGCGAGCGCAGCGCGGCGACGGCGTCGGCGTCCACCAGGGCCCGGAAGAGCCCGTCGAACTCCGGTTGCGTCTCAACGATGGAACCGGTGGCGATCAGTTGGTCGAGGGCACTTAGCGCGTCACGGGCGGAACCGCGACCGAGTCGCACCGCCGCCTCAATGGTCGCGTCGTCGGCCTTCAACCCCGCCGCACTTTCGACTTCGTGCAACAGCGCACTCAGCGTGTCGCCGTTGAAGAGACGGAACTCCAGGTGCTGCGTGCGCGAACGGATCGTCGGCATCACCTTGTGGGGATCCGTCGTGGCGAGGACGAACACGACGTGCGACGGCGGTTCCTCCAGGGTCTTCAAGAGGGCGGCGGACGCCGCCTTCGAGAGTTGGTGGACCTCGTCGAAGATGTAGACCTTCCAGCTCCCCGGCGTCCCGTGCCAGGCCCCCGCGGTGATGTCGCGGATGTCGTCCACGCCGTTGTTGGACGCGGCGTCCAGTTCGGTCACGTCGAGCGACGTCCCCTTGGTGATCGCGACGCAACTGGCACAGACGTTGCACGCGTCGCCGTCGAGGGGGTTCTCGCAGTTGAGCGCCTTGGCCAGGATCCGCGCGGTCGTCGTCTTACCCGTCCCGCGCGGTCCGGAGAAGAGGTACGCGTGGCTGACGCGCTGGTTCTTCACCGCCCCCTGGAGGGCGCGAACGACGTGGTCCTGCCCGCGCAGTTCGACGAATCGACCGGGGCGAAATCGGCGATAGAGCGAGGTGACACCCTCGATGGAAGTCGGGGTCGTCGACGCTTTTGCCATGCACGCATGCTAATGACCGCATGTCAGATGCCGAGGTCCAAAGCAGTGGTCAGGCGATCCGTGGCACCCAACACGATTTGCTGAGAGCTGCTGGCTTCCACCCCTGACTCGGTTCACAAACGGTCGTCGCACGGGACCCGACCACTGCTGTGAACCTCGGCGTTGAAAAGGTTACTTGAGGAGCCCGCGAAGCGACTCAGGTAGCCTTGCGAACCGGTATTCATTTCCGAAAGTGGATGCCGACATTCGGGAGGAGTGCGAGAGCGGCCGAATCGGCACGATTGGAAATCGTGTGAAGGGAAACCTTCCGTGGGTTCAAATCCCACCTCCTCCGCCACACCAAAGAGCCCTAGCCAAAGCGGCCCCACTTCTTGCAAGACTCGTCGTAAGAGGCGACGGGGTCCCTCCCATCAAGCCCGTTTCACGTCGGGTGCACGTATCGCTCGAGACCGTCGAGGATGAGTTCAAGCCCAAACTCGAACTCACCCTCCCCCTCGTGCTCCGCTGCCTTCATGTGCACCGCGGCGTGCTCGACGAGGTAGGGGAAGGTGTCGGGATCGAGTAGGCGCATCAGGGTGTCGATGAACTCCTGGGGGGTGTCCGTAGGGAAGGTGTGGCCGAGTTGCCAAATGGTGAATCCCAGGATGTGGCTATCGAGTGCGTGGTAGCCCCTCGACGCCGCGTCGGGCGTGAACCCGGCGTTCCGGAGTCGCGCGAGGATCGACTCGATGTAGCCCATGCGCGCGGAGATCATGCGTGCCGAAGTCGGGGAGAGGACGAGCTGGCACGCCCAGGCGTGACGAAGCAGCGCGTCGTGCGCCGACACCGCCGTCGCTCGCATGTCCGATCGCCAGTCATCAGCAGTGGGCGCAAGATCGATCTCGGAGAGCACGAGCTCGACGATTCCGGTGAGAAGATCGTCCTTGTCCTCTATGTAGTTGTAGAGCGACATCGCCTCGACGCCGAGGGCCTGGCCGAGCGCGCGCATGGTCAGGGCGTCAAGGCCGGCGCTGTCCGCCATATCGAGGGCGGCGCGCAGGATCCGTTCCCTACTGAGCGGGGTCCTCGTTCGATGCGTTCGGGGCACGCGTGGCACACTTGACATACTTACACAGTATGGGTAGGTTTACAGTGTAAGCATTCAGCGTACAGGAACGCCCTGGGCTGTGAAGGGATCGATGATGAAGGCAATCAAAAGAACTGTGTACGGGCCCGCCGAGAGTCTCTCCTTCGACGAGGTTCCGATGCCAGAGGTCGGGGACACCGACGTGCTCTTGAAGATGCACGCAAGTTCCGTCAACCCGTACGACTGGCACTTTGTTCGCGGCGAGCCCTACCTCATTCGAGTGAACGCGGGCTATCGCCGTCCAAAGAACCAGGACATGGGTATCGATGCAGCGGGCACCGTCATCGCCGTCGGCGCGAAGGTCACGCGGTTCGAAATCGGCGACAACGTCTTCGGTCTCGCGAAGGGCGCCTTCGCCGAATATGCCGCGGCGAACGAGGAGCGCCTCGCTCCCAAGCCCGACGCGCTGACATTCGAGTTATCGGCGACCCTTCCGTGCGCCGGGAATACCGCCCTCATCGCGGTCCGAGACAAGGGACAGGTCACTTCAGGAATGTCGGTCCTCGTCAACGGCGCATCCGGAGGTGTCGGGTCCTACGCGGTTCAGATCGCGAAGTCACTCGGCGCCGAGGTGACCGGCGTGTGTAGCACGAGGAACGTTGAACTTGTGAAGTCGATCGGCGCCGTCGAGGTCATCGACTACTCGCGTGATGACTTCGCTCGGCGGCCCGAGCGATACGACGTGGTCGTGGACACGATCGGGAACCGCACGCTCAGCGACCTTCGTCGCGCACTGAAGCCACGGGGGACGCTCGTCGTGGCGGGTGGAGGAAGCGGAAAGTGGTTTCGACCGATGGCGTTGTTACTCAAAGTCGTCGTCGTCTCACCCTTCGTTCGCCAGCAACTGACGGGCGTCATGGCGGGTGTCACGACGGAGAACCTCGAGACATTGTCCACGCTCGTGGTGTCGGGCGACGTCGTGCCTCTCATCGATCGGACGTACTCGCTGAGTGAAACGCCAGCGGCCTTAGGGTACATCGAAGAGGGTCACGCTCGAGGGAAAGTCATCATCACGGTGTGAAGCAGTGGGCGAAAGTTACGCGCTCGTGGGTCGAGTCGCCGTCGGAGTGGTACGCGCTAAGGCACTTCAGTGAGCCTGCCGGCAGGGAATGGAGGACGTTCGTAAACGCCCCGCCACGAATGCCACGGGGCAGATCAGGGTGTCGACGACATTGAAAGCAGTCCTCTCCTCGCCAACTGGAACGTGGTCAGTTCGTCCAAGGTCGCATGGGGCGGACCGCGGCGTCCCGTCAATTTACGGACGTAGCAAGGCCTTTGGGGTTTCCTAGAGATTCGCCAGGACCACCTTTACTTCTGGCTATAAAATCCACGCAATTCAAATTTGAGCACCAGTTGTGATCACCCGGAAGGCGTTCGATGATTAGCCGTGTTTGGAATCTCCGAAGCGCCACTCGCGTGGTGACCAATTTCCTCGTCTCCGTGGTGTGTATGGCATCGGTCTTGTCCCTCGGGCTCGAGGTCGTGGCGCACGCCTCATCGGCGATATCCGAAGCCGCAACCTTCCCGCTCAGCTCGGAATCCCTGGGCGGGACGACCCTGTCGATCAATCCCCAAAAGGTCGGCGACCTCATCATCTTCGAGTCGCAGATCCACTCACACAGCGTCACGGTCACCGGCGTGAGTTGCCCGGAGACCGGCACCTGGCAACTGGCACAGCGCTACCTCGACACCGTGAACGGAGTGATTACCGAGGAGATCTGGTGGGCGGTGGCCACAGGAACGGGTCCCACCACGATCACCGCTTCCTACTCGGGCAGTGTCGCCACTCTCAGTCCCGAATTAGTGAGTGATTCTTTCACCTCGGCGAGTCCGTCGACCTGGAGTTTCGTGTCGGGCGCTGGCAACGCCGCCGCCTCGACTGGCTCGATCGCGTTCCCCGGCGTCACCAGCGGTGCGGCAGCCAACCAGGTGTATTGGGGCTACGTGGAGTCGACCGCGAACGCGTCGCCGGGCAGCACTCCCGGCTTTAGCTATTCGACCACATCCGGAGGGAATCTCTTCACCTTCAACGACGGCCTCAGCCCGAATACGGCCTACGCTCCCTCGGCAACGGAGACGCCGGTGAGCAATAACACCTCGGTCGCCGCGATCTTCGCGGCGACGCCACTAAGCGGCCAGTACACCGTGACCTTCAACGGCAACGGCTCGACCGGCGGATCGATGGCCAACGAGAGCGCCAGCGTGGCGACGGCCCTCAACGCCAACGCCTTCACCCGGAGCGGCTACTCCTTCAC
>Ga0182015_10004991_pt1 | contig 14012 bp, 10 predicted proteins | sample 712P3MmetaG_FD_120478 | JGI IMG/M metagenome (GOLD analysis project Ga0182015, IMG submission 120478) | Permafrost microbial communities from Stordalen Mire, Sweden - 712P3M metaG | ecosystem: Environmental > Terrestrial > Soil > Wetlands > Permafrost | place: Sweden: Stordalen | collected...
CTCGAAGGCCAGCTCGTACGGCTTATTGAAGTAATAACCGGAAGCGTAGGTGCGGGCGCGAATGGGATCGTAGAAAATTCCGGCGCCTACGCGAATCGAGGTTTTGTGATCTTTGAACGGGTCAAACGCCAAGCCGAGTCGCGGATCCCAGTTGTGGGTGGAGGGGTTTGACGCGAAAACGTGCGTAACGGGAACGAAGGTTCCAAACGGAGGATCGATTATGTTATTGAGTGGTTGCTCGTGGGTAGTAGGATTGGTGATGAACTCATACCGGACACCGATGTTGACCGTCAACCTGGAAGTCGCCTTCCACTCATCCTGAGCGTATCCATCGACCTCAATTTCGCGGAAGTCGCGAGAGGAGTCCGTATAGGGGGGGATGGGTCCGATAAAGAGGAACGGGTTCCCTTCGAGAAAGTTAGGGATGCTGGTAAAGGTATAAGAGCCGCCCCACCATCCGTCTTGCGTGAAGTTGCTCTGCACCCGGCTGAATACTCCGCCAAACTTGAAGCTGTGAGACCCCTTGTTCCAGATCAAGTCGTCGGCCACCGGGAATTTGTTTTGCACCTGGCTCAGCGGAGCGAAAATGCTGGTGCCGAGCAAGGAAAAGCCCGTGACGCTGACTCCGCCGTTTTGGTGCCCCGTGTAGAAGTTGAGCGCGGGCGTTGGATCTAGATTAACTTGATTGTGGGCCTCTTTGGTTCGCGTGAAGCTGAAGCGCGCCAGGTTCACCACGTTGGGGGAAATTATATGGCGCCACTCCACGGTTGCGAAGTGGTTGCCCGTTATGCCCTGTTCCGGCCAGCGGGGCGGTAGTGGTGAACCAAGGAAAGGCAAAACGGTGCTGGCGCCGTCGTGCACGTAGCGCACAAAGAACGAATTCTTCTCGTCCATCGTGTAATCGATACGAGTCAAAAGGTAATTTTCGTCGCCGGTCTGGCTGGCAACCTCCGGCACCTCCAGGATGCCAGTCGGTGATACTGCCGTTGTAGCCGGATAGAGAGCCAAGATCGGCGCCGCCGCTGCACTGACTCCGACGTTCGCCAATCCGCCCGCGCATGCAAGATTTGGAGCCAGGCTGCACGGCACCAGCCCCTTAAGCGTATTGGCGTCGGGGATAAACGAGGGGACGGTTGAGCCCTCCGATTTCCTCAACTCCTCGTCGTTGAAGAAGAAAAACAACTTGTCCTTTTTGATGGGCCCGCCGATGCTGCCGCCAAACTGATTTTGGCGGAAGGCAGGTATGGTCGAAGGGTCGAAGAAGTTGCGCGCGTCCAGGGCGCTGTTGCGAAAGAATTCGTACGCGGAGCCGTGAAAACTGTTGGTGCCGGATTTGCTGGCTGTATTCACCACCGCGCCATTGCCGCCGAATTGAGCGCTGTACGTGTTGGTGAGTACCTCGAATTCGGCGATGGCCTCAATACCGAGGGTAGTGCCCAACACCCCCGAACCCGACCCGTGGGCCCAAAAACCCTGAATGTCGACGTCGTCCAGAAGATACGCCTGGCCTTCCGCCCTTGCGCCGGAAACGCTGAAGTTAGCCTCCAGGCCGTACAGCAAGTTCGCGCCCCCGGCTGGGGCTCCCACCCCGTTTCCCGTTGTGATTCCTGGCGCCAGCGCAATGAGATCCGTAAAATTGCGCCCGTTCAACGGCAGGTCCGCAATTTGTTTCTGTTCGACCACCGAGGACAGCGTAGACGAAACGACGTCCACCTGGGAGGCCTGTGCTTCGACGGTGACCGTTTGCTGCTGCTGTCCGGGCGAAAGCGCAATGTCGACGACCAACTGGCTGCCGACGATGGTCGTTATGCCCTTACGGATTACGGTCTGAAATCCCGGAGCCGAGGCCTGCACTTCGTAGCTGCCCACGATCAAATCCACCACCGTGTAGCGGCCCTGCGAATCGGTTGTCACCGTCTGCCTGACGCCAGTGTCGACATTTGTAACTTGCACCGACGCGTTGGGCACAACTGCCCCCGATGCATCCGTTACGGTGCCTAACAGCGTCGCGTTTGCTCCCTGTCCATTTACCAGGTTCGGCAGCGCGAGCAACATGACCGCAAAAAACGCGAAGACGAGGCGAACTCGCCCGCGAAAGCACAACTGCGTCAGCATACTGGGCTAACCTCCGGCTGTTAAAGCGTCACTTGGTGCAAGAGCGGACCGCGACCCCAACCCATGCGACCGTTTGCATGCATACCGAAGGAGTATATCTGTGACAACTGCGTTAGTCGAGGGGTTGAAGCTGATATTGCGCATCAGCGTCGCTGATAGCCACCGCTCCGCGAAGCAGCCTCAACGCGCCGTGGATGGGCGAACCGACGATGACAACTCGATCAACTTAGCGCCGGCCATGTCGGGCGGAAGTTCCGAGTTCCGGAGGGCGTCCTCCAGATTCCGCCGCGCCACGCGCGCATGTTCTCGCGTGAGGAGTTCGGCGCGCATCCCGTCACGATTCGCGATAGCGTCTACGATCTCGCAATGCTGGTCCGCGCAAATCAGGAAAAGCTCCCACAGATCGCTTGAAACGTACTGCCGCTTCAAGAACGCGCTAGGAGAGGCAAACGGGAGCGAGCAGGCTTGTTGGATAGCGCGGCGCAACATCCGGCTGCGCGACAAATCGATCAAACCTGAGTGAAAACGCGCATTGAGATCGATGTAAAGATTGAACGTCTCCATCGTCAGCTTCTTGTGGCCCCGCACTAGACTCAGGATTTCGTAGCTGGTCGCCTGCAGGGGACTTAGCTCACTTATGTGCTTAAATCGCTGAGCCGCGAGTTTCGCCGCTGCGCCTTCCAGCAAGCCACGCAGTTCGATGGCGTCATAGATGTCCTCAGTCGAAAATCTTTGAACCACGAATCCCCGTGTGGGACGGATCTCGAGAAACCCCTCGTGAGCCAAACGCTCTAGGGCCAGGTGCAGCGGAATACGGGAAACCTTGAGCTCGGCGGCCAGCGGAACTTCCCGAATGCGCTCGCCAGGCCGGAAGCGGCCTTGTACCAACATTTCGCGAAGCGAGAGGACGGCTCGAGCCGTTTGCGACGACGCTTTCGACTTAACCCCAGGTGTTTTCGAAGTCTGCTTTATTCGTTGCATTCGGCTGCTCCTTACATTATATTCGTTCGTAGTGATGCATGCATTCAACTCACTGATTGCATGCAAAAGACCGTTGTGAAACGCATGCATTCTCTCGATGGTAAGACCACTGGCCCGATCGCCTGCCTCATCGCACTCGCTCTCTCGGCTTCGATCTGGGCCCAGACGCCAAACCCGAATGCAAAGCCCGCGTGGCCGCCTTCCGGCCCCACGCCCCGCACTGCGGACGGCAAGCCGGACCTTTCCGGCGCTTGGGCGCCGAATGCTATCCGTCAAAATGTCGACTTAATGGCCACCGGAGTCCAAGTCCCTTTTCAGCCCTGGGCCGAGAAAGTATACCAGCAACATAAGGACAACATTTCCAAAGACGATCCAGAGGCCCGCTGTCTACCTCCTGGAGTCCCGCGCATGACTACGACTCCCTATCCATTCCGGATCGTGCAGACACCAGGTCTCACCATCATCGTGTATGAAGGAGGAGCGCATGTGTGGCGGCAGGTCTTCACCGATGGACGCCCACATTCGGAAGATCCGAATCCCTCCTGGCTCGGAGAATCCATTGGCCATTGGGAAGGCGACACTTTTGTCATCGACACCATTGGACTGAATGGCAAAACCTGGCTCGACGAGGCGGGCTTGCCCACCACCGAATCCTTGCACGTCATCGAGCGGTTCCGCCGCCTTGATTTCGGTCACTTGGAGACCGAAAACACAATCGACGACCCTAAGGCATACACCAAGCCGTGGTCGTTCACCACTCATCCAGTCATGCTGAAGGGTGAATTGATGGAGTACATTTGTCAGGAAAACAACCGCGATGTGGAGCACCTGGTCGGGAAGTAACTATTTCCGAAGCGCAGCCAGCTCTTTCATCTTCCTCTGAAACTCCGGGTACATGGTCTCGGCGCCGCCTAACGTTGCGGCCAGCGGGATTCCGTATTTTGCGGCAAATTCCGCGATGAATGGATTTTCATCGGGAAGGTAATTAGGTACCGCGCCGCGCGGCTGGTTCGCAATTTCAACCACGGATTCGCATGGATACAGCCAATTCTGTCCCTCTTCGCTGATGCGGCGAAAAATTTGCGTTCGCACAAACGGCTCGGTCAAAGTCGCCGGATCGGTTACTTCGCTTACGTGCAACAGATAATCTCCGTGCCGCATGAAATGCTCTGTCAAGGTTGCCTGATCGCTCTCGGGAAGACCGTTGCGTCTCAAGTAGCCGGCCTTGAGGTGAGTCGTATAGACCGTCAGCGTGTTGCCTTCCCACTTGCCGGTGGAGAAGCCCATCCAGGTATGCGCGGCGGCCTCGGGAGGATGCGGCCGATCATCCATCCAGATCGTACGATTCTGTTCGTAGGTGCTGATATACATCCGGATGTCCTCTAGCTTTTGCGACTGACTCTGGCGCTCTTCCCAGATTCGCAGGTTGAGAGGCCCGCCCATTATGTACGGAGCAACGTGAACCTGGCACTGATGTTCCGGGACAGTAACGCGAGAGGGGCTCCAGGCCAGCCCCAGAGCACGCGCGCCTTTATTGATCGGAACCCCAAGGAAGTCCGCGATTGCGGGGTTTCCGATACTCTCCTCATGCGGCGCGGGCGACCAGGCGCCGCTGAGGTCGATGCCCGGCTGCGCGTTGAACGAACCGGAAAATTGGGCCATCGCACCCGGCGATTGAACCAAGCCCGCAAATATCAAAATCAATAGTGAAGTATGCCTCATGCTGCCGCCCTCATCTGCTCGGCGAAGCTTTCAGGCTTCGATAAATGGCAGCAACAAAATTGTCGGCGGTCCCCGGGCCCTCCTTGGCGCTCCAGCGGGCGTCGTAGTCCTTGGTAAAACCGGCGGTCTTGATCTGCTCGAGCGTCATACCTTTCTTGATGGCGTTCCGAACGCGATCGCGCACGATGGTTACCATATCGCGGTATTCGACGACATCGAACTCATCGCAGATGCGCCCGTGACCTGGAATAATATACGTTCCGCCTTCCTCTTCGTGCTTGGGAATAGCGATATCAATGATGTTATTCAGCGCATCGATCTCGCCTTGAATACCGCCGCCGCGTTCCACGTCGATGAACGGATAGCTGACGGTGCTGAAGATATCGCCGGTTGCTACCACGTCGGAGCGGCGAAAGATCACCAGGCTATCGCCATCGGTATGGGCCGCGGGCTGCCAACGAACTTCCACCGGCTCCTCGTTAAAGAAGACTTCCTTCTGACCGGATACATAGGTGTCCGTGGGCCAAGCTCCGGCCGGCGCCGCCGCCTTTTGGCCTGTGGGAGCGCTCAGGCGGTCCAGAACATTTTCGTGCGCAATGATCTGTGCTCCCTGCCCGGCATCGGCTATATCGCCGGTGACATTTGCGCCGGTGATGGTCACTCCGATTTTGCGCAAAGCTTCGTTCCCGCCCGTCTGATCGGGATGCGCACACGTGTTGATGATGTATTGCAGGGGCTTGTCCGACAACTTACGAATCGCGGCGATTAGTTTACTGGAGTTTTGCTCCAACCCGGTATTTACCACTAGAACGCCCGTGTCGCCGATCTGGACTGCGACGTTCCCTCCCAGTCCGTGAATCATGTAGACGTTGCCCTGAACGTGTATGGTTGTGAGGTCGCCTTCGACACGATAATCGTCCCACGGGAACTGGTTCTTCTGTGCGAAGACAAGCCCGGCAATCGCGAAGATTCCAATTGTGGCAGCCGCGCTTGCGAATATTAGCTTAGCCATGGTGAAATTCCGTACCCGAAGTAGTCCCTACTTCTGCGCTGACGTTGAAGTCAGAGTCGTCAGGATTGTCTTGTACTGCTCGTCATACGGGTTCAAGACATCGGGGCCCGGAGAATCGTTGATCTCACCGAGGATGTGCGGCATGTCGGAAGCCTTGAACGGAGCCCACGCCGGGAGATCCTTACCGTTCGGGTCGCCCGTCTTGGCGAAATTCACCCAATACGAGGAGACCATTTCCGCCATAGCGCGATCCTTCTCCGACGCTGCGGCCAGCTTGGGCGAACTGGTATCCGGGATGGTGCGGGGCGCGCTGAGAGTTTCGAATACATAGGGAATCTCAGCGGCATGCGTGGCTTTCAGATTACGGGCGCCAGGATCCACCGGCGGCTCGTGCGTGAAGAAGTACCAATAGGCATGTTTCCCGATGGCGGTCTGGCGCTCGGCGAACAGCCGCATGGACCACATCAGCGTGTCCCGAAATGCAACCTTACCGCCCATGGCCAAATGCTCGTCCTTGTTGGAGCCGACGATCATATCCACAGCGTTCTGCCTGCCTTGCGCAAAAGTGATCGATAAATCTTCCGGCACGATCCAGCCGTCGATGATCATGCCCGAGCCACGCAGCGTCTTCGCTACGTCCTCGGTGGATCGGGCGCGCAGTTCGGCCAACGGCGGATAGCTTGCTGGAGGAGCGTCGGAGGCGGGAGGAGCAGCGCCGGGAGGGCCGCCACGGAACGGCCGCGGGGGCTGTTCGGCGCGCGCAAGCGGAACCATGGGAGCCATGCCGAGACCCATCCACGTTCCACTCTCAGAGACGGCGCGATGGAACAGGCCCTTGGCCACGGGAGATCCAACTAGCGCGGCAACCATGCAAGCGCCGGCCGACTCGCCAAAAATCGTGACGTTATTTGGATCGCCGCCGAACGCGCGGATGTTGGTCTGTATCCACCGCAGCGTGGCGATGGTATCTCCGAGCGCCTGGTTTCCGGATGCGTTCTTGTCAGATTCCTTGGTCAGCTCGGGATGCGAGAAAAATCCGAAAGGTCCGAGCCGGTAATTAAACGTGACCAGGACCACGCCCTTGCGCGCCAGCGCTTCTCCATCGTTGTGCGGGCTGGATCCCGCGCCTTCTGTGTATGCGCCGCCGTAGATCCACAACATCACCGGCAGCTTCGCGTTCGCGCCCTTTGCCGACGTCCAGACATTCAGGTAGAGGCAGTCCTCGCTCATCTTGGGTGAATCCGGCAGATCGGTGGCCACGTTGTTCGGGACGCGCTTAGGCGCCGGATTCTGCACACAAACATTTCCGAACGCGTCTGCTTTACGAACGCCTTTCCAGGGCTCGGCCGGCCGCGGCTGTTTCCAGCGCAGATTGCCCGTCGGTGGCGCGGCAAACGGAATGCCTTTGAAGGCTCGGACGCCGGAACCGAGCGTGACACCGGATATCTTGCCGTCGTTGGTCTTGACCGGATCCGAGATCGCGGCTAGCGTTGTCAACGGAGAAAGGGCGGCTAGCGCCAGCGAGAGTTGGACCGCGATCCGGATTTTCATCAATGTGGCTCCTACTGGTGTTGCGCGGCGGCCGGCTTGGCAGCCTCCTGGGCACGCTCGGCGCGCGAAGTGCTGATCCAATGAGGAATCATGTTGTTATCCTCGGTGCACGCGTACTCCAAAATCTGGAAACCGTTGTCGAGCTTGAGCGGGAACCGCGCCGTCCAGGAATGCGTGAGCACTACCGGATCGTCCACCGTGATTTCGTATATCAGAAAGTCTTTGTTCAGACGCGTGAAACGCTCCGTCATTTTCATCTGCTCGCTGATCGGAAAACGATTTCCGGGAGGCGATCCCCCTACGCCGGTGTTGGTGGCGGAGGCGCCAGACTTGAAGTTCGTCGTTTCGACCACGAGAGTGGTTCCATCCCAGTGCCCGCGGGAAACGCCGAGCCACTCCTTAATCGCGGGAGATACCGGGGGCGCGTTGAGCGCGACAATGCGAGACTCGTGGATCATTTCCATGCGGAGAGCCACGTAGCCTGGCGCCTGGATGATCTGCAGCCCGTTGTTATAGCGGAACGGGAACATGGATGCGGGCAACCCGCGCGTGATGCAGCGGTCCCAACTGTCGAAGTCGGTGTAAGTATCGAAGGCCAATTTCTCACCAGGAAGCGGCCAGCTACTCTTCATCAAGCTGGAGAGCCGCTTGCCTTCGGCGGTCATCTCTGGCAGCTTGCCGTCCGGCGGATCCATGATTAACGACGTCTGGCGCTGAGGGGTGAAGGTGTCCATGATGCCGCTCAGAAAAGCGCGGCCGGCTTCGCCATCCTTGACCACCTGCTTATAACGGTCGGGCTGCTTGGCGGCCCGTTCCTGGACAGCGTCAAATTCCGTCGCCGTCAGAAAAGCTTTGTGAGGATCGCAGGGAGGGCTACCGGCCGGCGGTCGAGCGCCGAAAGCAGGGACGCATCGCTGCAGGGACACGGTGCCGACGTAGGAGATCGGCCAGATTCCCTGCAGATCCGGATCGCCCCAAGGCGTCTTCGGCTGCGTCCAGGCCGGGGGAGTGGCGATGAAGAAGTTCGACTCGGTGGGCGTTGGCCCAAGCTTCACCGCCGGCAACTGTGCGTTCAGGACAGAGCCGAACACGAACAAAGCGAGATTGGCGCCGATCAGGATTCGAGGTGCTGTGTGTTGGATTGCGCGCATGGGATCACTCCTTTGCTACTTCGCGTCAGGCGGCGGAGCTTCAGGCGGCGGGCCCTCTTGGCCCGATGAGCCCAGGAAAATCTTCTTGCCGTCCGGGAATGTGATGTCGCGGCCGTTGGCGCGGTGCGATGCATCTTTGGCCTGGAAGCCTTCAAAGACGACCTCCGTTCCAATGGGAATGGAGCTCTTGGTAAAGCCGTGCCGGATTAGCGCGTTGGGTGAGCCTCCTTCGATCATCCATTCGGTCGTGGTCCCGTCATCGTTCTTCACGGCGACATGAAACCAGGCGTGTGGATTGACCATCTCAATTTTCACAACGGTGCCTCGCAATTTAACGGGCTTGTTGGTGTCGAATTCGGCTGCGAAGGCGTGATGAGCGAACAGTGGGAATGCCGAAAACAGCACTCCAATAGCGGCCAACGTGAGACTGATTGTCTTTTTCATGGCACCTCTGATTATATTGCGTCCGCGCGGCAAATGTAGTCCCGGGCCGTTGGGCAACCTCGCACGTTATGGCAGCGCGAAGGCATAAATTGCGTTGTTGCCGGAGGTAGCTCTCAATTCGGGAACCTCCTTGGACAACTCGGGCACCTTCAAATTGTCGCCGGTCATCACGCAGATATATTGTTTGCCTTTCGCCGAGTAGGTGATCGTACTCACCGAGACGTTGCCGCCGACGATGGTTTCCCAAAGCTGCTTTCCATCGCGGGCGTCGAAGGCGCGGAACCGGCGGCTCATGTCGCCATGAAAGATCAAACCGCCCGCGATGGCAAGCATAGCGCCATTGCCCGGAGCGCGTCCGACGTCGAAGCGCAATATTTCGCCGGTAGCCAGATTGATCTTCGCCAAACCGGTCAGCGCGTTGGGATCGGAACCTGGGCGCGGAATCACGCTCCAGCTTCCCCGCCCCGCCGGTCCATCCAATGTGAGATCGCGGCAATTATCGATATAGGAAACATACAGTGAATTGGTATCCGGATCGTAAGCGGTGGGCCAATAGCTGCGCGTGTTCCAATAACAGACTATGTGGCGCTCACCAGGTTTCTGAAAGACCAGGTTCCAGTTAATGGTGGTCTTGCCGGTCTTGACGTCGATGTCGGAAATCACAAACTTGGGATCGTCATAGGGAAACGGCGTGGCCCAGATAAATTGGCCCGTTCCCCGGTCCAGTTCAAACACGCCGCCGGCCTCACCCACAGTCACTGCCACATCGCGCTCTTCGCCGCGGGGGACGTTGGGGTTAATCCACTTCACGTACTTAGGATCGGGATTAATCTTGGTTCGCAACAAAGTGCGTTCGTGCGTGTAATCCGAATCCCAATCATCGCCGGGTAAATGCTGGTAATACCAGGCGAGCTTTCCAGTCTGGGGATCCAGCGCCACCGTCGAGTTGCTATATAGATCGGACGGAGCGGTACGCGAAACTGCGTCCGGATTGCCATCGTGACGCGACATCCGCTGGTCGGGCATCGGATTTGCAATGCCCCAATAGGTCAGCTTGCGCACCGGATCATAAGTTCCCGGCAGCCCCCAAGTGGATGCTTGCCGCTTGTCGATTGCCGCGCCGCCCCAGGTTTCATCTCCCGGCTCGCCAGGGGCTGGAGTGGTATAGAAGCGCCAGAGCTCTTTCCCCGTCAGGGCGTCGTGAGCCGCGATGTAGCAGTTTTCTCGCTTTCCGGCGCAGGCGCCGCCAGAGATCACTTTCCCCTCCACGACAATCGGACCTGAGGTGTGCCCGCGCCCGTCGGTCTTCGACTCCCAACGCAGTTCGCCGGTGCGTGCATCCAAGCCAACCACGTAGCTATCCGGCGCCGTGTAAAATATGAGGTCCTGAAAGATCGCCAGATTCTTGGTGCGCGCGACTGCCGCGACGCCCGCCGGCACCTTCCGCTTGTACTCCCAGAGCAAGTCTCCCGAAGCCGCGTCGAGCGCCTGCACGATCGCGCCGGGCGCCACGACGTACATCACGCCGTCATGAATCAAAGGAATGGTTTCGGTTTGTCCGGATGGAAGCCCCCGGCTCCACGCCATCCGAAGCTGGCCGACATTGTCGCGCGTGATTTGCTTGAGCGGGCTGAAGCGCTGTGCATCGTAAGTCCGGCTGTACATCAACCAATCGTCAGCACTAGGGTTCTCTAGCTGCTGTTGCGTCACGGGTTTGAAGTTTTGCACCTGCGCGAACAACGGGGCAACCAAGAAACCGGCGAGACAAACGATAAGAAATCTCATCGCGTTCCTCTCAGGATACGTCCCTTTCGAGCACGCGGGGGTGGGAGCGTGTGTCTGCGCTGCGGCGATTTCTTTTTATAAAAACGAACCCATGCTCGGAGCGCGCTATCGGGGATGGCTGCGGTCGACCAATTTCAGATGGTTTTTTCGGGAGGCGAAGTTAGTGGCCACTTACGGCGCAAGTGGCCTACTTTTGTGTTTGGCGGCGGATTTTTTCAGGTTGGCGGCGAGGGGCCGCGGCTGGTGATTGGTGGCAGGTGGCTGGCGGGCGGTGAGTGAACATGCTGATGGAAGGATAACCTGTGAGAAAGCTGCCGGTTTGGCGTGGGGCGTGTAAGCCGATGAAGTGGAAGGGATGAAGTCGGAAGTTGCGATGTCATTGGCGGATTGACGGGGGGACGAGAAATGTGGCACAACTCCAAACCGGAACAGTAGACTTATCTCAATGAAGAAAATCGGCTTCCTCTCATTCGGCCATTGGACACCTTCACCGCAGTCGCGAACGGGGTCTGCTGCTGACGCGCTCCTGCAGTCCATTGACCTCGCCGTGGAGGCCGAGCGCCTCGGAATGGACGGAGCCTACTTCCGTGTTCATCACTTCGCGCGGCAACTGGCATCACCGTTCCCGCTGCTGGCGGCAGTCGGTGCAAAGACGCGAAGGATTGAAATTGGCACCGCAGTGATCGACATGCGGTATGAGAACCCTCACTATATGGCGGAAGACGCTGGCGCTGCGGATCTCATCGCTGGCGGGCGCCTGCAGCTAGGAATCAGCCGCGGCTCCCCCGAACAGGTGATCGAAGGTTGGCGCTATTTTGGCCACCTCCCGATTGAAGGCGAGAACGATGCGGACATGGGCCGTCGGCACGCGGAAGAATTTCTCGAACTGCTGCGTGGTAAGGGCTTCGCTCAGCCAAACCCACGTCCCATGTTTCCCAATCCGCCAGGGCTGCTGCGTCTTGAGCCGTACTCCGGAGGATTGCGTGATCGTATCTGGTGGGGGTCGGCTTCCAATGCGACAGCCGCCTGGGCCGCCAAGCTCGGAATGAACCTGCAAACCTCAACCCTCAAATTCGACGAGACCGGTGAGCCGCTCCACATCCAGCAAGCCGCCCAGATTCGCGCGTTTCGCGCAGCCTGGAAGGAGGCTGGCCACGCTCGCACTCCGCGCATTTCGGTCAGCCGGAGTATCTTCGCGTTGATTGACGACCGTGATCGCGCCTATTTCGGACCAGGAGGTCGGGAAGAGGACAAGATCGGCTTCCTGGACGAAAACACGCGGGCGATCTTCGGCCGCAGCTACGCTGCCGAGCCGGATGTCCTGATCGAACAGCTTAAGAAAGACGAGGCGATCGCGGAGGCCGACACGCTATTGCTAACCGTCCCAAACCAACTAGGCGTTGCCTACAATGCGCATGTCATGGAGGCAATTCTGACTAATGTCGCCCCAATTCTCGGTTGGCGCTAAAGAATATTCGGGTCGGTTCTGACTGCAATCGAAGTGGCAGCTATTGCTGAGGGTTGAGATTTGCCATGCCAACGACAGTGCCAGAGCCATCGCATCCAACGTCCTTCAGTTCGCCGCCCCTACGCGAGCCGTGGCGCATTCCTCGGCGACCTTGAGAAAGTTCAGGACCTTTGCATTCCCCACGATGTATGGATTCGGACTGCCGGGCGCGCGTTTGGCCAGCATCGGCAGGTTAATCTTGGATCGGTCCCAATCGGTGTGATTGGTAAGGATGATATCCGCTTCCGCCTGCTTCACAATGCCGCTGAATCGCTGCGCCGAGCGGATGTAGAGCTGAACGCGTTCGCGGTCTGGATTGAGCCCCACCCCGCCCCAGAGAGCCGCCAGGTGCGGCGTCCCATTGTCCTTTACCGGAAACACAGTTGAGATGGTGCCCGGTGTGTGACCGGGCGTGATGTAGAGCGTCAGTGTGGTGTCGCCGAGCGTGAGCTTCTGGCCGTCGGTGGCCTCGATGTCGCGCTTGGGCTTCGTGCCGATGGTTCTCTTATCGAGCACATCCCAGTCCGCCGGCGACATGATGACACGCGTGCCGTAATGCTCCTGAAGGAACCGCGCACCGCCGTCGTGATCGGGGTGAGCATGACTGACGATGGCATATTTGATATTGGCTGGATCCAAACCCAGTTTCGTCATCCCGCCGGCGACTTCGTCTTCCACTGAATAATCAAAGATGGTGTCGAGAACGATGATGCCTTGCGAGGTCGTGATCGCCCACACGGCGTACTCGGACTGGCCGAAAAAGTACAGGTTGTCGAAAACCTTCACCGGTTCGGCGTACCACGTGGATCGGTCCGGCGGACCCGGCGGTCTCTGAGGGAGGGCGCCCGCCGGCGGTCGCTGACCTCCAGGGCCAGGCCCGTAGCATTGAAACTGGAATAGATTCTGAAAATCTTCACCGGCCGCGGCTTTCGCGGCAGCGATGTGGGCGTCGTCCTGAGCCGATAAAGTTGAGACCGCCAGCAGCAAGCCACATGTCGTGAGAACTCTCATCAGATGTCAGATTACATGATATGTTCAGACGATGAAGCGAATCCTGGCATTGGGTGGGATCGGCATCGGCCTGATGCTGTGCCCGGCTGCCGCGCAACAGTCGACTTGGACGGCGCCCAAAACTCCCTGGGGAGAGCCGGACCTGCAAGGTATCTGGCCGCTCAACCATCTGATCGCCACGCCATTCCAGCGGCCGGAGAAGTACGGTGACCGCCGGTTCATGACCGACGAGGAATTCGCCGCCGCGCAGCAGGCCGCGCAGGCCCGCAACAAACGTTTCGAGTCCGGTGCGATACCTCAAGCCGACTCGGGCACCGAGGTGCTGCGGCTGACGTCTTTGCTGACTGACCCGCCGAATGGGCGCTTCCCAGCGCTTACGCCCCAGGGCAAGGAGCGATACGACAAGAACCACGGTAGCTACAAGCCGGGCCAAACCGTATTCGATAGCCCCGACGACTTCGATAGCTGGGACCGCTGCATCACACGCGGCATGCCGGTTTCCATGTTGCCGCGCAACTACAACAACGGCATCCGGATCATGCAGTCGCCGGGCTATGTTCTGATTGTGATCGAGATGGCTCACGAGGTCCGCATCATTCCCACCGACGGACGTCCGGCGCTGGATCCATCCATCAAAGAGTGGTTAGGTGAGTCGCGCGGTCACTGGAAAGGCAATACGTTGGCGGTGGAGACGACCAACTTCAACGGCAAAACGGACATGACCAATGCGGGC
>Ga0182015_10004993_pt1 | contig 14009 bp, 10 predicted proteins | sample 712P3MmetaG_FD_120478 | JGI IMG/M metagenome (GOLD analysis project Ga0182015, IMG submission 120478) | Permafrost microbial communities from Stordalen Mire, Sweden - 712P3M metaG | ecosystem: Environmental > Terrestrial > Soil > Wetlands > Permafrost | place: Sweden: Stordalen | collected...
CACGACACGGATCCCATCCAACGGAGGAGTGGGACGCCGGCGCCGATCGCGCCGCCGGCGTCCGCAACTCGCTCCGATCTCATCAGGGGCGCTCGCGGTTCAGCGGCGCACCCCTTGGTTCCGAATGTGCTCAGTGCACATGCACCATCGCTTGCGGCGTCGAGTCCAACGTCGACGCCGACGCTGCAACGGTCGCGGTTCCCAACGAGAGACTCGCGACAACGATCACGACCCCCAGCCTGATCCAGCGGCTCAGCCTACCCATGACGATCCTCCTCGGGACGGTGCCCCCTTTGACGGTGTAGTGATTGTCTTAAGACCACTGCGACGTAGCCCCATCCCAAGCGGTGACGGGGTGGTAACGCATCACGCGGTAACGCCTGGCGGGGTTCGTATATGCGAGATCCCACAGCCCCGGGACGCCTATTGATGTTGCCCTGCGACATGGTTGTCATCGGGTCCGCAGGTGGCACCGCCGATCCTCGGTGCAATGCAACCGGAGAATCTCCGCGCCTATTCCTCGCGGCGCGCGCTGCGCGTTCTCTCGCAGCTGAGCCGCAGCATCGCGAGAGCCGAGTCGAAGGATGAGCTGCTCGAGCTCACCGGCGGATGCCTTCGCGACCTCGGCTTCCGGAGCTACTTCGCCGAGCTCGAGGGGGACCGCATCCGGCTGCTCGGCGACCGCGTCGAGACCGAGTCACTTGCCCGCGTTGAGACGATCCTCGGGCAGACGCTCACCAGTCTCGACATGCGCACCAATGCGATCCCGTGCGTCGACGCAGCCGCGACGCGGCGCTCGCCCGCGACCAGCTCCGACCTGGCGGCGTCGCTGATGACGCTGGTGCCACACCTGTCGGCGAGCGAGCGTGCCGCGCTGCGACACGAGATCGGCTCCGGTCCCTTCGTCGCCGTCCCGGTCGAGCGCGGCGACGAGCTCCTCGGGGTCCTCGTCACCTGGCGTGGCGGTCCCGGCGGACTCGACGCGCTCCCCTTCCTGCAGGTGGTGGCGGCGCAACTCGGCCCGGCGTGGCGGCGCCTCGGTGCTGTGACCAGCGCCGTGGCGGCCCACCGCGACGAGCAGGGAACGACTCCCGAGCTCATCCGGGGGCTCATCGCCTCCGGCGGGATTCGCCCGGCGATGCAGCCGATTGTCCGCCTCCTCGACGGGGTGACGCTCGGATACGAGTCGCTCTGCCGGATCAACCCGGGCGCCGGCCCACAGGTGCCCAGCGCGCTCTTCGATGCCGCCGGTGACTCGATGGAGAAGGAGCTGGACGAGGCCTGCATCCGGGCAGGGCTCGCGGGCAGCGTGCACACGATGCCGGCCACGCTCTTCCTCAACGTGATGCTGCCGACGCTGACGCAGCCGAACGCTGCGTTGCGTCTGTCTCAGTTCGCAGAGGAAGCCGCCGTTGCCCCCGAGAATGTCGTCCTCGAGATCAGCGAACGGGTGCCGGTACCCAATGTCGCGCGTCTTCGGCGCGTCGTGGCCGACCTGCGCTCGCGCGGTTTCCGGATCGCGATCGACGACGCGGGCGCGGGGCACGCGAGCATGCTCGTGATCGCTGAGGTTCGGCCGGACTTCATCAAGATCGATCGCGACCTCATTCACGGCGTGCATTCCAGCGACTCGCGACGCGCGCTCGTGGTATCGATGCTGTCGTTCGGCACGCACATCAACGCGCGCATCATCGCCGAAGGGATCGAGACCGAGGCGGACCTCAAGAGCCTCATGGACCTGGGCGTGCAGTTTGGTCAGGGAAACGTGCTCAGCGAACCGGTGATCCTCGGCGCCCCGGCGGTCGTGGGCGCGACGTTGGTCCAGCCCGCATGGTTCGCAACTCGCCGCGTCGAGTCCTTTCCCGCGACCGTCCATTCCACGGCATCGATTCATGAGCCGTCACGGCGCAAACCGCACCCGGCCCTGCCGACACCGGAGAGCCTTCCCCATGCCCTGTCTCGCGCGGCGCTCGCGTTGCAGGCGGAGCACGATCCGCAGCGCATTCTCGCGGCCATCGCCGAGCAGTTGCAGCGCGTCGTCCCCGTCGACGACCTCTCCATCTACGAGGCGGATCACAACCATCATCGCTTCGTCGCCGCGTTCGCCACGGGACGCCAGGCGGCCGAGATCATGGCTGACGTGTTCTCGCTTTCCGTGGGCGTCAATGGATGGGCCTTCGCGCTTGGCACGCCACAGAATCTCGGCAATGCGGGTGCGCACCCGGCAGCGGCTGCAGTGCCGAACACGCCGTTTGAGCACGAGTCGCTGCTGCTCATCCCGCTCCTCGCAGGAGACCACAAGCTCGGCATGCTCAACTGCCGGCGCATGGGCCTCAATCGATTCACCGACGAGGACCTCGAGACCGCGACGCTGTTCGGCCACACCGCCGCGATGGCCTGGCACAACGCCCAGCTCTACCAGGAGCTGGCGCGGCGCGCGATGACCGATGGTCTCACCGGTCTCTACAACAGCCGCTGGTTGCGCGAGGCGGGTGAGCTCGAGATTGCCGACTGCCGGCGGCGGGGCATGCCACTGAGCGTCGTGCTCGTCGACCTCGACCACTTCAAGGGCATCAACGACAGCGGTGGCCATGCCGCGGGAGACGCCGTGCTGCAACGGGTCGCAACCGAGCTGCGGCGCATCACCCGTGCCGGGGATGCAGCCGTGCGACTTGGCGGTGAGGAGTTCGTCCTCGTGCTTCGCGACGCCGAGGCATCGGGTGCCGCGCGTGTTGCAGGAGACCTGCGGCGCGCACTGCGCAATGTCCCCATCCCACCCGCATGCAGCGGTGTCGAGCACGTCACCGCGTCGATCGGGATCGCCAGCTTCCCGGAGCAGGGAGCGCGCCTCGAGGATCTGATCCGAGCTGCGGACGTCGCTATGTACCAAGCTAAGCGCGGCGGGCGCGACCAGGTGAAGCTCTCGCTGGTCACCCTCATCCCGGGACCGGTCACGCAGGACGCCATCGCCTGACGTCCCGCCTCGGCTACCGTGACCGCGGCCATGACCCTTCCCCTCTCGCCGCTGACGGCCATGGCATCCGCGGTGACGCTCGGCATCGCCGACTTCACAGGAGGCTTCGCCGGCAGGAAAAGCAGCGCTCCGAGCGTCGCCATCGCGGTCGAATCGGTCGGTCTGGTGGCGGTGCCGCTCGCATTCGTCCTCCTCCCCCACGGCTGGGATCTCGAGGCAGCACTGCAAGCGTTTGGGGGCGGCGCGATCGGCGGTCTCGGGCTGGTCGCGTTCTACCGGGCCATGTCGCTGAACCTGATCGGTGTGGTGGCGCCGATCACCGGGTTCGTGGCAGCCGCGCTCCCGGTCGCGGTGGGACTGATCGGCGGCGACCGGCTCGAGCCGTGGCAGGTCGGGGGCATCGCCGTCGGTCTGGCCGCGCTCGTGCTCATCAACGGGCCGAGCCGCGAGGACGTCAGCAACGCCCGGCTCGGCGTGAGCCTCGCACTCTTCGCCGGCGTGGCCTTCGGGCTCTTCTTCGTGCTGTTCCACGACGCGAGCCACGCGGGCGTGACCGCCTTCGTGAGCGGACGCTTCGGCTCTGCCGCGGCGGCATTGAGCACCGCCCTGTTCACCGGAACCTCCCCCATCGTCCGCCGCAGCTCGCTGCGCATCATCGGGGTCGGCGGCGTGTTCGACGGCACCGGAGTTGTGCTCTACCTGTATGCGACACACACGGGACTGCTGTCGGTCACCGCGCTCCTCACGTCCTTTTATCCGGCATTCACCGTGCTGTGCGCCCGCCTGTTCACCCACGAACGCATGACGGTGCTGCAGGGTCTCGGAGCCGGCCTGGCGGTGGTCGCGATCGCGATGATCGCGATCCCCTGACCGTCAGCCGGAGGCGACGTCGGCGAGCGCGCGACGGATGAACTCGAGCTCGAGCAGGAGGAGATTCTCGGCGACGGCCTCGTCATTCGCCATGTGCGTTGCACCGGTGAGTGGCAGCACCGTGTGCTCGCGTCCGGCGGCGAGCAGCGCAGCCGAGAGGCGCAGCGTGTGCGCGACCACCACGTTGTCGTCGCTCAGCCCGTGGATGAGCATCAGCGGACGCGTCAGACGCGGGGCTTCAGTGATCAGCGATACCGCTGCGTAGTTGGCGGGCTCCGCGTCCGGGTGCCCGAGATAGCGCTCGGTATAATGCGTGTCGTAGAGGTGGTCCTCTGTGACCGGTGCGCCGGCGATCGCGACGTGGAAGACATCCGGGCGACGCAGCACCGCCAGCGCGGCGAGGAACCCACCGAACGACCACCCTCGGATCGCGACCCGCGACAGATCGAGGTCCGGCCACTCGGCGGCCGCTGCACGCAGCCCATCGACCTGGTCCTCGAGCACGGGCGTTGCGTGGTCCCCACGGATCGACCGATCCCACTCGGGTCCGCGACCCGGCGTCCCCCGGCCGTCGATCACGAGCACCGCGAACCCTTGATCGGCGAACCATTGCGACTCGAGAAATGTGCCCGCTGACGCGGTCACCTTCTGCATGGCGGGACCCCCATATGGGTCGAGCAGCACCGGCAGCTTGCCGCTCCCGAGTTCGTGCCCCTTGGGAAGCACGAGGGCTGCGCTCAGCCGGCGCGCACCGAGCGCGATCAATCGAACGTTGAGCGCTATCGACGGTGTCTCCGCGAACGACTCGATGTCTCCCACACGAACGGCATCGCGATGGACTGAGACGCGGATCCCGGGGCGCTCGAGGTCGCGCGCGACGATCACCGTCGTGCCACCCGATCGGCGGGCGCGCCAGACACCCGGAGTGACTCCCTCGGCGTTCATCGTCTGTACGCCGGCTGTCTTCGACCACGTGTACACGCCGACCTCGGTGGGCGTGGTCGACGCTCTGAAGACCACCACATCGCCGTCGACGGCGGCAACATCGCGCACCTGGAGATCCGCGTCGGTGACCGGTTCGTCGCCGATCAGAAGGCGCCTGGCACCGTCGCGGTCGACGGTCCACACCAACGTGCCGTCGGTCAACCTCGCCGGCGCGCCGGCAACGATGTCGACCCACGCGTCATCGGTGTCCTCGCGAACGACCGTCGTCGCGCCGGTCGACGTATCGACGTCGAGGATGCGCATGGTCCGTTGATCGCGGCTCTGCACCACGACGAGCAGGCCGTGTTCCGACCAGTCCACCGTGGTCACGTACTCGAAGCCGGCTCGATCCCACTGCACATCGACCGCCGCCGAGCCGTTGACATCGACAAGGTGCAGTGTGACTTCGGCATTGGGCGTTCCCGCTGCCGGATACGCAACGGCAACCGGTGGGCTCGCCGGATTGGCGGGATCGGCGATGTACCACCGGTGCACGCGGGAGACGTCGACGCGCGCGACCAGCAACCGGGATCCATCCGGAGACCACCAGTATCCGCTCTGACGAGCCATCTCCTCGGCGGCCACGAACTCGGCGAGGCCATAGGTGATCTGGTCGGTTTCCGGGGTCATGAGCGCACGAGATGCAGCGCCGCCGGTTCCCACGACGTTGAGCGCACCGGCCTCGACATATGCGACATGCGTGCCGGTTGGATCAAGACGAGGATCGATCGCCCTGCCGGCGGTGGGAAGCTCGGCCACCTCACCGGCGATGAGGTCCACCAGGTAGAGCCGCCCCGCGAGGTCGAACGCGGCGCGCGTGACATCTCGGTCGGTCGAGAAGCGAACGATGCCGCCGGACGATTCGCGGGCTCGCTCGCGACGCATCCGCTCCTCGGCCGGAACCTCGGCGCCATCGTCGTGCTCGAGGGTCGCCGGGTCGGCAATCAGCGTCGATGTCCCGGTGCTGACATCGAATTGCCAGAGACAGGTGCGCGGATCCGTTCCGCTCTGCGTGCGCAGGAACAGCACGCGTCCACCGTCCGGGGAGATGACGAAGTCTCGCGGGACTCCAAGGCTGAAGCGGCGTGTGCGCGCCTGCTGTCGGGGAAAGCTCGTCTCAGTCACCCCGGAATGGTCGCGCAGCGGTGAACCGCTACGTCACCGGGGGCCGCGCTCACCGTGCCGGCGCCGACCCGTGCGCGCCTTCCCACTCCGGCGGCGGCCCAAGCGTCGATGCGGCCGCGCCGAACCGCTCCCTGTAGCGGTCGTGGACCTGCGTCCACCGATCTGCGGACGACCACGGCGCGGCAGTGTCCGCAACGGCGAAGCCGAGGAGGTCCAGGCACGCGTGCCAGCCGGCTCCGTCTCGTGCGGCGCGGCCGATCTCATCGAAGCTGCAGGTGAACGTGAGCAGTCTCCCCTCGCCCTCGGGGGCAAGCTCGAACCGCAACAGCTCGTCACCCCACAGCAGTTCCAGGAGTGATGGGGGCTCGAATGCGAGCATCTCGCCGGCTACTTGCGGAAGTTGCAGCTCTCGAAAGCGGTGAGTCAGCGGCGCGCCCGCGACGTATTCGCCATCGATCGTGGTTGGGAACCATGCGGCGATGTGTTCGGGCTCGGTCAGCCCGCGCCACACCTTCTCGGGTCGGTGCGGCAGGCGGCGCTCGAACGTCAGCACGACCCGGCCGCCGCGAATGTCCATCTCGCCGAACTCGTCGCTGACGGCGGGGTGCGAGTCGGTCACTCTGCTGCCCTCGTGCTTGCCGCGGGCGCGTCGCCGCCTGGCTCCGAACTGTCCATCGTGTCGAGACGATGCTCGAGCGCGTCCAGCCGGGACGACCACAGCTGACGGTACGGCCGCAGCCACTCGTCGATAGTTCGAAGTGGTTCCACGCGAACGCGATAGATCCGCCGCTGCGCGTCCGTGCGCACCGACACAAGCCCAGCCTCCCGAAGGACGCGGAGATGCTTCGAGACGGCCGGCTGACTCATGGCCGTCGCGGCAACCAGGTCCGCCACCGGGCGCTCGGCCGCCAGGAGCAGATCGAGGATGTGCCGGCGCGACGGCTCAGCGAGAACGTCGAATGCGACCGTCATGTGCCGCAGCATGCCTCATCAGGCATATAACCGTCAAGGCATATGCGTCGCCGATATTTCGCAATTCGGTTGAGCGTGGGGCGGAGGGGCCCGTCCGCCCGCGCTAGACCACAGTGAATGCGGTCGTGAGGACGAGCGCGCCCTCGACCTTCCCGTCGCGCAGCCTGGTCAGGGCGGTGTTCGCCTGGTCGAGCGGCAGGGTCTCGACCTCGGCCCGCACCGGGATCCGGTGCGCAAGCGCCAGGAATTCCGTGCCATCGCGGCGCGTCAGATTCGCCACCGATCGCACGCTGCGCTCCCCCCAGAGCAAGTCGTATGAAAACGTCGGGATGTCACTCATGTGGATGCCGGCGCACACCACCGTTCCCCCTTTCGCCACCGCGCCCAGCGCGAGCGGGACCAGCGCGCCGACGGGCGCGAAGATGATTGCCGCGTCGAGTTCGTCGGGCGGCTTCTCGTCGGTGCCTCCTGCCCACTCAGCGCCGAGGTGCCTCGCGAACTCCTGACCCCTGGTGTCTCCAGGGCGGGTGAATGCAAACACGCGCCGTCCCTGGTACCGCGCCACCTGGGCGACGAGGTGCGCCGAGTCGCCAAACCCATACAGTCCAAGGCGGACGCCATCCCCGGCGGCGTTGAGCGAGCGGTAGCCGATCAATCCCGCGCAAAGCAGGGGCGCCGCCTCAACGTCACTGTATGAGCGGTCGATGGGAAAGCAGAAGCGCGCATCGGCAACCGTGTACTCCGCGTACCCGCCGTCGATGTCGTAGCCCGTGAAACGGGCGCGATCGCAGAGGTTCTCGCGCCCGGATGTGCAATAGACGCACACGCCACACGTCCACCCGAGCCACGGGATTCCGATTCGATCGCCCACCTGAACGGTGTCGACGCCGGCGCCCGCCTCGAGGACTTCGCCAACGATCTGATGGCCGGGTGTGAGTGGGAGTTTGGGATGCGTCAGCTCCCCGTCGACAACGTGCAGATCCGTACGGCACACCCCGCAGGCTCCGACCTTGACGAGGACCTGGCCGTCACCAGCCACGGGATCGGCAACCGTGCCGCTGCGCAGAGGGCTGCGCGGCGCATCGAGAATCATCGCCCGCATGCGAGACATCGTAGTGCTGGAAAGGGGTTTGACGTTACGCGTCTGTGACGTGGGCGAAGCGTCCGGCCCGTGCTGCCTGGGAAATACTGTCCGCGTGGAACCGCAGGCGGCGATGGTTGCGGAGAGCCCGCCGGCGATCGTTCATCTCGATTCGGAACGCGACGCTGCGCCCGGCGAGGACGACGCGCGGCGATCTCGCCGACACCGTCGCATCTGGATTGGCGCGATCGCGGTCGTGGCGTTGCTCGTCGTGCTGCGCAACCTCATCGATCTGTCCGGGTCGCCACCCGGGATGTACGTGGATGAGAGCTCGATCGCCTACAACGCCTGGACGATCGCCCACTTTGGCGTCGACGAGCACGGCATCCACTGGCCGCTCTTCTTCGAGGCATTTGGCGAATACAAGAACCCGGTCTACGTGTACAGCGTGGCGTTGCTCGCGCGCTTCCTGCCGCTGACCGTGACCGTCGAACGTCTGCCTGCGGCCTTCTTCGGTCTCGCGGTGGTGGGATTCCTCACCGCCGCCGCCTGGCGAATCACCGCCTCGCGCGCACTGACCTTCGGCACCCTCGTGCTCGGGGCGCTGACCCCCTGGGTCGTCATCGAGAGCCGGGTTGGATTCGAGACCATCTCGTGGGTCGCGCTGCTCTCCGGAGCGTTGTGGTTCCTCTCGCGGCGAACCCCCACGCCCCGGCAGTTCGCCTGGGCCGGGGTCTTCCTCGCCGTTGCCATCTTCGGGTACACGACCGCGCGCCTCGAGGTGGGCCTGATCGCGATCGCGATCGGTCTCGCCTGGGGGATCCGCCGAACGCCAGGGTGGTGGCGGGTCCTGGTGCCGGTCGCCATCGGCTACGCGGTCCTGGGCACGTACATGCTGCTCAATCCCGGGGCCCTGACGGCGCGATTCGATTACCTCAACATCTGGGCCGACGGCGCGTCGATCAACGTCGTCATCGGCCGCTTCATCACCAACTACTTCACCTCGATCGGCCCGAATTTTCTGTTCGTGTACGGCGATGCGAATCCTCGCCAGAACACGCAGATCGGAGGAATGCTGTTCTGGGTGATGGTGCCGCTGCTGGTGGCCGGGATCATGGTGTGCTGGGAGCGACGCCGCGAACCGCTCATCCGTTTCCTCATCCTCGGCATCGTGTTCGCCCCGATCGCCGCGGCGCTGACGTTCATCGAGAGCGGTCATGCACTCCGGGCGTCGGGAATGCTGCCCTTCCTCATCCTCATCGCCGTGCTCGGTGCGGATGGGATCCGGCGTGCACTCGCCACACGCATCGGACTTCGGCGCGCCGTCACCGGCGTCCTCGCCGCGGGGCTGCTCGTCCAGGCGGCCTACTTCACCGTCGACATGTACACCGCGTACCCCAACATGGCGGCGCCGTTCTTCGACACCGGAGAGATCGCCGCGATCACGACGGCGCACGACCAGGCGAACGGTCACCACGTCTACCTGTCATTGACGCTGGACCAGCCGTACATCGACGCATTCTTCGCACTGCTGCCACCGCCGCCGACGCATGATGAGACCGACAACGCGCCGCCGGGGCTCGCGGCTCTGGGCATGCAAATCCTCAAGCCAGAGCAAGCCGAGAGCGAGGCATCACCAGGCGACATGCTGGTGCTGGCGCAGACCGATCCGGCTCCATCCGGTAACTGGGTGCTCGTCGCGACCGAACGGTCGCCCGCAAATCCGCTCGACGCCTCAGCACCTCGACCCGTTCTGGAGACCGTCTACCGCATGGGATGAGCGTGTGAGAAGCCTGTAACGATCCGCAGCCAACCGTTGTGGCTGCGCCACAGGTCCATAGACTCGCGCGTTGGTAGAGCGGCTCGCCGTCGCCATCAGAGCCCAGGAGAGGTCTCACTGAGGACGTGACCGTAGGAGCTCGTACCACGCTTCGATGCGCGGTCCCATGGATCGGCGTGCTTATGCTCGTTGCGGTCCTCGGCACCGCGCTCGTCATGGAGGCGCACCGAGAGGTTACCGACCCCGGTGACAGCGACGCAATCGCACTCGTGGCCGGCGGCCGGCTGGTGGTCTCCGACCCAACGAACCTTTACTCGCCGGTTGCCCAGGAGCGCACCGAAGCAGTGCTGCTCCACATTCCGGCGCGCGATCACTTCATCGCTCCCTTTACGAATGTCGCCGCCGGCGCGCTCCTGCTGAGTCCCTTCGCGCACACCGATCTGTGGGTCGCAACGGAGATCTCCGTGTTCGTGTCGACCTTGCTGTTCGCGCTCGCGTTGCTGCTCGCGTTCCGTCTGCTTGCGCCCGTGTCCTCTGGCTCGGTGCAGCTGGCGATTGCAATCGCAACCGTCATGAACATCCCCGCGGTGGAGGCGATCGTGCAATGGGACTCGCTGATGACGGTCGCGCTTCTGGGTTCTGTACTCCTGGCTGGACGCCGGCAGTACGGCTGGGCGGGGCTGGTCCTTGCCACCCTGATCCTCAAGCCGCAGGTGCTCTGGCTTGTGGTGCCCGCGCTGATCGCGGCACGGTCGTGGCGATATCTCGGGGGGTTACTTGCGGGTTCCGCTGCGTGGATCGCGGTCAGTGTCGTCATCACAGGCCCGGCGGGATTTGCCGCGTTCCTGAACCTCGTGGCGAGCACCTATCCCGGACAAACGGACCGCAGCATCGGTCTGCCATCGCTGGTGTCCGCAGTGACCGGGAGTGGCGGCGCCGGATTCGTCACCGCTGCATGCCTGGGAGCGATTGCCGTCGCCGTGATCTTCAGGTTTCGGGGTGTGCTGCGTGGCCGGCCGGTCGCGGCCGTGGCGGTCGGACTGGACCTGTCCCTGCTCTGCTCGCCGCATGTCACCACCGAGGATTTCATGTTGGTCGCGCTACCGATTGCGCTGATCGCGCGACGATGGCCGCTGCTCGCACTTGGTGAGGCGATCGCGATCAGCGTCGTCGAGATCGTGCAACTCCAACTCCCGTCCGGTGCTCAGCACCTGCAACCCTTCATGCTCGCCGCCATCTCCGTCACCACCCTGCTCTCCGTAAGGCACGTCGCCTCTTCAACGACGACGAGTTCGTCGAAACGCACCGGCCGAGTCAGCCGAGGAACGGAACTCCATCTCCCGGCACCGCTTGGCGGTATGCCGTTCCCCGACTCACAGTAGCCGGAATCACGGCCCGCTGACCTCTGCACAGCGGGATCGCCAGAACCCCGCTTGTGCAAGAAGACCTGAGCTGCCGACGCTTGACGCAGCCCGGACAAGGACCAACTCGAACGCCGGTACAATGCGTCCAGGCGTCCGAGCTGGTGAGCGAGCGGAGGTATGACGATGTCGCCGAGGGTGAAGACAGTCCGACGGTGGCTGTGCGCGGGTGCGCTGCCGGGGCTCGCGCTATTGGTGTCGCCTGGTGCGACATCTACGGTGATCTCGCACACCACTTTGGAGCGGCTGACCTCCACTCAGAGCTTCAACTGGTCCGGCTATGCGTCCACCTCGGGTCCGTTCACCAGTGTCTCCGCGTCATGGGTGCAACCCGCTGGAACATGCACGTCGAAGCCAACGTACTCGTCCTTCTGGGTGGGCATTGATGGCGATGGGAGCGGCTCGGTCGAGCAGACGGGCAGCGAGGTCGATTGTGCTGGTGGGACGCCGAAGTATTACGCGTGGTACGAGATGTATCCGGCGCTCCCGGTGAACTTCAGCAACGTCGTCAAGCCAGGCGATCACTTCAGCGCGTCGGTGACCACGCACGGCACCGTGTTCACGCTCGTCATCAAGGACACCTCCGAGCACTGGAGCCACACGCTCAACAAGAGCTCGACGATTGCCGTGGACGCGTCGGCTGAGATCATCGCGGAAGCGCCGTCAGACGGCGGCACCACGCTTCCGCTGACCGACTTCGGCACGGTGCGCTTCACCGCCGCCGAGGCGAACGGGAAATCGATCGCGAAGCAGAGCCCCGATCAGATCACCATGGTGACCGAAGGGGGCAAGGTGATGGCGAAACCGTCAGCGCTCTCCGGCGACGACTTCTCCGTCGTCTGGCACCACAGCTGACGACACACCCAGGAGAGGTACCGTGTCTGTCGCAGGATCGTCGACGACGAAGGAGGAGTTGCGCATGACCAGTATGCCCGAGGTGGTTTCAGCCGAGACCTGGCAGCAGGATCGCGACGAGTTGCTCAAGGCTGAGAAGGAGGCAACTCGCGCTATGGACGTGCTCGCCGCGCGCCGTCGCCGCCTTCCGATGGCCAGGTTCGACAACGACAAGTACGTCTTCGACACCCCGGACGGCCCAAAGCATCTGCTCGACCTATTCGGGGACCGGCAACAGCTGGTGGTGTACCAGTTCATGGACAACGGACCCGACGAGTACTGCCCGGGTTGCACGCATTTCACCAACAACGTGACCGCCCTGACCACGCTCGCTGAAAACGGCGTCAGCTGGGTGACCGTGTCCAACATGCCACTCGCCCAGATTGAGGGGTACGCGGGGCGGAAGGGTTGGACGGTGCCGTTCGTGTCATCCCACGGCACCCCGTTCGCCGCCGACTGCGGCTCGAATGACGGTTTCATGCTCACCGTGTTCTTCCGCGACGGCAACCAGATCTACCGGACGTACAACACCACCGCCCGCGGCGTGGATCGGCTCCTGTTCGTGAACAATATTCTCGACCTCACTCCATACGGACGCCAGGAGGACTGGGAGGACTCGCCGGCCGGCTGGCCGCAGCACCCCACCTACGGGTAGGCGACGCCGTCGTCAGGACGTTGTCAGGACGAGGACCCGGTTGTTCCAGACGTCGGTGAGGTACACGGTGTCGCCGCTGAAGGCAACGGCGAACGGATAGATGCCGAGCGAACCGGGTGGACCGGCTGGAATCCCCATGCTCGACTCGGTCGCGCTGAAGATGAGGTTTCCCGACGTATCCATTGACACGAGCCGGTTGTTGCCTGTGTCCGATACCCAGATGTTGCCGTCCGGCGCAACGGTGACGCCCCATGGGATGTTGAATGGCATCGTTGAGCCGACAGGTTTCGCGTACGCCGTCCAGAAGCCGGTGGTCGTCATGCTCTGGATGCGGTTGTTCAGGGTGTCGGCGACCCAGATGGTCCCGTTGGGTGCAACCGCGATCCCGGTCGGGGTGTTGAGATCGCCCACGGCCGATCCGCTCTGCCCGTAGGTCGCGACCAAGGTCGCAGAACTATTGCCCGCCTGCAGGCTGAACCGCTCGATGCGGTCGTTGCCCGAGTCGTCCACCAGCAACGTGCCGTCAGGTGCAAACGCGATGCCCTGCGGGAAGCTGAAGTCACCGGGGGCCGAGCCGTTCTGGCCAAAGATGAGCCCCGGCGTGCCAGTGGGTGAGAACACAGCCACCTGGTCGTTCTCCCGATTGGCGACGAAGATGTCGCCGGTCCCCGGCTGGATCGCGGCATCCCACGCGAAGTTGATTGCCCCGCTCTGCGATGGGTTCCCTCTGAATCCGAAGCTCGCAGCGTCACTGCCGTCTGGATTCATGTACTCGATGCGCTGGTTCCAGTAGTCGACGATGTAGATCTGGCCATTGGCCGCAACGCGCACCCCGCGCGGCGAGTTGACACCCGGCACCGGCGGCGGCACCGGTGTCGTGTTGACGGTCGAGGTCGCTCCGGTCGAGGTGAACGACATCTCGTGGAGGTTGAAGCCCCACTCGTCGGTGAGCAGAAGATGGTTGTCCGAGGTGACCGTGAGCCCGCGCGGTCCCACAAACTGTCCGGGACCGGAGGCTGCGGACGGGATCGTGTACGCGAAGGTCGCGCCCGTGTAATCCCCGCCACTCGACTGGAGGTTGAAGACCTCGATGCGCTTGCCCCCGGAGTCGGTGACGAACGCGAGCGTCCCATCCGCGCTGACTGCGACGCCACGCGGGTCATCGGTGAACTGGCCGGGTCCGGTGCCGAGGCTACCGAAGGTGAAGGGGAGCGGCGTGCCCGCGTCGTTGAACACGACGCACCTGTGGTTGC
>Ga0182015_10004995_pt1 | contig 14007 bp, 11 predicted proteins | sample 712P3MmetaG_FD_120478 | JGI IMG/M metagenome (GOLD analysis project Ga0182015, IMG submission 120478) | Permafrost microbial communities from Stordalen Mire, Sweden - 712P3M metaG | ecosystem: Environmental > Terrestrial > Soil > Wetlands > Permafrost | place: Sweden: Stordalen | collected...
AATGCTTGCTCCATATAATTCGAAGCAAGCACGTTGTCGTCATCAACAAATATTACCAACTCTCCAATGGCTTCGGCGAACCCACAAAGCCTAGCGTAAGTTAGCCCCGGCTGGCTTTCGCACACAATGCGTAAATTTGTAAGTTTGTAATCCAGCTCTCCAGCTGTAACCGGTGGCTTGGATGCGTTATCTACCAAGACGATTTCCCAATGACTTGCGGACAAGGATTGTTGCTGAAGCGCATTGAGCACGCGCCGCAACAATTCTCGCTTTGGATTATAAGTGCAGATGACCGCAGTGATCACATCAAGGGCTTAAAACACACTACCGCCGTTCCTTCTTCACGTAAAAACGCAAAAATCCAAGATAACGCGCTTCAAATTGTAGCTAATCCCTAGGGCGTTTTCCTCGCACAAAAGGTGTATATATGTATCTATCGCTCCGATGTTTCACCATATTCCTAAATAATTCTCCGGTAAGCGTGTTAACTGTGCTTTCAACTATTACAAGCAACATCAGCAAAACGCATCGCGGAATAGAAACGTATGACGTTGCCTTCAGGTTGGCAAAAACAAGACCGTAGTCCTGGCTTATAAAGATCCACCGCGACATTCGGCGGGGCCCAACCGGCGAATGCCAGCGCGCAATCTTTCGCGCTATAGCTCGCCGGTCCGAGTAATCGGGAATGCAATCTAATCCATCATAAAATAAAACTTCGAATTCCTTACTCCAGTCATTGCCTCCCTTTTTCGGGCTATAGTTACATATCCGTAAGGAGGATAGTATTATCGTCAGATTTGCGTCGTAAATGGCCCTATAAAGAGAGGGTATGATATGGGTCCCACTGCCCAAGTAACCGAGAGTAGATGCCATATATGGCAATAGATAATCCCGCCTCAAAACATTGGCAGCTATGAAGAGAAAGTTTGCAAAGCAATCAAGAGATTGTGAAAAGTTGCGCCCGTCCAGTCTTACGTCCTGAGTCCGTGGGGCTTTAAGGGTATAATCCAAAAGGCCGGTCGAAAAATTGATCGCGCAGACGTTTGTTTCGATATTGCTAATGCTAGCTAAAATATTTGAAACGGCATCAGGCAAAATGTCGTCGTCATCCCCCAACAACCAAACCCAAGTCCCTTGTGAGAGTTCAAAGGAACGGATGATGTTCGCGCTGATACCGATATTGGCCTCATTTCTGTAAACGAAAAGCGGCAGTTCGGCTAGTTCCGGTTGTTCTGCCAGTGTTATGGAAACAGGCGTTGGTGAAAAGTTATCAATCACAACGATCGAGACGTTAGCTACAATTTGTGGACGTAGCCGATGAAGCAATGATACGAGCTTCTGATTGCGATCATAGGTGGGTATGGCTATTGTTAGGCCCATACAGGAGCCGGAATCAGGCTACGTTTTTGCCAAAATCTCCAGAATATTGGGAATATACCCGCCAAAGAGGAAATCCATGAGACCATTAGGGCCAGGGAGATTCCCAAGAGTCCGAAATAGGTCGCTCCAAACCAGAGGGCTATGGGAGTCACAAACATTTGCATGTAGGCAACTTTTACAAACGGTTCCACTTTAAATGCTCTAGGCCAGTAGGTTAAATTCAGAGCAAGCGCTTGCAGTAGAAAGCTTCCAAAGAGTACGCCGGCTGCGGGGAAAGTCATCAACCGTAGCTGAAATCGCGGGATGTAATGGAGTGCATACCAAATAATGACAGCTAGGAGAATTCCGGCGAGGGCCACTAGCGCACCTTGCGTCCACGCCCGTTTAAAGCGCAATTTTGCCTTATCAAATTGTGAAAGTGCCACTGCATTGGCTATCTGTGGAAATGCGGACATTAGCCAGATCGACGCCAAGCTTATCGTGAAATTGGCAATTGACTGTGTAAATCCAAGTTTAGCCGATGCAGCCGCCCCCAGCAAGTGAAAGCAAATTGGCTGCTGCATTTGGAATACGAAATAGCCGGTCAAATAGGTCTGGGAGGCACGCGTCACCAACGATTTAAGTTGCGCGAAATAGATCTTCATCTCGTCAGGTGCGCCGGCGCTCTTCGAAGGGAAAAGCCATCGTTGTCGCCGATAAAGACTAACCTGTTGAAAAACAAGGGTTACCAGATCCGCAATCACAAATGAATAGATGCTAGCACCGGCGAATAGTAATGCCCAAAGTACTACATATCGAACTATTGACGCTTTGATGCGGTACTGGTTTGCCTCGACAATACGGTCAGCTCCTTGCAAGAGACTCCATCGACCGTCAGTAGAAAACTGTAGCGCGCCCGAAATTTGGAAAGCGACCCAGGCAGTCAGCGTGTAGAAGTCATGGTACCCCTGATATATCAGAAAGGAGACCCCCCCCACGCCCGCGAATATCCCATAGCAAAAGGCAACGATTTGCATCCATCGTTCAACCACAAGCACGAGACTGGGACTTAGTTGACCCGAAGATTGGCTGGGTTCGTGTGCCGCAATTTGGGTAATGGACATTCCGACTCCAAGTTCAAATAACGAACGCATCGCCAGTAAACTGGTAAATAGATATAGCAACCCCTGCGTTTCTACATTTAAGTTTAGAGCGATTATAATAGAAGAAAGCGGCGCCATCAATAAAGGTAGACCACGCGCTGCCAAGCCACTAAAGACGCGCGAATCGACGCCAAACCTGGCGGCGAGTCTATTCACAATAGTGTTTGGTGATATCCGCACTATCAGAGCTCTATCTAAAGTCCGCGAGATATTGGAGTCTAACGAAGCTACAGCACTGGACCTTAGTGCTCGAAACTAGCGGAATACTTCACAATTCAAATCCACGCCGGCAGATATCAATTCGGATCACTTCGTTCTCTCAAGAATGGGACTTAATTCGGCGGCCAAACGCACCGACCGTCTCTCAAAGGACATTATTTTAGCTATGCTTACACCGGCGTGAAGAGGTCTCAATGCTGGTTGTTTCAGGTCGACAGTCGGAATAGCTATATAACCGCTATTTGTCGTCTGGGGCACCAAAAGGCGGCTCCGTGCAAAGTCTCGAATTTTGCAGAACCAATCCTCCCGTGTTAGGGTTTCCTCGCTACCAGCTAAATTCCACACCGCGGATTGCTCATGCTCCATAAGACTGAGAAGCCAGCCGGCTATGTCTCCGGCCCAAGTTGGGTTCCCAATTTGATCGGACGGTATACGTAAAGTTCGGAATTCTCGAAGAGCCCTAATCGTTTGGTAAACGAAGTTCTTTTGCTGGCCCTCTTTGCCCCATACACAGATTACCCGTGGAATTAACGCTGTGCCACTGAAAATTTGCTGTATACGCTGCTCTGCTGCCCATTTCGATTTGCCGTAGATGTTAATAGGATTGGGCTTACTATCTTCCGTGTAGGGACCGGCGTTTCCGTCGAAAACATATGTTGTGGAAACATAAACAAATCTGCATCTCTTATCGTAGCAAAGTTGAGCAAGCATAGCCGGCTGTTGGCAGTTTTCGCGAAAAGCTTGTTCCACGTTATTCTCGCAGGCATCTGCTGATGTGTAACCGGCTGAATACACCACCCAATCGGGCTGGAAAAGCGTAACCAGCGCGTTGGTCGAGCTTTCATCTCCCAAATCTAACCGTTTGAGTCCTTTAACCTCAAAATTCCGATAGGTTCCTAAGACATGATGGTAACGCGCTTTCGCTTCCCAAAGTATGTGAGAGCCAATCAATCCAGAAGCTCCGACTATTAGGATTCGCATTTAAAATGTTTGTCTCTTGGAAGGATGAAGGGCGATGTCGCCCGTAAAAATGGCATATTCGTGAAGAAATGTTCGGTAGTCGACCGTTGTTAAAAAACGTGGGCAATTGCGATGAGAATAGAATTATGAAAGGGAATGTTTGTGAGTAGAATGCTGATCGATCAGCATTTAGATTGGGTCATGCAAGCGTCCACCGATCCCTCCATCGATATGAAGACATGCACCGGTGATGAAAGCGGCATCCTCCGAAGCTAAAAATATTGCCGTCTTTGCAACCTCCCAAGGCTGTGCGATGCGCTCGAGCGGATGCTTTTTCGCGAGTTCATCGAACTCCTTCGATTTTCCTTCAAATCCTGCCAGCAGCATTGGTGTAGCTGTAGCGGCCGGATTGATTGCATTTACTCGCACCCGAGGTCCGAGGTCGACGGCAAGCGCACGCGTCATTCCGACCAGCGCCGCTTTGCTTGTCGCATAACAGATAAATGTCGGTTTGGTCGCAACTGCGTGGATGCTTGCAATATTTACTACCGAGCCTCTTGCCAGTTCTAGATCGGCCAAGAGGGATTGAAGAAGGAGAAACGGTGCAATCAAATTGGTTTCTAATGTGGCATCCCAGTCTGAGATCTGCACATCGTCGGTCTTATTCAGGATCTGTGTGGCGGCGTTATTTACCAAAACGGTTAATCCATGCTTGCCGATGATTGTTCGAACGTCGGCGACCAACTTATCGCGTACCGAGACGCTTGTGTAGAGCTCGCGTATGTCTATCCGGAGAAATGCATTGCAGGCGCATTCTCCTTCGCGTTTGTCGGTCCCGATTACGAAATATCCCGCGCGTTGGAATTCTGAACATAGGGCTTGTCCGATTCCGCCAAGAGCTCCGGTTATAAGGGCGGTTTTCATAGAAAAGTCTCCAAAGCTAAAATGCTGGTTATAGTGCGAGACCGACGTAGCGAGATCGCAAATCGACCGATACCGGATGCATTACCGACGTTTGCGGTACGCGTATTATTGTTCTGAGAGAGAGAATCCCGATGTGGAAACAGGCCTCGTTAGAGAATCCGTTACCGTTGGTTTGTCTCCATCGGGGTTTCCAAGATCCAACATCTCAAACAGTAGACTTATCGCGCGATGGCTCGTGCGACGCACGGCATCGACGGTGTTCGAACCATTGTGGGACCCGAACACGCATCGGTGCCCGAAGCGGCGAAGCGAGGAGTCTGCGGGCAATGGCTCGTCTTCAAATACGTCGAGTGCCGCACTATGCACATGTTGCGAGTCGAGCGCACTGACTAACGCCGATTCATCAATAAGTGGTCCACGAGCAACATTAACAATGCGCAACCCGGGTTTGGCATGTTCAAGCGATTTTCTGTTGATCATATGTCGGTTCTCTCTTGTGAGTGCGCACGTGAGCACAAGGAAATCGGCTTCCTCGAATCGATGGGGCCAGACCGCAGTCTGAACAGTTTCCAATCCCAAAGCGGTCTTAAAGAACGGATCGTACGCGATGAGTTTCATTTCGGCAGCCAGGAGGCGTCGCGCCGTGTTACGCCCGATGTCTCCAAATCCGATGAGTGCCACCGTTCTCCCCGCCAAAGAAATACCCGCGGGTTTCGGCCAGCGACCGCTTTTCACACCATGGTCGATCTCGAACGTGTTGCGAGCCAAGGCGGTCATATATCCTACGGCGACGTCAGAAACCTCGCGCCCGAACATGCCGGGCGTATTGCTGATAGGGATGCCAAGGCGTTTGCACGCGTCGAAGTCAACATTGTCCACGCCTACGCCCCATTTCACTGCCGCTCTCAGTTTTCCTGCCCTACCGGCTTCAAAAACACGCGCCGTCGCAGGATCATCTCCAATGATCCAACCATCGAACTTAGGAACCAGTTCAATAAGTTCGTTCTCAGGCACAATCTGCGTCACATTGGGAGCGAACAGTTCCACTTCCTTGGCAGCAAAAAGTGACCGGAATTCATCGATAGCCCTTAGCATGGGAGGGCAGGTTACAAGGACACGCATATTGGGTTTCCTTCGAAAAAGGGCGGTTGACGATCAGCTCAAATGGTATTTTGCGATTGCTTCGGCTACGTTCCAGGCTTCTTGGTCATCAATATCTGCGGACTCGGCCTTTGGAGTTTCGAACATCATGGGCTTTTGTCCGATGCGAGCATGTGTCGCTCCGAAGCTTGCCCGATTGAAGATATAGAGATTGGAGTTCTCCTCGTACCAAGGTTCGAGGTCTTGCGTGCGAATGAGATTGTTGGGGTCATGGTTGACCGGAGAGCCATCAGCCCGATAAAAACGCGTCTGAAGCCTGTTTACTGTGAAAAGGCTATCGCATATACCTGCAGCCATTGACTCTCGATAGGCTTTCAGGGCCGCCCTTATTGTCCCGGCGCCCAACAGCGGATTCGTCGTGTGGGTCATCAGATAGGCGGCGCTATCAATGGCAGAGACGTCATCGGCAAGTACTAAATTCATGCTCACGAGATCGCCGCAAATTTCCGGCTTACGATCGCGAATAAGTACGCGATCAGTCTCCGCCAACCCGTTTTGCGCTAAGATCGAACGGGCGTCTGTGTTGATCACAACTTTATCGATCTCCGGTAGACTCAGCAGGGCGTCGAGAATCCAGCGAAACAACGGTTTCCCCGAAAAAACACGAAAGTTCTTTCCGGAAACCCGAGCACTGTGGGCCTTCATCGGCAAGAGGGCGACGCAGTCGTATGCACTCACGGTTCAGTTCGGATAGAAATAACGATCTTTCTCGCGACGAGACAGTTGGCGGTGGCGGTGATTGCCCCTCCAGGAACCCAAAAATTGGCAAGCCCGAAAGGCGACCACCTCTCCAAAGACTGACATGAGGCACCTACGGTTAATCGCCCGAGCCCAGTCTCCAAGGACTCCTGCGATAAAATAGCGTAGGGCGTCGTGCCAATGGACGTGGACTTCGGGCATAATTTCGCGGAGGGCGATGGCTTCGCGCTCGTATCGCCGCTTAACCTGCCTCCATTTTTCATGGTGGTAATGATAGACTGCCGCGACGGGCACGTAAACGACCTTGTACCCTCGCTGAACGAGCGCTCTTGCCAAATGCATGTCCTCGAGGCCCGTGAGCGCTTCGTTGAAAGGGCTCTCGACCCAACAACCGGATCGAAGCGCCAAGTTGGCATTGTTGCAAAAAAAGCTACTTTGGTCATTGGCGGGATGATCGGGAAAGTATTTTTGCAGAAGGGCATGCTCAGAAAATTTTGTTTCCGGGCCGCCCACCTGTCGACCATACGTGATCGCCACCATCGGGTCATGCAACGGCTTGACCAGTTCCCACAACCACTCCGAAGAAGTGGGCACGCAATGTCCGCTGACAAAGACCAGAATAGAGCCCTTCGCGACCGAGCACCCGAGATTCAGCGACCGACCGAACGAGAATTGGGAGCGCTCCAATGCGACGATCTTGCAATCGTGCTTGCGGGCTATTTCCAAGGTCCCATCGGTTGAACCAGAGTCGACAATAATGATTTCTACGCACGAATGAGGATACGTCTGCGCACGGATTCCGTCCAAAAGTTGTCCAAGATAGCGATCCTCGTTCAAAGTTCGTATGATGATCGTGCATGTTGGAGCCATCGTCTCAGCTACAGACGGTAGGCAGATCCTATGCGGGGACACGAATCGAAGACTGCGAGCTGAGCATTTGGTACGAGGCCAAACAAACGCGCGCCACATTCCTCGCTGATCAGTTCCGAATCGCCGTGTCGGTTTCTCATTGCCGATACTAAAGCGTATCTGTCCACAGAAGCCGTACTCAAACCCTCTGAAGAATCCTGGATCGATGGGATTTCACGAACGATCTAATTGTCTCAATCACATAGTCGACCATGGCCTTAGTGAGACCAGGGTATGTTCCGAGAAAAAGCGCGCAGGCCATGATTTCGTCCGCGCCGTGAAGATCTCCGGGGATTCGTATCGCAGTTGGTCGATCTTTCTTCAGTTGCACGAAAACAGGCTGCCGAAGCAGGTTCCCTCCAAACAACATTCGATTTCCGATTTTCTTTTCATCCAAATGGCGGCCCAAATCGATATGCGTGAACGGCGCTGTGTCCTTTACCCGAAGCATGAATCCAAACCATGAGCAATCTGTGCGGCAGCCAGTCGCATCCCACTCGAATCCTCCGGGCAGCCATCCTGTGGCGTGGGTTGGCAACGAGAAATGGAAATACTCCTGCAAGTCGTCGAGCCCAGAGCGAAGGGCCTGCCAGTTATTTTTCCGTGCCTCGATAAATGCCGGCAGCTTCTTGAGCTGCTGGCGGCCGATCGCTGCCTGGGGGTCAAGCGGTTTCAAATTGTACCCGAGATGGCTGTAAATATATTTGTGATCATATCCTTTAGGCAGCTCGCCGAGCTGCCAGCCAAAGCGCTTGTTGCAGGTATTATCCTTGCCACTGGGACACCAGCAGTCTCGTCCCCAGTCGCGAAAGCTTTCAGCATAGGTCTTGAGCGGAGGGCGATGAACGATATTCACTGAACCGCCTTCACCCATCGTAAGATGATGGGGAGGATAAAAAGACTGGGTGGAGAGATCGCCCCAAGTTCCTGTAAATCGGGTGACATGCAAACCATCACTTGGGATACCCGGTGAATTCTCTGAAAAGCCGAGAGCTTTGGCTCGGGCGATCGGCATCGAATAGGTGCAGCCCAAGGCGTCACAATTGTCCTCAATCAGCCAAAGATCGCGCTTCTGGCAGAATTCGAGAACCGCCGCCAGGTCGAAAGGGTTGCCAAGCGTGTGCGCCATCATCACGGCCTTGGTTTTTCCGAGGGAATATGCTTTGGCGAGCTGTTCTACGCGGGCATTCCCTGTAATAGGGTCATTGTCGATAAAAACGGGAATCGCGCCATACTGTACGATGGGAGCCACCGTGGTCGGAAATCCGGCAGCTACAGTGATCACTTCATCTCCGGGCATTATCCTCCGATGGGGCGGCAGCTTGTGGGAAGTTAGGGCGGAAAACGCAACCAGGTTTGCAGACGAACCCGAATTTACCAGAATCGAGTGCTTCACGCCAAGGAAGGCGGCGAGTTCGCGTTCAAAGGCTTCCCCTTCAGGTCCAAGCGTCAGCCAAAAATCCAATGTACTTGCAACTGCAGCCTCAACCTCGTCCTCAGTAAAAACGCGACCTGCATAAGGCACCGTTGTTTGCCCCGGCAAAAAAGGCCGTTCAGCCTCCGCCGCGGGTCGATTTGCCTGGTGTACGAGTGCGGAATATTCGCGTGTGAGACGCAGGATTTCCGCTTTGAGGTCGGAAGGTGTCTTGGAAGTGGCCAAAGGAGCGGACAAAGTTATGCAGCCCAGGCGAGACCGAGGCTGCGCGCTGCATTTGTATAGGCTTCGATTTGAGCTCGGGTCTTGGCTGGAGCCATACCGGACATTGCGTCGACGTCGCGATACCAGGAAATCGTATGAGCAATCGTCTCACCAAAATCCCAGACCGGGCGCCATTGAAGGAGGTGATATGCCTTGTCCGTCGCCAGATTGAGAAGCTTTGCCTCGTGAACCGCATTGGGGTCGCTCTTGTCTTCCCAGCTGCCGGGCCAATGCTTCAAAACCTCAGCCACAAGCTCGGCTACTGTTCTATTGGAAGTTAACGAAGGGCCGAAGTTGAACGCGCCGGCGTAATTGTTTTGAGGGAAATGAAATGCCGAGGAACACTCCCCACCCAGAGCCGCTCCGAGCCAGAGATAGCCGCTCAACGGTTCCAAGACGTGCTGCCAGGGTCGCGTGGCAACTTTGTTTCGCACAGGAATAGAGCAACCGCTCTTTAACGCTCGAATACAATCGGGCACGATTCGATCTGACGCCCAGTCACCACCCCCTATGACGTTACCGGCTCTTACGGACGCGAGCTGCACTACCGAATCCGAATGAGAAAAAAAGGACTGTCGATAAGCAGCAATCACGAGTTCTGCGGCCCCTTTGGAGGAACTGTAAGGGTCGAATCCGCCCATCGGATCGCCCTCCCTATAGCTTTGAACCCATTCGCGATTTTCGTAGCACTTGTCGGTCGTTATCGAAACGACAGCGCACCGCTTTCCCCTACGGCGAATTGCATCCAGCACGTTGACAGTGCCCATCACATTAGTCGCATACGTCTCGACAGGATCACGATAGGACCGTCTCACCAATGGTTGGGCAGCAAGGTGAAAAACGAAATCGGGTCCCGATTCCGTGACCACGCGTTCAACCGCAGCAAGGTCCCGTACATCAGCCTCGACATGGTGGACCCGTCTGGATGAGTCGAGTTGGGAGAAAAGAGAAGGCTCGGTTGGTGGCGGAAGGCTAAGGCCTGTCACGTCTGCGCCCAGCAGAACCAACCATTCGGCCAGCCAAGCGCCTTTAAATCCGGTGTGGCCGGTCAATAAAACACGCTTCCCTCCATAAATGTCGGCGAAAGCGACCATTGTTACCAAAGTTTCCAAGGGGCTTTGCCCGAAGACCAGAGGTCCTCCAGATGGGTCTTATCCCGCAAGGTATCCATCGGTTGCCAAAAGCCTTCATGCCGGTATGCGGCTAGCTGACCACTGTTGGCTAACGCTTCGAGAGGGGCTCGCTCCCAGACATCTGAATCCTCGTGGAGATGATCGAAGACCGACGGCTCCAACACAAAAAATCCCCCGTTTACCCATGAGCCGTCCCCTTGGGGTTTTTCTCTGAATGTACTGATTCGATGATCTAATTTTATATCCAAAGCCCCGAATCGACCAGGAGGTTGAACCGCCGTCAGCGTGGCTGAAACGTTTTGATGTTTATGAAACTCAACAAGGCGGGCGATATCGACATCTCCGACACCATCACCATAGGTAAAGCAGAAGGTATCGTCGCCGACATAGTCACGAACGCGCAGTAGGCGGCCGCCCGTCATCGTTTGATCACCGGTGTCGACTATTGTCACGCGCCAAGGCTCAGCGCGTTGGTGGTGGACCTCCAACTTGTTTCGAGCCATATCGAATGTGACATCGGACATATGCAGAAAATAGTTCGCAAAATACTCCTTGATAACGTATCCCTTATAGCCGGCACAAATGACGAAATCGTTCACGCCATAGGCGGAATAGATCTTCAGGACATGCCACAGGATGGGGCGACCGCCAATTTCCACCATTGGCTTGGGCTTTAGCTGGGTTTCTTCGCTGATGCGCGTACCAAGGCCGCCGGCAAGAATGACGGCTTTCATGTTGCCGAGTGAAAATGCGAATGGCGGGCGCGCATGAATTTGATCAATGCTATGTTATTGGTGTATTCAGTCATAATGACCCCGATTGACGCTCGATGGTCCGATTGTGAATCTGCTTCAGGGTTGGCTCGGTCCGAACACGCCGGTCGATTATCCTGTGATCGTTGAAGGTGTTGGAAGAAATCAAGAAATCACAAACGCTTCCATTTCACTTGACTATAGCCAAGGCGCATGGCGGCAGTTCGCGTCATCGCTCAGATATAGATAACAAGAAGCTGGGAAGCAGAATACTTCGATTACCAGCCCAAGCGTGTGATAGACCCGCATCGCATCGCCGACCACGTTCCGTTGCAACCCTTGCAACCTGGCGATCGACTCGTGATGTGCCATACCGCATAAAGGTGATTTCTTCTATCTGGGAAGGCTTCGCCCCGTCACTTCTTTGGAGCTTAGGCCCGCGAGAAGGAACAAGTTGGGAATGCCAAGGGTAGTTTGTATGGCAGAAAAATGTGATATAACGGCTTCTGCCTTCAGCACCTGCATCCAGCCGATCGCCCGCGCGTACTACGCTCGAGCAACCACTGGCTTCATAGGTTTCCCTTCGCTCAATTCGGGCTTCTTTTTTGCCCCGTCCTTCGAACCATACTGATAGCCGGCGGTCGAGGCTTTGTAGCCGTACGCCAGCTTCTTGTGTGCATTTCTTGGAACAAAGCCATTTAGCACGACGCCATTAAACTGCAGATTGGCTTTTGCAAAATCTCCAATGACTTTCATGACCTGTGCCACCGGGGCCACGCCTTCGCGGGCCACCAGGACCCGCTCTGTCGCATATCGACCTAAAATAAGCGAGTCCTGGAAGACGCCGGCCGGAGGAGTGTCAATTACGACAACGTCATAGAGACCCTTCAGGCTCCCCATCAGGCGATCCATCGATTCGGAAATGAGGAACTGGCTAGGTTGTGTTTCCACACCTCCGCTGGAGATTAAATCGGTTCCGTCAACGAGCGTTTTGATGCCCAAGGGACCTTGAGGATCGAACATGCCGTCCATTGGGAATCCTGAGCGCGCCCATACAAGAAAGCCCCTGTCCATCGACACACCATGAAGAGTGTGCTGCACCGGGCGCCGCAAATCGAGATCGATCAAAATGACTCTCTTGCCAAGCTGCCGAAATGTGCTCGCGAGGTTTGACGCAATCAGTGACTTGCCCTCGTTGGGAAGGGTGGACGTTACCATCACTATCTTAGGGTAGCGCTGGACGGATCCGATTTCCAATTGGCCCACTATGCCGATAAACGCTTCCGACGTCACAAGGTCCAATTTGTTACGCACGACGTGGGCTCTGTCTTCGATTCTGTGCTTCATCACCGGAATCGCGCCCACCAAATTGATTCCTAGGTCCTTTTCCACATCGGAGGTTCCCGAAACTTTTTCGTCCAGTGCACTCGCAAGAAGAGGGCAGGTGATGAACGCGCCCAATGAAAGAAAGGCCGTAAATAGGCCATAGAGTACCTGCTTGGGTATCCGGTGCTTGACCATGTAGGCGGGGTCGACGACCTGCAGGAAATTGGCCGGGAGCTGGCTGGATACAGACGCCTCGCCGATTTTCTTCTCCAAGTCCACCAGAGTGGTCTTTTTCGAATCCACGCCTGCGCTCAGGATCTCATATGTTGTAGCCAGTTTCTCAAGCTCCATTGATTTTTCGAACGAGTCGTTAAACTGCTTCTTCAGCAGCGTTTCCGTTTGCACGGCGACATCGAGCTGTGAATCCAAATCGCCCACGGCCACGTCGAAGTTGTGCTGGACGCTGCTCTGAAAACCACTGATTTGGGATTCGATGTCCAACATTTTTGGATGATTGCGGCCATAACGGGTAGCCAGCACGTCGCGCTGTGCAACGGCATCATCGAGTTCCTTGTGCAGATCTGGGTTGTTTGCGTAAAGCGCGAGATAGGAATTATCCCAAGGAAATTGTGATCTTGCGCGGTCGGCATGCGCCTGTTTGTCCCTCGTTTCGAGACCCACGCGGGTGACACCTATATCCGTCAGGGCCGCATCGAGGCGCTTGAGACGTTCGGACAGGATACTCTCATTGTCTGTGCGAGAGATGATGCCATTCTTTTTCTGGTAATCGAGACTTGCGGATTCAATCCTGGCGATGTCCGCGCGGATAATCTCAGCCTGTTCCTCCAGAGCTTTCGATCCGACGAGATTGGCGTCCTTGAATTCCTGCTGGACATAATCGAGATACGCTGAAGCCATTCTGTCGGCGACCATCATCGCCACGGCAGGCACCTGATGTTTAACTGTAATGGTATAGTATTCGCGGCCACGTTCGCGCTGAATGTCTATCTTGCTATCGAAGTAAGACTGGAAAAAATCGTCGTCTGCAACGCCCCCCTTCTTGAGGTAAGGTGCGGCAATCTGCGCCTTTTCGTCGGATGTAAATGAGTTTTCCAATCGGGTCCGGAATCTCCGGCTCGTCATCATTGACATATGATTTCGAAGGTCATTTTCCCTCGATTGATCAGTGGCTGTGGTGGTGTCAATTTGAGTCCCGAGAACCTGGTCTAGGGTACTTTGCGCCAGCACGTCCGTTTCCGCATCGTATTCCAACGGACGCGTGAAGAGCAAATAGCCCACCAGGCCTCCAACCACGACTGCACCGGCAAGACCCCAATACCATCTGGCGCGAACTATCAGAAGCGAATGCCCGACAAGTTCGAGAACCTCCTTGAACGAAAAATCGTCACTTGCGACGGGCGGCCGACCACGCGCCGTAGCCGCAAAAGGAGCGACGGTGCCCATGAAAGGAGATCCTGTTGGGGTGAAGGGGACGCCCGTGCCTGTGAACGGGGAACCCGTAGCCGTTAGGACGGGAACGGCAGGAAAGGACTGTGATCCCTTGGCAGCAGAAAACGGAGATGTATTGGGTTCCATGGATAGAAAAGGGATTGATCAGAATACTCGCTCTGGAACGAAGACGATATCGTCCGGCATTAGTCTAAATTGGGTCTCCTTTGTTGTTTCGTTGAGATAGCCAGAGA
>Ga0182015_10004996_pt1 | contig 14006 bp, 13 predicted proteins | sample 712P3MmetaG_FD_120478 | JGI IMG/M metagenome (GOLD analysis project Ga0182015, IMG submission 120478) | Permafrost microbial communities from Stordalen Mire, Sweden - 712P3M metaG | ecosystem: Environmental > Terrestrial > Soil > Wetlands > Permafrost | place: Sweden: Stordalen | collected...
AAGTCAAAGTTCGCCAATTATTCTCTTCAAGATTTGCTGTATCATGTGTACACGAAATACGAGGATGACGGATGGACAAGCGAGTCGGAGATTCGCGACAAGGTTCTTGCCAAGGGGAGGCTGCATTGAACGAAGGCGAGATAATCGCCGCTGCATTGACGCTTCATACAACCAGCTTCACGTTTTCCCTAGCTGCCATTTATGCGGTTTTTGGAGATAAGTTCGTTCGCCCCACCATTGAGCGTGCGGATGATTTGTGCGCAAGACTTCGGGGGGAGCTTGCTGCGGAACTGGGGCAGGCACTCAGGCCATTTGTCTTGTCTGACAAACCCCCGGCAGTGGCCAACGTGAATGTACTTTTTGGTCCCGATGGAAAACCGCTCGAGGTTGCCGCAATTACGAACGCAGCATCGTTGGATAGCGAAGCATTTCAAGATGCAGTGCGAGGATTTCTGGATGGCGAATCTGCGGACTTTGATAGATATCGGCAAGCATTTAATCTCCGAACGACGATTAAGGGGCACTGGAATACAATCAAAACTATAACTGGCATATGGCCGATATTTAGTCTGATTGCGATTAGTGTATTTTGGTTACTGTCTAAACAGTCGATACCAACTCCCCCTCAATCATGGCTCTGGACAATTGTCGTTCTTCCAATCTTGCCCCTATTGTTATTCATTTCGCGATTTCCACTTCTCGCGCGTTGCTCGAACCTGCTCGAGAAATTGGAGGTCTGAATTGCCACCTTTTCTTAAAGAATCTGCACTTTTTAAGCCTGTTAGTGACAGCATGCGTCGGCGAGGTTACCGCCGACAACGCGACGAAGTGCAATTCTATGAATACAGCATGGACTTGTATGGATACGCGGCAAAGACGGATGCCACGACGGCGGTTGAGTTGAAACTGAGTCGCTGGACGCGTGCCTTCGAGCAAGCGTTGATCTATCAACTCTGTGCTGATTTCGTATACCTAGCTCTTCCCGTTCATAGTGCGGCGCGTGTGGAGATTCCGCTCTTGAAGCGGCACGGCTTAGGACTAATCGGTGTTCGTCCTAGAATGCGTTGTGTTATGCTTCTCGAAGCTAGGCAATCAGAGGTTGTCATGCCGAACTATCGTGACTTCTACATTCGGTTAATGCAGGAGCCGCCAATATGAGCATCTCGCCGCCTAAGGTCATCCTCCGTCTCGGCTCACACGCTGAGAAAGAATATTTTGAGAAACTAGCAAAAAGTCTAGATGGGATGATGTTCGGCGCGAATCTACTTGAAATTACGCCTGCGGCAACGTGTAGTTTGATCTTCGCCCTAATAGCTAAACGGGGCGATGTACAGCTGCCATTTTATCTCGATCCGATGACTTACTGTTTCGGACCCTACATAGACCCTGAAACAGGACGAAAGCGGACCGATCTTGAGGCCCTCAAATCTGAACGTGCTGAAAAACGAGGATCGAAAAAGAAAATTAAATCAGTCAAAGACTCTTACGTATCCCTTGCGGATGAGCTTGGATCACCCTTTAAGGACGCTGTGTCTGACGGAAAGTCATGCGCGGCTATCGACATATCAACTATTTCAAGTGCGAACCGGGATGCTCTCTGCCAGAACGTTGTCAATTACCAACTCACGCGCGTTCAAAATATTCTCTCTGGTGACGAATTGATGGAGGCTAATTTCGGAATCAAGGCGGTCCCCGCTGCTGTTTTCGCACCATATTTCTACGTCAATGACAGCTGGGCAGAGGATGGGCTGAAGGCTGCCATTGATCTCACTAAGCGCACTGCCGCACTGAAGCCATACGCACCAGTTAACGCGATCGTATGCGCGAGCCACGGCATTCTTTCCAACCCAAGGCACGTACAATACCTGATAGATGAACTTCCCAAGACCAAAGCGGAAGGCGTCTGGTTCTGGTTCGACCATTTTGATGAATTCCAAGCCCCGCTGGACAAGCTTATTGCATTTCGCACCCTTGTGCGCGGATTGAGTGGGAAAATGCAGATTTTCGGTTTGCATGGAGGGTATTACAGCCTTTTGCTCGCTCACGATGGTCTCACTGGGATTAGCCACGGCGTCGGTTACGGAGAACAAAAGCCGGTCGCACAGGTGATTGGAGCCGCCGCGCCAACTGTCCGTTACTACCTTCCACCGATCCGTAGGCGAGTAGGCGTGCCTGATATCCAACGATGCTTCCAAGAGGTCGGAATCACCACTGCTGCTGGATTCTATTCGAAAATATGCAACTGCCAGATATGTAAGGGTGTGATTGGAACTGACGTCACTCGGTTTGCGACTTTCGGTGAAATGCATCGTGCAAATACCGAGTCTAAGAAGGATACGCAGACACCTGCTGCTGCGAAGATGTGCCGCTTCCATTTCCTTATTAATCGTTTCAAGGAACGGATGGTTGTTGCAAAAATGGATGCCGGTGCTCGAGCCGAACACGTCAAAGGCGAAGCCGCACCTTGGCGAAAATGTATTCCTCTTCAACAGTATATTGGAGGGGCGAATGATGGATATTTAGAATTTTGGGAAAAAGCCCTTACGGTGAAGTAACTCCCTGGCGAGTAATCACACCGCAACCCCCTCGGGAATCTCGGCGTTATGGCTGACCGTCTGCACGTCGTCGTTGTCTTCCAGAACTTCGATCAGCTTCAATAGTTTCTGCGCCCGCTCGGCATCGATGGCAACCGTGCTGGTGGGGATGCTTGCGATCTCGGAAGCTTCGATGGGGATGCTCGCGGCGGAAATGGCTTCCTTTACCTTGATGAAGCTTGTCGGTGATGTAATGACCTCGATCACTTCGCCTTCGTTTCTAACGTCGTCGGCTCCGGCTTCGAGGCCGAGCTCGAGGAGGCGGTCTTCATCGGCGGCGGTGGATTTGATGGTGATGATACCCTGCTTGATGAACTGGAAAGCGACGGAGCCACTGGCGGCGAAGTTGCCGCCGTGTTTTTCGAAGATGCTTCTGAGTTCCGGGGCGGTGCGGGTGCGGTTGTTGGTGAGGGCGTCGATGAGGATGGCGATACCGCCGGGGGCGTAGCCTTCGTAGACGGCGGCTTCGTAGTTTTCGCCGCCCAACTCGCCGGTGCCTTTCATGATGGCTTTTTCGATGGTGTCCTTGGGCATGTTGGCGGCTTTGGCTTCGTCGATGACGTAGCGGAGGGAGAGGTTGTCGCGCGGGTCCCCGCCGTTTTTGGCGGCGATGATGATCTTGCGGGCGATCTTGCTCCAGACCTTGCCGCGTTTGGCGTCGGTGGCGCCTTTGGCGCGTTTGATTTTGGACCAGTGACTGTGACCTGCCATAAATAACTAATCTCTACTCTGTGTGTAGGGTAGGAATGTAGCGGAAAATGATGGGGTTTGCATCATGAAATATTCCGGGGGATTGGAATCGAATCTGGGTTCTTGAATGGAATAAAATAGAATGGGATTTTTATCGTTACGATCTTTTTGCCGTCCGTGGTTGTTGGCTCGAATCCGAGGATGCGGTGGCGCTTCGGGCGCGGTTGGCTGGCCGGAAAATGTTCGGGACTTCCTTCTGCAATGTGAAAGATGAGTTGCCTCCTTTGGAGGCTATTGCTGAGGAGTTTCGCGCTCAGGCGCGACCACAACCGTGCGCACAGGCCCGCTTGTCCGACCTCGACCCGGCAGTGCGGCATCCCCGGGGGGGGTGTTCGAAGCAGCGGGAGGCCGCGATATAATCACGTTGGCCGGGAAGAACGTGATATGTCAGACCGTCAGATGGTTTATCACATCAGCGAAGAGGCGGGAATTGGGCGGTTTGAACCGCGGCGGGCGACGGGAGTTGATGAGCCGGTGGTTTGGGCGGTCGATGGCGGGCGGCTGCGAAACTATTTGCTGCCGCGAGATTGTCCGCGGGTAACGTTTTTCGCGGGCAAGCTCACGGAACCTGCCGATATCGAGCGATTTCTTGGGTCGAGCGAGGCCGTCGTCGCGTTCGAGGCTTCCTGGCTTGAGCGGGTGCGCCGGACGCGGTTGTATTGCTATCATTTGCCGGGGCAGAGTTTCACGTGCGTTGATCAGTGCGCCGGATATTTTCACGGCAAGGAATCGGTGGAGCCGGAGCGTGTGGAGATCATTGATGATCTGCTATCGGCGCTGACGGCACGAGGCGTGGAGATCAGGATTTTGCCGTCGCTTTGGGCGCTTCATGATGCGGTTGTGGAATCCACGCTGAGCTATTCAATCATTCGAATGCGGAATGCGAGGTCGCGTTGATCGAAGATTTTTTAGATTGATTTTTATCGTTTCGATTACTGTGCCGTCTGAAATCGCCGGCTCGAATACGCGAAGGCGCGATCGCTTCGGGCGCGGTTGGCCGGCCTGACAATGTTCGGAACTTCCTCCTGTAATGTGAAAGACGAATTGCCTCCTTCGGCGGCTATTGCTAAGGAGTTTCGCGCTCAGGCGCGACCTCAACCGTCCGCACAGCCCCGCTTGTCCGACCTCGATTGGCAGTGCGGCATCCGGGGATAAGGCGGCGTGACTTGACGGTTGAAGTTGAGCGCGAGCTCGAAACTCCTTCGTGTCGGCCGCCGGAGGCGGGGAATCAACCTTTTCGTTTTGCAGAAGAAGGTTACGAAAAAATCTGGATTGTTATGGGATTACTTTGTTGAGCGGGTAGGTGATGATTCCGGTGGCGCCGGCACGTTTCAGTCTTGGGATCAGGTCGCGTTCCTGTTTGTCTTCGAGGATTACTTCCACGGCGACCCAGGCGGTGTCGGCGAGGCGGCTGACGGTGGGGCTTTTCTCGGCGGGGAGAAAGGAGATGACTTCGGCGAGGCGATCTTCGGGGACGTTCATTTTCAGGCCGACCTTGGCGCGGGCCTCGATGGCGCCCTTGAGGAGCATGGCGATGTTTTCCATCTTTTCGCGCTTCCAGGGGATGGCCCAGGAGTCTTTGCTTGCGACGAAGCGGGTGGTGCTGGTGAGGAGCGTATCGACGATGCGAAGGTTGTTGGCGCGAAGGGATGAGCCGGTTTCGGTGCCCTCGACGATGGCGTCGAGCAGGCGGGCCTTGATCTCGGTGGTGCCCCAGGAGAATTCGACGGTGACGTTGATGTTTTTGGCGGCGAACCAGCGGCGGGTGGTGTTGACCAGTTCGGTGGCGATGATTTTGCCGGCGAGGTCTTCGGGGCGTTTTACGGGGCTTTCCTCGGGAACGGCAAGGACCCAGCGGTAGGGATTGGAGCTGGCGCGGGAATAGGTCAGCTCGCAGACTTCGACGACATCTTTTTCGTTGCCGTTCTCGACGACGTAATCGTAGCCGGTGAGTCCGCAGTCGATGATGTTGTCGACGACATAGCGGCTGATTTCCTGGGCGCGGAAGAAGACGGCGGAGAGCTTGTCGTCGTCGATGCTGGGATAGGCGCTGCGCGCGGGGATGTTGATGTGGTAGCCGGCGCGGCCGAAGAGATCGAGCGTGGATTGCTGGAGGCTGCCGCTGGGGAGACCGAGGCGCAGGGTGCTCGTGGGCAGCGGGCCGTTCATGACCGGGCCTTTTTGCGCGGTCCGTCGCTGAGGGCGGCCTTGCGCAGGACGATGTAGAAGTCGAAGATTTCCTCGCCCTTGACGTGGTGCTCGACGAATTTCTGGGCTTCGGGAATGGTGGTTCCCTCGTCGAGGATTTCCTCCTCGATGAGATAGGAGAGCATTTCCAGATCGATGGGAAAGGCGGCGCCTTCGAAGGCCATGAGCATGACGTAGGCCTCGACGAACGGCTGCATGCCGGGCAATTCGCGGAGGAACTGGCGGGCGTCGCGCTTGCTGACGGTCTTGAGGCGGTCGAGGCTCATGGTGTGCTCGCGCTCGAAGATGTCGTTGAGGCACTGGGTGATCATGGCGACGCGCTCCTCGATGGCGGGATAGCGGACGCCGAGCATTTCATGGATTTCGAGATCGGTGGCGACGCGGAGCTCGTTGAGATCGACGAATTCCTTTCCGATGGCCTTGACGGCGTCTTCGGCGCGGTTGTCGCTGACGTCGTAGGTCATGGCGCCGCGGACGAGGGCGTCGAGCGGCTCGAGGGTCTGGCGACCGTCGGGCTTGCCTTCGCGCATGAGGCGCTTGAAGAGTTGCTTGAGATCGTCACTATGTTTTCCAGCGTTTTTCATGCGGATTCTTTGGCGTTGGTGTCGGCGTTAGAGTTCTGGGAACGTTGGCGGTCGAGTTCGGCGTTTTCCTCGGCGACTTTTCGGAGGACATCGAGAAGTTCGAGTTCTTTTTTCAGATTTTCGTCGATATGAAATTTCAAAAACGGGGTGACCCGCATGGAAATTTCGCGCGTCAACCGGGTGCGCAGCAGGCCGGCGGAGTGGCGCAGGGCGTTGAGGGCGGCGGTTTTCTGGCCCTCGGTGCCCATGACGGTGACATAGACATCGGCGACGGAAAGATCGGGGCTGACCTTGACGTGGGTGATGCTGGGCATGCCGGTGAGGCGCGGGTCATTGAGCTCGCGCAGAATGATCATGGCCAGCTCCCGCTGGATGACGCTGCCGAGACGATCTGTTCTGAGGGACATTGGCGCTCGCTCGCTATAACAGTTCAATTCGATAATCCAACAACGACACCTGCGGCACCATGCGGACGAAATCAACCAGCTTGCTCAACGCGCCTTCGATGTACTGGCCATCGTTACCAACCATGGCCATTCCCAAAATCGATCGGCGATGCTCGTCGAGCGCGCCGACTTCGGCGATGGAGACGTTGTGCGCATGGGCGATGCGGTCCTTGATGCTCTTGACCACCCGCCGCTTGTCCTTGAGGCTCATGGCGTCGGTGATCGAAATTTCCAGTTGCAGCACGCCGATGGTCATTGATTAAGAGCTACTGCCGTTGCAACTTGCACTCACTCACAAGGTTCTCTGGAACGTCTCGCGGACGTAAGCCTCCAGAATGTCACCGACCTTGATATCGTCGTAGCCGTTGATTTTGAGGCCGCATTCGAAACCGGCCTTCACTTCCTTGACGTCGTCCTTGACGCGCTTGAGCGATTCGAGGGTGAGGTCTTCGGTGATGACGACACCGTCGCGAATGAGGCGGATTTTGCTGCCGCGCTGAATATGACCGTCGGTGACGAAGCAGCCGGCGACGTTGCCCACGCGGGAGACTTTGTAGACCTTCCTGATTTCGGTATGCCCGTGGAGTTTTTCGCGGATTTCGGGTTCGAGAAGTCCGGAGAGGGCTTTTTTCAGATCGTCGAAGATTTCGTAGATGACGCGATAGAGGCGGATTTCGACGCGGCGCTGCTCGGCCATCTGACGGGCGGATTCGTCGGGGACGACATGGAACCCGATGATGACGGCGTTGGAAGCATCGGCGAGCTCGACGTCGCTTTCGTTGATTCCGCCGACGGCGGTGTGAATGACGCGGACGCGGACCTCGCTGGTGTTGGCCTCGGTGACGGTCTTGGCGAGGGTTTCGACGGAGCCCTGCACGTCGGCCTTGATGATGAGGTTGATGGTCTTTATTTCCTCGGCCTTCATGGAATCGAAGAGGGTATCGAGGGTGACGCGATTGGCGCCGGCGAGATCGGATTTGCGTTCGATGCCCTGGCGTTCCTCGGCGATGGCGCGGGCGCGGTCGAAATCGTCCATGACGTAGAATTTGTCGCCGGACAGAGGGATTTCGCTGAGGCCGCTGACGATGACGGGGGTGCTGGGGCCGGCCTCCTGGACCATTTCGCCGCGATCGTTGACGAGGGTTTTGATGCGGCCGAATCCGGGGCCGGAGAGTCCGATGTCGCCGACTTTGAGCGTGCCATCCTGAATCAGGACGGTGGCGACGGGTCCCATTCCTTCGTCCATGCGGCTTTCGATGACGCTGCCGCGTGCGGAGGCGGTGGGATCGGCCTTGAGTTCCATGATCTGCGACTGGAGATCGAGTATTTCGATGAGTTCGGGAATTCCTTGGCCGGTGGTGGCGCTGGTGCGAATGACCTCGATATCGCCGCCGTATTCGACGGGATTCAGATCGTTGGCGGCAAGCTGGCCGAGCACTTTGTTGGGATCGGCATCGGAGCGGTCGATTTTGTTGAGGGCGACGACGATGGGCACGCCGGCGGCGCGGGCGTGGTTGATGGATTCGATGGTCTGGGGCTGAACGCCCTCGGCGGCGGCGACGACGAGGACGACGACGTCGGTCATGTTCGCGCCGCGGGCGCGCATGGCGGTGAACGCCTGGTGGCCGGGCGTATCGATGAAGGTGACGCGTTTTTCGCCAAGCTGGACCATCCATGCGGCGGTGTGCTGGGTGATTCCGCCCGCTTCGCCGGCGGCGACGTTGGCGTGGCGAATCTTGTCGAGGAGCGAAGTCTTTCCGTGATCGACGTGGCCGAGGATCGTGACCACGGCGGGGCGCAGCTTGAGGTTTGCGGGATCGGGCTGGCGGGCCATGATTTCCTGAACGAGGGTTTCCTCCAGCGTGGCCTTTTGGGCGATGCGCAGCTCGATGCCGAGTTCGAGGGCGATGGCCTGGGCGGCATCGTGGTCGAGCGTCTGATTGATGGCGGCGGCGATGCCGCTTTTCATCAGGCGGGATTGGATGTCGTTGGTTTTTACGCCCAGGGCTGCCGAGAGGGAGCGAACGGTAATGGGCTCTTCGATGGCGACGGGCTCGCCGCGCTGGGTGATGGACTTGGCGACGGCGTGGGTGCCGCGTTTTTCGATCTGGCGGATGTGGCTGTCGAATACATTTCGGGTATTGGCGGCGGCGTTGAGGGCGTCGCGGCGGGCGATGAGGTCTGCATCGGTGAATTCCTTGAGCTTCTCCATGGCTTCGCCGCGGCGGCCATCGACGCCCCTGCGGCGGCTGGAGAGGCTTCCGCCCTTTTTCCCAGCGGCTTTTTTCTTTGAATCTTCGTCCTCGTCGTCGGCGGACTTGACGCCACGGCCGGCGCGCGTCCCGGCGGGGGTGACGCCGGGGGCTTCGGCAGCGGCGGCGGCGGGCGGACGGCGCGGGGCGCGCTGCTCGACGGCCTCCTGTTTTTCGATGCGGACGACGCGCGGACCCTGAATCTTGGCCGGTTGGAGGGAGGTCAGTTGCGGCGCCTGGACCACGGGTTTGCGTTCGGGGGGAGATATCGCGGCAGCGCGGCTGGCGAGCGTTACGGTTGGCCGGGGGGGACGAATGTGATCGACGACCGGACCGGCGGCGGATGGCGACGAAGGAGGCGCGGCGGGAGGCGGCTGCGGGGGCGCGGCGACCGCGGCGGGCTTGAGGGCAACGGGCGCGGCGGCGGGCGGCGCAACCGGAGGAGCAGCGACCAGAGGAGCAGCGACCGGGGGCGGCGGCTCGGGGGCGATGGGAGCCGCAGGGGGCGGCGGCGCAGGTGCTTTGACGACGACCGAAACCGGCGGCTTCCTGGCCGGGGGCGCCGGCTCGGAAATGACGGGGGGCGGTGGCGCGGGTGCGTCTTCGACGACGGCGGTCGAGGATTCAGGCGACTCGCCGGCCGCTTCTTTTTTCTTTCGGCTTCGAACCTTCGGCTTGGCGACCTCCACCTGCGCGGCGGTTTCGACGGCTGTGCCGCCTGCGTTCATCTGGCCGCTGAACCACTCGCGCACGGACTCGGCCAATCCGAGCGACAAGGTGCTCATGTGGTTCTGGGCGGTTTCGGCGAGACCTTCCTCCTTCAGCTTCTGAAGGATCGCCTTGCTCTCGACGCCAAGCTCCTTGGCCAGCAGATTAACTCGAATACCTTTTGCCAAAACAACTCTCCAAAAAACGCCAATTAAAACTCATCCGGCAATCAAAGTTTGTCAGGATCATTCAAGGGAGTGGCGATCAGTCCCTCGGCGAGTGCGGCGGTGTCACCGTCGCCGTCGTACAACGTCTCGGTCTTATCCTCAACGGGAATTTCGGTAACACCATTCATGGCTTCCTCCTGGGGGCTAAGCTCGTCATTGACATTGACGAATGCCGATTCCGAGTGAACGGTCACCTCGGGGGCGGCGCCGGGGACGGATTCCAACGCACCCGGCATTTTGGCGCCGGCGGCGGAATCGGCCGGTGAATCGCCGAGGGCCAGGAGGGCCGCTTTGTCGGCGGCGAGATCGGCGGCGGCCTTGGCCTTGGCGGAAGCATCGGCGATTTTCTTGGCCTCCTGCTCGACGGCCACGATCTTGGCTTCCTCGGCACAGCGCGTGACGACTTTCTCGGCGGTTTCCTCGTCGAGGCCCAGTTCTTCCATCAGGGGACCGACGCCGACTTCCTCGAGATCGCGGACGTCGATCAGGCCGAGGACGATGACCTTGTCGATCATTTCCTTGGTGACGCCGGGGATGGTCTTGAGGGTTTCATCGAGGCGCTTGGTTCCCTTGTTGAATTCGGTGGGGGTGAGGATATCGATGTCCCAGCCGGTGAGACGGGCGGCGAGGCGGACGTTTTGACCGCGCTTGCCGATGGCGAGGGATAGCTGGTCTTCATTGACGACGACGGTGGCTCGGCCAAGTTCGAAGCAGAGTGCGACTTCGGCCACTTCGGCGGGCTTGAGGGCATTGCTGATGAGGACCTGGCTGGATTCGTTCCAGCGGACGATGTCGATTTTTTCGCCGGCGAGTTCATCGACGATATTTTTGATGCGGCTGCCGCGAACACCGACGCAGGCGCCGACGGCGTCCACCTTGGAGTCGATGGAACTGACGGCGATCTTGGTGCGGTGACCGGGCTCGCGGGCGAGGGCCTTGATTTCGATGGTGCGCTCGCCGACTTCGGGAACTTCGCGCTCAAAGAGACGGCGGATGAGTTCGGGATGGCTGCGGCTGAGGATGATCTTGACGGCGCTGGGGGTGTCGCGCACTTCGAGGATGAGGGCCTGAACGCGCTCGCCGACCTGGTGGACTTCGCCGGGAATTTGTTCGCTGCGGGGCATGATGCCTTCGATGTTGCGAAGGAGGGCGACGATCATGGTGTCTTTTTCGAAGCGGGCGACGGTTCCGGTGATGATGGTGCCGACGCGATCTTTGTATTCTTCGTAAATGCTGCCGCGTTCGTCTTGGCGGATGAGCTGGATCATGACCTGCTTGACGGTTTGGGCGCCGATTCGTCCGACGACGGAGAGGGGAACTTCGACGCCCTGGCGCTGGGCGCTGATGACGCCGGAGACGCGGTCGAGCTTGACGGTGAACTCGCTGGTGTCTTCGGTGTTGAATTGTTTACGAAGGCCGGAGGCGACGGCCTGCTCGATGTCGTTGTAGATCTGGTCGCGCTCGATATTTTTATCGCGTGCGATGCCGTCGACGATTCGGACCAGTTCTTGCGAATTCATGATTTCTCTCGAACTAAATTCCTCAAACAAAAAAGGCCAGCCAAATTCGGCGGCCCGCAACAACCGTGCGATATTGGGTGCCCGACGCACCGGCCAGCTAGCCGGTGGAAGACCAGCCAGGCGGCGAATACGCCGATATGCGCCCAAACGGGCCGAAGCTCGCGCCGTGCATTTGCTCAAGCAAGTGCATGGGCGGGCTCGTTAACGGGAGACATTGTCTCCAAACTCAGGTTCATCCCGGTATCTCCAGGTTCAAAAAAGTGAGCCTTGCGAAGGTCGACGTAAACCGTCGCCTCGGTACCAGTTTGCATGCCGGCCCGGGCTTCCAAACGCCCTACCACGTGTTCATGCCCGCTGGTGCTCATGTAAACGTCCATATCGTTGCCGAGGGGTTCGATGACGTTCAACCGAACCTTGATTGCGGACGATCCATTCACCGATTCCAGGTGCAAATGCTCGGGACGAATCCCGAGCACCACGTGCGTACCGGCGAGGGAAGCGAGGCGATCCCGGACTGCCGGGGGCAACGAATCCAGGGGAAGCGTAAACCCGTTGCCCGGGAAGGTCAACCCGGCTGAAGCGCCGGCGACCCCCCCGCCGACGGATAAACGGCCTTCTTCGAAGGTCATTTTACCGGCGGCGCTGCGGATGGCGCCGTTGAAGAAATTCATCGGCGGCATCCCGATAAAGCCCGCGACAAATCGGTTGACCGGACGATTATAGGTCTGAAGCGGCGTATCGGACTGCTGGATGAGACCATCTTTCATGACGACGATGCGATCGCCGAGGGTCATGGCCTCTTCCTGATCGTGGGTGACGTAAATCGTCGTGGTCTTGAGGCGCTGATGAAGGCGCTTGAGCTCGGCGCGAGTGGTGACGCGAAGCTTGGCATCGAGATTGGAGAGCGGCTCATCGAAGAGGAAGGCCGCGGGCTCGCGGACGATGGCCCGCCCTACCGCGACGCGCTGGCGCTGCCCGCCGGAAAGCTGCTTGGGCTTGCGTTCGAGGAGATGCTCGATTTCCAGTATTTTCGCGGCCTCGGCGACGCGTTTATTGATTTCGGCGCGGGGCATGCGGCGGAGCTTTAGGCCGAAGGCCATGTTCTTGTAGACGGTCATGTGGGGGTAAAGGGCATAATTCTGGAAGACCATGGCGATATCGCGGCTTTTGGGGGGAACGTCGTTAACGACGCGGTCGCCGATGCGGATGGTTCCCTCGGAGATTTCCTCGAGCCCGGCGATCATGCGAAGGGTGGTGCTTTTCCCGCAGCCGGAGGGACCGACGAGGACGATGAATTCGCGGTCGGCGATATGGAGGGAGATGGAGTCGACGGCTTTGACGCCACCGGGGTAGATTTTGCTGATTTTTTCTAGGTCGACTTTTGCCATTAATTCCTTCTGTTGTCTCCGCCGGGAGAGCTGTGTTGCAAAGAATTTGTGTGTGGGATTATACAGGGATTGGGAAAATGGTCAATTTTGGAGGGGAATCGGTAGTGGGTCAGTTTGAAATTTGAATTATTTTTGGGCGAATCCATCGGTAGATTACCCATCCGCAAAAGGCAAAGATCGCTCCGATGCCAATTTGAATCAGCGTAACAATCGCCTGAAGGTCTGGGGTAAGCACATAACCGTTTGTTATTGACGGTCCATCTGATGCGTTTTTGATTTGTTCAAGACACCAGATCAAGAGCGGACAGATTGGAATCCCGCAGACTGCGGCAACGCGGGTGCCAAACCGGTATTCAATCTTCACCATCCCGTTGACCGAGCGGTAAGGAAGGATGGGCGGATCGCCTTTCAAAGCTCACGCATTCTATCCGAGCAGCCCCACTAATTCCTCAAGTTCCCAAACATGATCGGCCAGCCCGGCTTGCATGGCTGGCGTGACGCGGAGCGTCTGGTGAATCCGACGTTAATTGTAATCGGTGAAATTCAGAAGATTTTTATCGGTTAAGGTTTTCGTGCCGACCAGCGGCGTGGACTCGTATATCACGGGCGCTGGCGCTGCGGATATCGTTGGCTGGCCGGTTGAGAGTCGGGGCGGCATTTTGCGGGGGAAGTGAATTTTAACCGCTGAGTGCGCGGAGATCGCGGAGAGGAATTCTGAGAAGGATACCCACTCCAGTTTCTCAGTGAGTCTCTGCGATCTCGGCGCACTCTGCGGTGGGAACGATTCGATCGCGAAGTAGTTTGAGTGACCTTCTTGCATTTCCTTCGCGCTCTTCGCGCCTTCGCGGTAATCTGTGCTTGAAGTTGTTCGGCACTCGTTGGGGGCAGGAGATTTTATGGCGAAGGCGCACAGCGCAGCCTATGTCCGCAACTCAAAAGGAATTTTTACCGCGAAGACGCGAAGAGCGCGAAGAAGACAGGGAATGGATCGATGCGCTACGAGTGTAGTAGAATTCTTCTCCGTTTTTCTCGGCGATCTCTGCGCACTCTGCGGTTAAAAATCCCAGCCGAGAATCAGGGGCGCAGGGTTTCGAGGGTTTTGATCATTTCGGAAGTAATGGTTTCGCGGACCTGATCGAGGGGGCCGGGGATTTTGAGGCCGGAGGCGCGGGCGTGACCGCCGCCGCCGAATTTTTCGGCGAAGCGGGCGACGTCGACCTGCCCTTTGCTCCGCAGGCTGACGCGAATCGGGCCGGGCTCCTTCGGTTCGGTCAGCAGGATTGAAACCTCAACCGTGCGGATCTGCAGCGGAATGTTGATCAGGTTTTC
>Ga0182015_10004998_pt1 | contig 14003 bp, 13 predicted proteins | sample 712P3MmetaG_FD_120478 | JGI IMG/M metagenome (GOLD analysis project Ga0182015, IMG submission 120478) | Permafrost microbial communities from Stordalen Mire, Sweden - 712P3M metaG | ecosystem: Environmental > Terrestrial > Soil > Wetlands > Permafrost | place: Sweden: Stordalen | collected...
ACATGGGCTCACGGTGGGCACGCTTGCGGCGTGTGACGCTGTCGCGTTCATCCCTCAGCTCGGGCGCGTGGGGAGCCTCAACGTTGCGACGGCCGCGGCCATCGCTATTTACGAACTTCGCCGGCGCGACTGGACCGGCGCCTCCTGATATAAACCTGAACTGGGCGGGCCCCAAGCCACCCGATCTGGTATAAACAACTTCGGTCTATCTCATGGGAGTGAACGACCGCTCAAGGAGTGAACGCCGGTGAAATGGAGATCGCTCTTCGCCGAGGGCCTTGGCACGGCGTTGCTCGTGTTTTTTGCCGTTGGTACGGCGACATTGACCTTCGGTTTCAAAGTGACGGGGACGAGCGAGTCCGCTGGGGTTGTCATGACGGCGCTCGCTTTCGGGCTGGTATTGCTCGTGCTCGTTTACTCGATAGGGCCCATCTCGGGCTGCCACATAAACCCGGCGGTCACCATTGGGTTTTTAGTAGCACGGCGAATAAACCTTACCGACGCCGTCGGCTACTGGGTCGCACAGGTCGTGGGTGGGATCGCGGGCGCGGCCGCTCTTTTCGGCATCTTCCACACGACGCCTGGTTACCGCACCGGGACGATCGGGCTTGGCACCGACGGGTACGGGGCCCATTCAATAATTCACGCGAACGCAGGCGGCGCATTTGTGGCCGAAGTCGTCCTCACGTTCCTGTTCGTTTTCGTGATCCTTGCCGTAACGAGGCGTGCGAGCAACGCATTAGTGGCGGGCCTCGTCATCGGCCTGGCACTCACGCTTGTCCACCTCATCGGGATCCCGATCGATGGGACCTCGGTCAACCCTGCGCGGAGCATCGGGCCGGCGCTGTTCGTCGGAGGCGACGCTCTCCGCCAACTGTGGGTCTTCATCGTCGCCCCCCTCGTGGGCGGGACCGTCGCCGCCCTCATTTATGGCGTCCTCTACCCAGAAGGTGAAAAGGAGGCGTCAGTGGCGCCTGCACCCGAGGAACAGGCTGCGTAGAGTCGGCGCAATGAAATCCCGGCGCCGGCGCCTGTTCGTCGCGACCCAAGGTGCTGTGCTGCTAGCCGCGCTCATCGCCGGCGTGCTTTGCTGGGCACCCGCGACGAGCCTTGCTGCAGTACCGGTTGCCGGGAGGAATGCGTCGGCCCAGGTTGCTGGGACCGTCAGCGTGCTGGGGTGGAGCTTCGAGGACCCTGCGGCCATGGTTGTGGCCGGGCCGGACCTTTTCGTCGCCAACCTCAACGACAGCACTGTCATCGAGCTCGACAGCGCGACGGGGACGCTCGTCAGCGAGCTCTTCGGGTCACAGTACGGTTTCAGCGGTCCGGCCGCGATGGTGGTCGCCGGGCCAGATCTCTTCGTGGCGAACACCGATGCCCCAACTGTCAGCGAGCTCGACATCGCGACCGGCGCCTTAGTCCGGGTTATCTCCGGGCCCAAGTACCGGCTCAACCCGCCAGGGCCGATGGCCGTAGCCGGGCCAAATCTGTTCGTGGTGGACAACGGCGGCAACTCTGTTACCGAGGTCGACATCGCTACGGGAGCGCTGGTCAGAGTTATCTCGGCCGCGCGCTACCGCTTCAACAACCCCGACACCCTGGCAGTGGACGGCCAGGACCTGTTCGTGGCAAACCAGGGCGTTCCTCTCTCACCGCCCGACAGCGCCACTCATCTCGGGTCGGTTACCGAGCTCGACACCGTCACCGGGGCGCTGGTCAGGGTAATCCCCGCCTCTTTATCGGGGATCGACCAACCGGACGCCATTACCGCGGCTGGCCCTAACGTGTTCGTGGGGAACTATGGCGGCTCTGGCGGGCTCGGCTCGGTAACTCAGCTCCGGGCATCGACGGGGATCGTGCTCAGTCAACTGTCCGAGCCGGTGTCGACCATCGTCAGACCCGATGCTCTGACCGTCGCCGGGACCGACCTATTTGTCGCAGACGAAACCAACCGGTCGGTCTCCGAGCTCGCGGCCTCTGATGGGACCATGCGGGCGGTCATTTCCGGCTCGCATTACAAGTTCGCACGACCGACGGCCCTGGCGGTGGCCGGGCCTGACCTGTTCGTGGCCGATGCAAACACCGGGGGCGGTCGTGGCTCTGTCACCGAGGTCGACATCGCAACGGGGGATCTCGTGACAGTGATCTCCGGGTCCGGGTACAAGTTTGACGGGCCGGCGCAGATGGCACTGTCCGGGCCAGACCTGTTCGTGGCCAACAACTTCGGCCAGTCGCTTACCGAGCTCGCCGCGTCGACGGGCGCCCTAGTGGGGGTCCTTTCGAGCTCGCAGTACAAGTTCGGCGACCCGACCGCCCTCGCTGTGGTGGGAACAGACCTGTTCATCGCTAGCGGTGACGACGGGCCGCTCGTCGAGATCGACACATCCACGGGCAAGCTCGTCAAGGATTACTCCAGCTCGGAGTACCAGTTCGACGGGCCGGCGGCGATGTTGGCCGACGGGCCTGACCTTTTCGTGACGAACCCGGGTACCGATGGTACGGGCGGTTCGGTCGTCGAGCTGGACGGTACGACTGGAGCCGTCGTACGAGTGCTCTTGGCGGCGAGCTACGGCTTCGACGAACCTGTCGCGCTGGTGGCGGCCGGGCCCGACCTGTTCGTAGCGAACTACGACGGAAGTTCGGTGACCGAGCTCGACGCTTCTACTGGAGCGCTGGTACGAGTCCTGTCGGGATCTAAGTACGACTTCGTCAGCCCCGAAGCCTTGGCGGTCGAGGGAGACAACCTTTTTGTCGCTGACAGCGGCGACAATTCTGTTACAGAACTGGCGGTCGCGACCGGCGGGCTGGTCCGGGCGTTCCCTGCGTCGTCCGGCGACAGCTCGGACGAACCTGCCGCCCTGGCTGTCGTTGGGCCTGACCTGTTTGTAGCGAATGCCGATGTTTCCCGTGAAGGTTCGGGTACCGCTTACGAGGGCAGTTCGGTCACCGAGTTCAACCCTTCGACCGGCGCCTTGATAAGCGTTCTCTCGTCCCCCAAGTACATGTTCGACGAGCCGGACGCCATGGCGGTGGCCGGGCCAGACCTGTTCGTCTCGAACCTCTCCGACGGCTCCGTCACCGAGCTCACTACTTAGCGGTTGTGTACGTCGGTCCCGGGATCAATTTCGTCACGGTGATGTAATTCGGGTGGCACTGCGCCGAAATGCGCCCCGGCGCTTCAAAGGATCAGCTCAAGTGCCTGTTGCTCGGTCGATCAGTACCTGGACGCCATCAAGGATCCGCTCGAGACCGAAAGCATATTCCTCCTGCTCGTCGTACCCGGAAGGGGCGTCGCCGATCTCGTCGGACCAGGCGATGCGATGGAGCCGCGGATAGCTCTGTTCGTCGACGAGTTCGCGCAGGAGGCCCTCGAAGCTCCATTGGGGTACCGGTGCCGTGTCCGTGGCTGATTGGGCTTTTGCGGCGGCCCGAGCGGCGTCGTAGGCCATGCGGGCCTCGCTGAGGGTGTAGGAGGAGATCAGGCCGATGACCCGAAGCTTGTCTGCTTCGGAGATGCCGGTGTCGTCGAGGGTTCCCAATCCTCGTTCGACGAACGTCAGGGAGTTCGGGGCGAGCGGCGGTGCGGCCATCGGCATCTGGGTGATCCAGGGATGCCGGTCGAGCCCACCGCGCTGCACCATGGCCCAGGCCCGGAGCCGCTGACGCCAATCATCACCCGCCAACACCAGCTTCTCGGCGCCCTGAGCACTGGCGTTCCACATCAGCTGGAGAAGCTCGTCTTTGCTGCTCACGTAGCGGTATAACGACATGGTGGTGAAGCCAAGGTCGTTGGCTACCCGCGCCATCGAGACCGCCTCGAGGCCCTCGGCATCCGCCAGACCCACGGCCGCTTCGACGATGGCGTCGACCGACAAGCCGGGCTTGGGACCGTGCCGCCCACGCTCGCGGCGCCCCCACAACAGGTCGAGCCCAGGCGGCAACCTCGGCCGCTGCGCACCCGCCTGAGGGTCTTTCACAGGTCCGGCGCCGCCGTCCTTGCTCACGTCTTGACTATAACGGCGCTTCGGGCACGCCTTGACTACAACTGCGTGTGGCGCATACTGTGCGTGTATGACATATACAGTTACTGCTGTCGGGATCACAAAGTCCTTCGGCGGCCATGTCGTCCTCGACCATGTGGACCTGGCCGTCGAGGCTGGGTCGGTCTTGGCCCTACTCGGCCCGAATGGTGCCGGCAAGACAACCATGGTGCGGATCCTTGCCACCCTTGTCCGGCCCGATGAGGGCACCGCCACCGTCGCAGGCCATGACCTGGTCTCCGACCCGATGGGCGTGAAGCGGTCAATCAGCTTGACCGGCCAATTCGCGGCGATCGATGAACTGCTGACCGGCGAGGAGAACATCGAGATGATGGCCAAGCTCCGGCACCTTCCGCGGCGAGCGGCCCGGGCCCGTACCGAGGAGCTCCTCGCCAGCTTCGAGCTCACCGAGGCCCGTCACCGGCGCGCCGCCACCTACTCGGGCGGCATGCGACGGCGCCTCGACCTCGCCGTCAGCATGATCGAACAGCCCAGGCTGTTGTTCCTCGACGAACCCAGCACGGGGCTCGACCCACGCAGCCGCGAACAGCTCTGGGGCACGGTCCGTCGTCTTGTCGACGACGGGGTCACCGTCCTGCTCACGACCCAGTACCTCGAGGAAGCCGATGAGCTGGCAGACACCATCGCACTCCTCGACTCCGGCCGGATCATCGCCCAGGGCAGCGCCGACGACCTGAAAGCGAGGCTCGGCGCCGAGGTCCTCCGCCTCGAGTTCGCCGACAAACTCGGCTACGAACGTGCACTCGGCTGCCTGGGCACCGCCCGAACCGATGAGCGTCCCCGCACCGACGAGAGCCTCCGCACCATCGAGGTTGTCACCGACGGTACCGCGGCGCATATCCACGCCACGCTCTCTCGGCTGGACGGCGCCGGAGCTTCCGCCCGACGAGTGTCGGTCCACCGTCCGAGCCTTGATGACGTCTTCTTGTCGCTCACGGGAGATCAACCATCGAACCTCGAAGCGAAAGCGGTGGCCTAATGTCCGTCGCCCACACCCTCTCCGACTCCGGGGTCATGGTCACGCGGTGCATGCGGCGCTCGCTGCGCAACCCCGAGGCTTTCTTTACCGCCCTCATTCTGCCCATCGTGTTGATGCTCCTATTCGTCTACGTCTTCGGAGGCGACCTCGCCACCGGTGGCAAATACGTCAACTACGTCGTCCCAGGCCTGATCGTGCTGTGCGCGGGGTTCGGCGCCGGCACCACCGCCGTGGCCGTGGCCACGGACATGAGCAACGGCATCGTCGACCGCATCCGCTCCATGCCGGTTTTCGGCTCGTCGCTCCTCGTCGGTCACGTCGTCGCCAGCGTGGCCCGCAACCTCGTTGCCACCACCCTGGTGATCGGGGTTGGCTTGGGCATCGGTTGGCGGCCAACGGGTTCGCCGCTCAAATGGGCCGCCGCCACCGCGATGATCGTGCTTTTCGTCCTGGCCCTCTCCTGGCTGGCTGCCGCCGTAGGCCTCGCGGCTCGGACCGTCGAGGCGGCCACCTCCTTCACCATGGTGCTTATGTTCATCCCTTACGTCTCCACAGCGTTCGTGCCAGCGCACACCATGCCCGCTGTACTGGATTACTTCGCTCGGTACCAGCCGTTCACGCCGATCATCGAGACCATGCGCGGCCTGTGGATGGGGCACACCTCTACGGGCGTCGCCGTCGGCCATGAGGCCTGGATCGCCATCACCTACTGCGTCGGCCTCCTCGCCATCTCATCTGTCGCAGCCTCCTGGCTCTTCCGGCACAGGACCGCCGCCTAGCCACCAGAAGCCGACGGACTATGACACGTGGTGAGCGCAAGCCCAAATGTCACTCCGCTAACGCCAAGAACCCCGGACCAGGCCAAGAAAACACGGACCAGGCTAAGAAAACTCCAGACCGCGCCTAGAAACGCCGACCGCGCCTAGAAATTCGGGCGGGCTCATCCAGGCGCGGCGGATTTACGAAAACTGGCGGGTCTGCTCGTCGGACCACGTCCCCCGCTGGTCCCGCTTCGGGTTCGATCCGCCGGGTCTTCATCGATTTCGTCACCGTGATGTAATTCCGGTGGCCGCCAGCAAGAAATGCACGCCCGCCGCAAGAACGCGGTCCGCGCCTAAGGCCTGCCCCCACCCATCTACCATCCACGCTTACCCAGAGATGAGGGCTCTGACTTCGTGTTCGAGAGTAACCATCTGGGCCGCCCCGTCGTTGACGTACTTCGCCCCGGCCGTTACAAACGACTTATTCGCCTGCTGGAGGCCCTGGACGCAATCGTCCCCTCCGGCTATATAAAAGCCCAAGGCGACTCCCCAATGGAATGCGATAGCGGCATCAGGTGGCAATGGCTTATTGATTGCCTTGGAAGCGACCGTCTCGAACATTTTGCACCCGGTCACATATTGGCCGTTCGAGAAGTCGGTGCTCGCCTTGGCCAGGCCGTTGACTGCGGGGATGCCAGTGGAGCTGTACCAGAGGACGACGTTGGCGGCCGCGGTCGTCATAACCGCTGACGCCGTCGCGGGGACTATCCCTATAGCCGCCGTGACAATACCCAGCGTCGTTGCGGTTCGCCGGGCAAGCCGGCGGTGGTGATCGGACATGGCCGCTCCTCTTCGTATGGCCGTATAGCCCGCAGTCTTCATACCGGCCACAGTTTCTGACGGCTCTCCGGGCATTCTAGTGGTGCGTTTGACCTGCGGTTTTGCAAACGGCTGCGACAGCCTCGTGGGCGTTCGCACGAGGCTGCTAGCCGATTTTCCATCTTCCCGGACTTCCCACCGAAACCTGCCTTTGGTGACCTGGCCAACGACCCTGGACAGTTGGGCCGACAGCTCGATCTGCGGACGAGGTATAGGAACGCGATCCACGGCCACAGATAGTCGGCTGGCTCTATCGTTGCCCGCCATGGACGACGGCCAGAAAGAGATCCCGCGGAAGACGTTCCCAGAAGCCCGCGGGCTTGTCATCAGTATGATCACCGCGGCTCTCGCCGCCCAGGTGGATGGGGACGAGGACTTATTTGGCGAAGTCCTTGCCGAGCTCGGCAAGGCGCAAAGCGTGACGGTACGGGCCGTGCTGATGACTCAAACGTGGACGCTCGTCAACGCAATTATGGCGATGGCCGCGGTGGCCGAGAAGGATCCCCGGCAGTACTAGGAGGAAGTTGCCCTCAAGCTGACGGCTTTCCAAATGAAAGGGGACAGCCGAGCCGAGGGCAATTAAATCGCCCGTACTCCTGTACCGACCACCCGGTGGACCTAAGGGGCGGCGGTTCTCCTGTCATCGTGCGTCCGGTCTGCGTCCTGCAGCAAACGGCCCCAGACACGCTCCTGATCAGAGCCCTAAAACTTTGGTGGGCGCGGAGGGACTTGAACCCTCACGGCCCGAATCCTGATCATCTTGGTAGTGATTTGTTTCTCCAGGTAAACGCCCACTTCTACCTTACCGATAGATACCGTTGGTGCCCTCTGGGAGCCATGTTTTCGCGCCCCCCGCGCCCCCAGCGCCCCCCACGCGCCCCACGTCGCGTTATCCCGGTGTTTATCTGGCTCGACACCATGACATTCAGGCGGGACGTTTATCGCGTGGTTTTACGGCGCTATCCGCCGTCAAGCGCAATGACCACTGACCGCGTTCAAGCCCAGAACGCGCCTCAGGCAACGGCGTGGGTCGCCGCGGCGAGCTCCAACTGGACCCACACCCGGTTGCCGTCGCGGCGAACGACCCTGCCCCGGAGAGGCCGTTCCTCGTCGTCGCCGACCGTCACAATGTCAGCAGGCTGGGGATCGAAGTCCGAGTCATTTGCGCGAGGACTGTGGGAAAGCCAGCACTCGACAACGAGATCTCCTCCGACCTCGTTGGGGTCGTAGGTCAGGTCGTAACGCTCGTCAGTCACTCTTCGATCTTACCGGTGGGCCGGCCCAGCCCACACCGGGTTCGGCTTTGGCTCGGAGAAGTGATGACGGGCCCGCGCGAACTGCTGAGGTGTCGGCTCGGATAGGACCACGGTCCAGTGGGGGTGCTCTCGGGTTGGCAGCACCGGGAAGCCGTCTGCGAGGAGGCCCGCCCCCGCCGCCTCGCAGACCCACTGGCGGTCGACGAGGAGCGGTACCAGCCGGGCGAGGCGCCTGTAGTCCCCATCAGGTAGCTCGAACACCGAAAAGCCGTGCAGCCCCCAGCGGGCATAGGTGACCTCGCAGTTCTGGCGAAGCTTGTCATCAGCCAGGGTGGTGCGGCCGAACCGCACCAGTACCAGCGTGGTCGGCGGCGCGGCATCGCGGAGCTGGAGCGGCTCAGGCATCGTTCACTTCCTCCCAACCGGTCAACGCACGGCTCCACGCGGGCGAAGCTCACGCCGGCCGAGCCCCACAACACGAGCTGTCGGCGCCGCTCTTGCCTGCGGCACGGCCTGCCGGCGGCGGTCCAGCCGGTCGGTGAGCTCCTGCTGTACTCCTTCGAAGAGGTGGCCGTAGACCCGCAGTGTGACGCTGGGGTCGGTATGGCCCATACGTTGGGCGACGGCCAGGACATTGGCGCCGTCATCTATGAGCAAGCTGGCATGGGTGTGCCTGATGTCGTAGGTCCGGAAGTCCTCTGGCAGGCCGGCAGCGCGCAGGGCTGGGCGCACCACCTTGGACCTAAAGGTGTCCCGGTTGACCGGCCTTCCTTGCTTGTTGACGATGAGAGGGTCATGCCGGTCAAAGGGTGGACGGTGGGCGAGGCAGCCGGCCAAGTCTCGGCAGAGCCACTCCGGGATCGGGACGCTCCGCTGCCCAGCATCGGACTTCACCGGCCCGGACACGTACTCCCATGTCCCGCCGTCGTACCCGGGCACCGGCGACCAGGTGCGGCGTATGTTGACGACCCTACGGACGAGGTCGACGTCCTCGACACGCAGCCCGCACAGTTCGGCCGGGCGCATTCCGGTGAAGATGAGAAGCCACATCGCAGCCTTGTAATGGTCGCTCGTGTGGTCGACCAGAGAGAAGCAGCGTCCATAGTCAGCATCGGGACTTGCGACGCCCGGCGCTGCGGGACGCGGAGCGCGTGGCCTGCGGCTGGGTTGTCCTTGCGCGCGTTGGCCCTCACAGCGCACTTCATTATGAGCGACAGGATGCTCACCATCTGCCGGACCTGCTTCGGGCCGTGACCGGACTTCAGTTTCTCGGCTATAAAACCCTCGACGTCGAGGTAGTCGATGGTGCCCAGGCGGGCTCCGCGGAAGTACGGGAGGATATGGTTCTTCAGCAGCAGCCAGTAGCCTCGTCTCGTGTTGGGACGGAGCTTTGCGGTAGTCGCCCACCAGGCGTCGGCCCAGTCGACAAAAGACGACCGTCGCAGAGTCGGGTCGATCCATTCGCCACGTTGTAGATCGGCACCGTTGAGCTCCAAGAACCGCTCGGCGTCGAACTTCCGCGCAAATGTGCGAGACCTCGGCCGGCCGTTGGCGTCTCGGTAACGAGCCCGCCAGGTGACCTCCCCGAGCGTCCCGTCAGACTGGCGACGGCGCCGCTTCTCGACCCATGCCATTGACCGCTCCTCCTCTCCCTAGCCTCGCCGCCCTCTGCGGCCCGTGCTTTTGGGCTCGGCCTGCTCGGCAAGCCTTCTGTGCAAGCTCTGATAGGGGACGCCCGCGGCAGCCCCGATGCGGCGCCAGCTACAGCCCGCCTTGTGGGCCGCAATCACGGCAACGTCGAAGCGTGCCTGCGCCTGGGCGACAAGTCTGCCAGCTTGGTGGAGCCGATGCAGCGATCCCTCCTCCGGCGAGCGGCGGGCCGCCTGAGCTAGTGCGGCCGCCTTCGGCTCTGCTGCAACGCCGAACAGGCGCAGGGGCTCAGGCGCTGCAACCATGCCGGGGCCCTGGGAGCTGGCCGACCTCTGGCTGGCGGGCGTTGTCCAGCCAGGCAGCGATCTCGGCGGGGTCGAACCTCACGAAATGACCGACCTTTAGGTAGGGGATGCGCTTCTCGGCTACCAACCGGCGCACGTGGCGCACTGAGTCGCCGAGCCGGTTAGCGAGGGTCTCTATGTCGATCAGTTCAGGCACCGTTGTGGACATATCTACCTCCGTCGGGAAACTTCTCCTACCTGTCCCGGTCCATGAAGGACCGAAAACGCAACACCAAATTTCAAAAAAGTTTCGACGCTGGGCTTCCTTGGCCAGGCCAACCTGCGCGGATGCCCGTGACCGGCCTGGCACCCAGCCCGTTCGAGCCTCCACACCTACTCTTTGGGTCGCGAGTGGGCGAAAGCTAACAGAGAATTTGAGAAGCTTCTCCTACGTGTCGTGTCCCGAGCGGTCGGCGATCTTGCCCCGCTACTGGCGCCGCTCCCGCCTCGGCTGCGTGAGCGCCGGTCCTCCCGCCTGCAGGGTCGTCAGCCCAGCTTTCCAAACCCCTGAATACCCGCCACTCAGCGCGCCAGAGCACATTCGATTATGCCCGAGTTACCGACAGAAGCCGTCATTACCCGTTAGTACCACCATTCTCCTAACAACCGCACGGCACTAATTGAAGGCTCCCCATCAACGCACCCGCGGGGCCGAAGTGCCAGAGCGCTCCGCACACTCCCAGCTCCAGTGAAGGTCTTGGTCCCGCTTGGCTACTTGCCCACGTGCTGCAGACTGCTCGTAAGCCTCAATGCATGACAACCCTAATTAACCGCTATTGTCCATTACTTACCGGTCACAAGAAACTGCTTTACAACCTTCAGCCCCTAGGAGTAAAAAGACAAAGTCATTTGGAACACGATTACAACGTCCCGTTGTGAAGGTCCCAGTGAACCTCGCGATGAACTTGAAAGGGTGCTGGCCGGTGGTGTGGATCCAGATGATGGGCGCCGACTCTGTCGGCTACCACGAGCGGACGGTCCTTGGCCGAGAGGACGACCCGGTCGGCAACGCGCTCGAGTACTACGCCTCCCGCGGCGAGACGCCGATGGCCTGGGGCGGTGCCGGCGCCGCCCGGCTCGGGCTCGAGGGCGAAGTCGACATCGACGAGTGGAGGGCGGTGTTCGGTTCCGGTGGTGCCCGCCACCCCGAGAGCGGCGAACGCCTCGTGCACTGCATGCGCCCGGGCATGGAGCTCGTCGTCAGCCCTCACAAGTCGATAGCCGAGCTGGGCGTGATCGGGCGCGCCGAGGGGATGCACAAGATCCTCGACGCCGAACGCGACGCCACCATGGGCTACCTCGACGCGGTCGTACAGGAGCAGGGCGGCAGACGCGGGCGTGCACAGCTGCGGACGCCTACAGAAGGCCTCACCTGGGCCGTGTCCCGCCATGCGACGACAAGGGCCGGTGACCCCCAGGTCCACGACCATGTGCTCGTCGCAAATTTGGTCCGCATGGGCGACGAAAGGGGCGGCTGGAAAGCACTCGACACCGGGCTGCTCCGCGACCACCTCCACGCCGCCACCGCCGTCGGCCGCATGGCAGCCGCCGCCAAAGCCGTAGAGCTTGGGTACGGCATCGAAGCTAACCCAGGGCGCTCAGGTCGCCTGGGTGGTTGGGCGATCTCGGGTATCCCGAAAGAAGCCTGGGAAGTACACGCCAGCCGCTCGGCTCAGATCGACGAGGCGGTCGGCCCTGACGCCTCCTACCGTTCCCGCTCGATGGCAGCGCGCGCTACCCGGGACCGCAAGAGCCTCGAGCGCGTCGAGGATCTCGTGCCGCGCTGGAGGGAAGAGCTAGCCCGGGCAGGCTACCCGGCCCTGGAGCTGGCGGCGGAGGTCGAGCACGCCTGCCTGGCCTACGAGCCGCCAAGCACAGAAATTCTCGATGGCCTCGCTGCCGAGCTGCTCGGCTCCGGCGGCCGGCTCGCCTCTGAAAAGACCTTCAGCCGCGCCGACGTCATCGTCGCTGTTGCGCCTCATCTGCACGGCCTCCCTGTCTCGTTCCTGGACAACGCAGTTGACAAAGTGCTTGCGCACGAGGACGCCATCGCCCTGCCGCTCGTTTCCCGCGCCAGGGAACCTGTTTGGGCGGCAGCCTGTGTCGTCGAAGACGAACGTCGTATCGCGGATCTCGCCGACACCCTGGCGGAGCGCGCCGGGCCGGCCGTCAGCTACGAGGAGGCGGCTGCAGCCATCCGTCGGACAGAGCTTGCCCGAGGTTTCCGTTTCACAACGAGACAGGGCGAAGTCGCCAAGGGACTTCTTACTTCGGGGAACTCATTGGACCTCGTCGTCGGAGTTGCCGGCTCTGGCAAGACGAGCACCCTTTCGGCCGTGCGGGAAGGTTTCGAGGCGGCAGGCTACAAGGTCCTCGGGGCAGCAACTTCTGGTCAAGCCGCGAAGGCTCTCGGGGAAGGTGCTGGTGTCGCCTCCCGTACTGTGGCGTCCCTCACTTGGCGCATGGAGCATGGCCACGCAGTGCTCAGCCCACGCCACGTCCTGGTCCTGGACGAAGGTTCGATGACTTCGGACTCCGACGTCGGCAAACTGTTGGCGGCGGTGGAGTCCTCGGGAGCGAAGTTGGTCACCGTAGGCGATTACCGCCAGCTCGGCTCCGTCGGCCCAGGGGGCGCCCTCGAAGCCCTTGTTTCCCGGCACCCTGGCCATGTCTGGAGCCTCACCGACAACCTCCGACAGCGTGACCCGGCGGAGCGCCATGCCCTTGACCACCTCCGCGTCGGTCGCGTCCCGAGCGCCGTCAACTGGTACAGGGAGCATGGGCGTGTGCACGCAGCCCCCAGCAAAGACATCGCCATGTACGAAATGGTGAAGGCATGGGCTGCCGACGTGGCCGAAGGACGCGAGGCACTCCTCGTCGCCTACCACCGTGACAGCGTGGAAGCTCTCAACCGAGCGGCCCGGGAAGTCTGGGGAAAGCTAGGGAGACTGTCAGGCCCTGAGCTGGAGGCACCCGGTGGCCGGCGCTACCGGGCCGGCGACCGGGTCATCACCTTGGCACCTGGGCAGGGCGGGGCGTGGGTCACTTCCCAGCAAGCGGTGGTCGCCTCTGTCGACCTGGAAACGCAGTCTCTCGTTGCTCGCACACGTGAAGGTGCTGTGCCGCGGATCGGCCCAGACGAGATCGTGAGCGACAAGCTTGCCCATGCCTACGCAATCACCGCCCATCGTTCGCAAGGTTCGACCGTGGACGTCACCTACGCGCTCGAAGACGGGGGGGGACGCGAGCTGGCCTATGTGGCCATGAGCCGTGCGCGAGGCGAGAGCCATGTCCACGTCGCCGCGCCGGGCCTATCGCAAGCAGCTGCCCGCCTTGAATGGGCGTGGGGCGACGAGCGCCGCCAGGCTTGGGCCATCGGCAACGAAGCCGAGAGCTCTCTTGGCGAGCTCTACGACGAACGCGTACCGCTGTCGCGCTTGATGCCGCCAGACCTCTCGCACCAGCTCGACCATGTACGTCGCCAAAGCCATGCTGTGGAGCGAGACCTTGCGGACCTTTACGACGGCACAGGCCGCTGGGCACAGATGAGCGCCGGCCACGCAGCACGAGCCGTCCGGGAGGCCGCCCTAGAGCGCCAAAGAGCGCGACAGTTGTTGGAAAACCCAGACCTCGGTCGGTGGTCGCGCCACAAGGCCCGACGAGCGCTCGCGGCCAAGGGCGACCGCTTCGACAAAGCCCTTACCGCTTGGGAAAACACTGCTGGGCCGTATGCCACACGCCTCGAAGCCGAGCGGGAGCGCCTGGGCTCTGAGGCCGCTCGGCTCGAGCAGGCTCGGAATTCCCGAGAGGAGTTCTTCGCAAAACACCCCGAGGTCCCGAGGCGCCTAGCTGAGCTCGACCGCGCCATCGAGCGCGCGGAAGAAAACGAGCGCCAGCGCAGCTGGGAGCTACTGAAGGAGCGCGAGCACGCACGCCGCCTCGGACTTTCTCACGACCTCGACCATGGCTACGGGATGGAACTGTGACGGCTCAAATTGCCACGGTGCTAGTGGGGGCGAGGACCCAGGGCTTCGATCGTTCCCTACTCAATATCTCTCCCGGCACGGGCTTGG
>Ga0182015_10005000_pt1 | contig 14003 bp, 12 predicted proteins | sample 712P3MmetaG_FD_120478 | JGI IMG/M metagenome (GOLD analysis project Ga0182015, IMG submission 120478) | Permafrost microbial communities from Stordalen Mire, Sweden - 712P3M metaG | ecosystem: Environmental > Terrestrial > Soil > Wetlands > Permafrost | place: Sweden: Stordalen | collected...
CCTCGAACGACACCGTCTCCAACTTGCGCGCGTTCGGCACGATCCGCGGGTCCGCCGAGTACACGCCCGCCACGTCCGTGTAGATCTCGCACACCTCCGCGCCGAGCGCCGCCGCGACCGCCACCGCACTCGTGTCCGAGCCGCCGCGGCCGAGCGTCGTGACGTTGCGCGCGTTCTCCGAGACGCCCTGGAAGCCCGCCACCAGCACGATGTTGTCCTCCTCGAGCGCCGCGCGGATGCGATCCGCGCGCACGTCCAGGATCAGCGCCTTCGTGTGCGACTCGTCCGTCACGATCCCCGCCTGCGAGCCCGTCAGCGAGATCGCGCGATGCCCGAGATCGTTGATCGCCATCGCGCACAGCGCGCACGAGATGCGCTCGCCCGTCGACAGCAGCATGTCCATCTCGCGCGGGTCCGGCGCCGGCGAGATCTCCTCCGCCATCGCGATCAGCTCATCCGTCGTCTTGCCGCGCGCCGAGAGCACCGCCACCACGTCGTGGCCTTCCTCGCGCTTGCCCACGATCCGCCGCGCCGCGCGCTTGACGCGCTCCGCGTCCGCCACCGAGGTGCCGCCGAACTTCATCACGATCAGGGATGACATCGCGGTGCAGGATATTGGGCGGGGGGTGGCGCGCTGTTTAGATCCGCAGCACGACGTTCGTGTCAACGAATCGCACGCGCGTGGACTTGATCGCGATCGACACGGTCGCGCGCGCCGAAGTGCTCGATCTGGCCCTGAATGCGCTTCTGCTGAGCCTCAAGCCTCGCAAACTCGGCCTCACGTCTGGAGGTTATGGTCGAGGCATGCCACAGCCCGGATAGGGGCACGAACCAGATTCGGTCCCCGAATGCAATGGTGTGCTCTCCCGAGTAGACGACGATGCCAGCCTTGAAACGCGCGCCGAGCCTGTCGCGCAGCAAGCGCAGCCCCCTTGTGTCGGAGACGGCGCCACTCGCGGCAGCCTTCGTCTCGATCCCAACGACGTCCCCGGAGACGGACTCGATGACGAGGTCGACCTCGCGCTTTTCGGTGTCGCGGTAGAAGAACAACTCGACCGGGGTATCACTCCACGTCGCCTGCTTGACGAGCTCCATCAGCGGCCTTCGTGCTCGGCATCTCGTTCCTTTCAGAGGCAACCAATCTTTGTAAGGATATCTACTTATCCTTACGGAACCGATGGGGCTCTGAACGGTTTACGCCAGGCCGGGCCCTATAGCCAGTCCTCGCCGTTTGCCAGGTCGTCGTCTCCTGGATACGCCGCCAGCTTCTGCTCCAGGGCGGCGACGATCCTCCCTGTATCCGCACGAATGCGGGGGCGAGCACCGGGAATGAAGATCATGCCTCGATCGCCCGGGCCGCCGGGCGCGATCGCCTCGTAATGCAGGGGCCGCGTGTCGAGAAGGTTGTCGCTGACGATTACCCGACGCTCTTCGCGGGCGAGGGCACCGACCAAGCGCCGGGTAGGCGCGGGAGCCGCCGGCCGCGACCGTCGCTAGGCCGTCCCGGGCACCGGTACCGGCACAAGCTCGAGCTCGTGGACCCCCGCGAAGTCGGCAGGATTGCACGTGTAAACGGGCAGGCTTCATGAAGAGCGATTCGGGCCAAGGACCGGCCGTGCTGCCCGGCCGCGTGGTCAGCCGAGATCGCCGCGAGGCGCCACCCACACGCTGGAGAACGACAGCGAGGTGTGCTCCACGATCGTGTCGTAGTCGTGGTCGTAGTGCAGCACTCCAAGATCCTCAGTGGTAGCGATTGAGGCGATCACCAGATCCACAGGCTTCACGCGATGTGAGATCCCTGGCTTAGCTGCAAGCTCCGCCTGAGCCGTGACGGCGGTCGCGGCGGCCTCCGCGGTCAGAGGCGCGTGAGGGAGCGCATCGAGCCGCTTGGCGGTGATCGCGAACCCGTCGCTGTCACGAGCGCTGTAGCGCATCTCCAGCAGCGTGGGAGGACACGTCCACAGCTCGTTCGCGATGAGCGCCGCCTCGAAGGTCTCCCGCGCAGGACCAGCGAGGCGTCCGTCGAGCAGCCGAGCCCATACCGCGTTGTCGAAGAGCAGCGGCCTACCGTAGCCGGTCAATGCATCCAGCCATGCTCGCCGACCTCATAGGCAGCGTCCACGTCGAGCCCGTCTCCGGTACGCAACTGCTCGATCAACTCACGACGAAGCGCAGCCTTCTCAGCCTCTTCTCCTCGCCCGACCTCGAGCTCCCTCAGCCGATCACGAGCGCCACGGATCACCAAGTCGCCAAGCCTCACGCGCTCCCCTCGGCGACGGAGAGAATCGAGTGCCTCGCGAACAGGGGGAGTCTCGGTGATCGAATGACGCGGATGGCGAGTGGGCACCCGACGAGTGTAGCACTCGGTACAGCACCATCCATGCCGCCACTGTCGCGGTTTCGAACAACGCCCTCAAAACCACCCAAAAACGGGGATGGCGGGAAAGGTCTCGAAATCTCCGTGGCCCCTGATCCGACGGGGGGATATCTGCGCGGGAGTCGTCGGACTCGGGCCACTCGTGCAGGCAGTAGCTCGCTGAACTCACCGGCCCTTCTCTGTGCGTGACGCATGAACGAAGCAGCGGCCCTTCCCACGCGCCGGCCGCGCCGTCGATGGCCAGCACAGGCAAACGATCATCACCCGCGCATCACACTCCCGGCATCCTGAACCAGCCGTAAATGAGACGCGAGGCGTTGGGCTCCTACGAAGCGCTCACAGCCGACGGCCTCAATCGCGCGGCACTGCAACCGTTGCGAGCGACTGGTTGACCGCGTCGGGCACCCGCTAAGCATGATCGACGCTTGGGAGATCCCAGCGGGCCAAGGTTCGAGTAACGACCTTTGCAGGCCGAAAACGGGGATCGAGAGACGATGTTCGAACACGGACCCCGTTTGGATGCGCATCCGCGCGTTGCACGCAGAGCGCTTGGACCGGGCGTCTTCGTAGTGCGCTTCGCGCTACGCTTGGGGCATGGCATCGGCTCCCCATCCACTTTCTCTACGTCTCGGACGCGACGGGCTGAGCGCGCTGGACGAGATCGCTCGGCGACGAGGCTTGAGCCGCGCCGAGGCCGCACGGCAAGCAATCACAGAGACCGCGGAGCGTGAGCGCCGACGCGGCGGACTCGCAGCCGAGGCGCGGTACCTCATGCAGAATGAGGACTACGTGCAAGAAGCACGTGATGTCGCCGGCCTGATGGAGACGTTGCGTGGTCCGTGGTGACGTCCATCGGATCAAGATGCCAGGCAAGCGCGGCCATGTTCACGAAGGTCGCCGATTTGCGGTGATCGTCCAAGCGGACGATCTGCTTGCCCTCTCCACGGTTGTCATCTGCCCAACGTCGCGTTCAGCGTTCACAGCCAGCTTCCACCCGGAGGTCATCGTCGCGGAGCAGCCGACCCAGGTTCTATGCGAGATGGTCGGCGCCATCGACGCACGCGCGCTCGGCGAGCACGTCGGACACCTGGCCCACGACGAGCTCCGCAGCGTCGAAGACGCATTGTTGCTGGTACTCGACCTGCCGTAGCCACCCCGCCAGATCTCTCTCTCGTACTCGACCCACCGGCTCACGTGCATCTCCTTGAGCGTCTTCCATCTTTCGGTGCCGAGCGTTAGCAGGCCCGTCGTCAAGCTCGATGACATGGACTGGAGGGTACGTGCTCCGATCCGGCAGCTCCACGAGGAGCGGTTTGGACCAAGGATCGATTAGGCGCTTGGAGACCGCTCGGCGCTGCAACTGTGGTCAGGCAGCTTTGGCTGAAGCTGCTCGGATCAGCGACCTGACCACCTCGCCCGGTCTCTCGCCTTGATCGTCAGCGATCCGCTGTAGTGCTACGGCATCGTCTCCCTCGAGCGTGAACTGCACGCTTAGGCGACGCTGACGAGACGGCTGGACCACCTGCATGTCAGCAGGGTCCAGGTTGCTGAGCTCCTCATCGAAGTCCCCAGGCAACGGGTCTAGGTGGGACGGCATCATGATCTCCCCAACATCTTACGCTCGGCAGGCGTGGAATCCCACCCTGTGATGAGGAGCCACGTAGTCGGCTCGACCGTCGCCTCGATCACTAGCGTCAGGACTCGATTGGCATCGCTCTCGCCGATCACGAGCCTACGCGTGTTGGGCTGACGCCGCTCCGGGCTACCGCGCCGGTTCCTGACGATCACATGCAGGTTCCAGATCGTCTGCTCCGCCTCGGCGACGGCGATCCCACGAGCCCCAAGCTTGTCCAGGGCGGCCTCCGTAGCGAGCAACTGATTGACGGCGTCGGGCACCCGCCAAGCATGATCGACGCTTGGGACATCCCACCGAACCAAGTTCGAACAACGACGCCCTGCACGCCAACAACGGGGATCGAGAGACGACGATCGAACTCTGACCCCACCTGGCAGCGCATCCGAGAACTACATGCCGAGCGCTTTAGCGAAGTCGCGTCACACTAGACGCTGGCCGGGGCGTCTGGGTTGAACCCCGGCCAGGTCGGATCTATGCCTTCGCTTCGTAGCAGCTCGGCTTGCAGGGCTAGAACATCCTCCGGGCGACAGTCCCTGCCCAGGCGATAGCCGTCGGGCAGGCCTAGCCGTTCCAGCCGGTCACTCTCGTCAGGAGGTTGTAGATCTCGTCGTGCAGCCATATCGGCTTGTCTCTATACCCTCGCACCAGCCTCGCCATCATCAGCGCGTACGTTTCTGCAACGATCTCGTGCGTATAGTCCATGGAACGATAGCCCGCACTGCGGATGTTCTCGCGAATGCCAGCTGGGGCTCGCTCCAAGAGCCTACCTCCAGCGGCTATGTCTACCTCTTCGAGAAGGTTGCGATGGTCAGGCGGCAGGCTCAGCCACGCGAGATCCACGCTGCGATCTGCCGAGGCAGGTGTACCGCTGTTCCCGGCGGGGGACTCACTATCTTCATCCATTTGTGATCCTTTCTTCGGATCGCGTCTTTGGCTTCTGATTGGCGCGGATAGATCGCCATGAGCCGCGGAGCCCGCAGAAGCGGCTTCGTCCTAAAGAGGCCGGCCTGGGGCCGAAAGCCCTACGGGGCGCGCCAGGCCAGTGGCAAAGATTTGCCCCAAGGCGCGCACCCGCGCTGTAGCGGGAGCCGCCTGATGATGACGGTGGAGTACATCTAACCGGTGCGCTCTATCAGAGGCTAACGGAGGGGGAGAGATTCGAACTCTCGGTACGCCACATCATTGGTAGCGATCGCCGCCGTACATAAAGACGCCGGAGCGTTTGTGGCGCCCCGGCGTCGTGCTGCGTCTCATTCGATGCCGGCGCCCTGCCTGTACGCCGTGGCGCCTGATCGCCTCAAGTTCTATTGATCCGGGGTAGCGCTCGTCAATGGGTTCACCGGCGGAAAACGCCCCTTTCCCAAAAGTGAACCCCTCTAGTTTTACTCAGCCGAAAATCGTGTTCCAGTTACTGACCTTCCCGTTCGCCCAGTGCCCGCACCGTCTCCTCGCCACGAGCGGTGAGTCGCCATTCGTTCGGTCCGCCCGGTCGCGTGGAGCGCTTGACCGCGAGACCCTGGTCCCGTAGCTGTGAGAGCAGCTTGGAGATCTGCGACTTGTGGCCGATGCCGATCGCCGTGGCGACCTCGCGGTTGCTCGGGCCCGGTTCCCGCCGGCCCCGTTCGGCGAGGAACAGCAGACATTCGCGCAGTCGCCGCGTGGTTGGGTCCCGCCCCGGGACCTGCGGCGGCAGGACCCACCCGGGCACCTCTCCGGCTTGGATCGCCTGCGCGAGCTCTTCGCCGCGACGCGCCTCCTCGACGGCCGTCCGCCGATCGGCGACGTGTTCGACAATCAATCCCATCAGCGGGCCGAGCAGTTCGATCAGCGGTCGCGATTGGTCTGAGATCAAGCGTGCTCGCACGACGCTCATCACTGCCCCGAGCACGCCCTCCGCCGCCAGCGGGGAGGCGCGTGCAACCTCCTTCTCGATTTGCGCCACGACCAGCGCGCGGAACGCGTCCACAGCCCGTTCACGATGATTGAGTACCGCCGGGCCGCCCTTCAGCGTCTCCACCAGCAGCATCCGCGCCAGCTCAGGTTCACGGTCAAAGAACGACAGCACCGCGGCCAGTGCCGCGCGCATCCCGTCCCGCGGGGACCCCTCTCGCGCAAGCGCCTGCCACGCGAGCACCCCCGCCCGTTCCAGACCCATGTCGATCACCGCCACCACCGCGTCATCCAGGCCAGCGGGGAACAGCTCATAGAACGTGCGCGTCGACACCCCCGCCCGTTCGCTGATGAGCTTCACCGGGGCATTCTCCAACCCGCGCTCGGCCGCCACCACCGCGAGCGCCCGCAAAATGGAGTCCCTCCGGGAGGTCCGCAGGCGCCGCGGCGCACCACCGACGGGCGGCTTTGTCCGGTCCGCCCGGATGTCGTTCGGGCGCGTCAGCTCCTCGGCGTGCGCACGGCCGACCGCGGCGGTCAGACGGTCGACCAGCGCCGACATCCTCTGCAACACGTCCCGCAACGCGCCGGTCCGCCCGAGCAGCTCATCGTGTTCGGCTTCCTGCAGCACGAACCCCTCCAGCACCGCATACCCCGCCAGATACCGCCTCAGCACCGTCTCTGAGCCCACCCCAGCGCGCGCCGCACGCCGCGCCTGCTCCAGCACCACGACCGGCACCGGCTCGAACGACTGCCCCAAACGCTCGACGCCGATCAGGACGTAGTCGAGTGCTGCCGCACCGGCCGCCCGCAATCCCGCCACATACTCGGGATCCTCGCTCCCGGAGCGATCGAACCACCGGTCGCTGACACGCACGAAGATCGCCTCATCGACCTCTGCGCGCCGCGCCCGCAGTCGTTCGATGACCCTGGCGCGAGCTTGAGCAAAATTGGTCGCCGGCATCTCGGCTGTCTCCCAAATACAAGTCATCGCGCGGCGGGGCCCCGCAGTCAGGCTGCTTCGCTTACTGCCCTGCGATCAGGCGGTCACCCTTCCGATTCTTCCACCGAGTCGCGTCCGACTGTTTCACGGTGTTATTCAGGATCGCGGTGTTCTCTCCAGCGGGCGACGGCAAACCGAGTTGAGACCTGCTTTTTCTTCAACTCCTTCTTTGCCGTTTCTTCTTCGCGGGCTTGGCCTTCGCGCAGCCCGTGACCGTGATCTGGGTGGTCTCGTGGATCGCGGCTCCGTTTTGCGCGACGAATTCGGTCGGCATCGTCAGCGTTACGGGCTCGATTGCCTTAACCTTGACGCTCACTTTCCTCAGCTTGCCCTTGATGCGCTTGGTCTCTTTCTTGGTGCTCGTGACGGTCTTTGTCTCCGTGCAGAGGTTGCCGTTGGCCGCCAGCGCGGAGTACTTGCCCTCGGGGAGCGTCAGTTCGAAGGACGAGAACGGCTGGTCTGGGACTGTCTTGAAGGTTGTGGACGTTACGCCTGACTTTGAGATGAACGTGGTACCCACGAGCTCGATCGTCACGCCGTCGCCCTGCAGCACCATCGTCAGGCTCGGGAACGCTTCGCCGCCGTGGCTGACGAAGATCGCGGGGCCTTCGAGGGGTACGGGGACGAGCGGAGTGTGGACGACGGCGTAACCGATCTTCGATGCCGACGGGCACGCGGCCGGGTTGGCTTCGAACTGTTTGTCCGTACACGCCTTCTGCAGCGTCGTCAACCTCGACGGAAGCTGCTTGGGGAGTTCGACTTTGACCTTCGCGAGGTTCGCCTGGGTGCCCAGCGACCCCGCCGGCTCTTCAACCTTCGTCGTGAGGCTCGCACCATCGGCTTTGCTGGTCGTCCCGCTCGTGGAGACCGTGAATTTCGGCGTGAAGTTCAGCGCCCGGCAGTTCGTGACCTGGAACGGGACGCCGATCGTATCGGCGCCCCCTTCGCTGGAGTGGATCGTCCCCGTGACTTCCATTTTCGAGCAGTTCGTCGGGTTGAACTGGAAGTTGCCGCGGGTTGTCGTCGCGTTGATGTGCTGGATCTCCAAGGGGATCCCTTCGATGCTCGTCGGGATCGCATCCGGCGTGCCCGGCGGGTTGCTCGTGACCGTGAGCGCGGCGGTGATCGGGTTGACTTCGATCTTCCCCCTGACGAGGATGCAGTCGCACGGGGGGCTGAAGCTCTTCGTGCGCGCCAGATCGAACGGTCCCGCCTTCGCCGGCACCGCGAACGTGATCCCAAACGGCGCACAACCCGCCTGGCCGACCGTACAAGCAGCGGTGCCGTTGTAGGGGCCGGTGAGGTAGAACTTGCCACCCGTCACGGTAAATGGATCGCCACCCACCCCAACGGAAATGGTGGTTTCCCCGATCAGGCTGTTCGGGCCGCACTCGCCGAGGTTGGCCTGCGGTTCGGGGCACAGTTCGATGTTCGAGAGGATCCCCGACAGCCCGGGCGGTAGGTGCGCTTCGACGGACTGCAGGTTCTGTTCCCCGTCGGAGCGGCTCATCGTCAGCGTGAACGGGCTGAACGCGCCCGCGTCGACATTCAGCGCGCCACCCGTCAAGGCTGGACTGAACGGCAGGCTCGAACCGGGGCACGCTACGCCGTTCGGGCCGCTTGTGATTTCCATCGGCGCGTTGACGTTCGTCGTTTCCCCGCTCCAGGACACAAACGACGTGTCGGTTGGGTAGGTACCGCAGCGCGCGGGTGTCGTCAACGGCGCTTTTTCGCCACCGAAGAAGTGCGCTTCGAATTCTTCAAACGGCAACTGCGGTGTATTCAACAGCGTCGTGACGACCTGCCCCAACGCTTGGCAAACCTGCCCGGCGATCACTTCGCCCGCGCCCTTGCACAACGACACTTCCCCCGGAAGCTTGACGATCACGCCTGCGACGGGTTCTTCCACGAGGAAATAGACAGCCGTCAGCGACCCGAACGGGTTCGCTTCCTGCGCGGCGAGATAGATCGTGCCCGTCAGCTCGCCTTCCAGCAGCGGCGTCTTAATCCGCACCGTTCCGATCTTCGATGCGTTCGAACAGAAGTTCACGCCGGCCTGCAACAGATCTTCGCTGGACGCAAGCGACCCCGTCGAGATACCATTGCTCGCGGCGATAGTGCCGGCCAGCGTCGAGCTGAAGATCGGCAGGCTCACACCCGGCTCGGACTTGCTTTCTTCAAAGCCCTTGAAGCCGATCTGATCGCCCGGGCTGCCCAGCTGATCGGCCGCCAGCGCGCCCAGATCAGACGAGCACGCTTCCAGCCCATTCGCGCCCGCGGGGTTCAGCGCGACACCTGGGGGCAGCATCACGGTCGTGTTCCGCACATCGGCCTCGCCCAACCCGACAGGGTTCTTCGTCGTTTCCTGGGGGACCTTGACGTTGACCGTCAACCCCGAGGCCGAACTTCCGTCGGGCTTATCGGGTGTTACCGTCAGCGTCGGGCTGAAATCGAGTTTTTTACAGCCCGCCAGCTCCGGCAGCGACGTGCTCAACGAGTGAAAGACACCCGGTTCCTCCCAGTCGTCGACGCTCTCGGTCGCGGTGCGCGGCATCCCGCACGACGTCGGATTCGTCAGCAACGGCACCAACGGCGTCTCCGTAGCACATATACCCCCCGATTGAACGAGGGGTTCTTCTGATTCGTACGGGACGAATGGGCCTTCCACTTCGTCTTCGCCTTCCCGCAAACCAGAGCCAGATTCTTCGATGCTATTGAAGTGCTCATTGCCTCCCCTTATACACCCACCACGATACGGGTTGTGGACCGGGCTCGCGGGTACACCCCAGATCGTCACCTTGTTCGCGCTTACCAGTGCACTCTCGCTGATATTAGGCACAGTCGTAGTCAAACCATAATCGGTGCCCGTACGAACCGACGTATCCAAGAACACCGGCACTTTTCCTGCCACCAGGAAGCCGAACTCGGCCGCGACGCCCGCCGGGGGCACAAGATTGTAAACCGCGTCACTCGTGACAGTAAGTTCCTTGCCGTCCCCGCCTGAAGCGGAAAGGAAGCTGCTCGCGATCCCGATCGCCGTTTCGTTTGAGCATTCATTCTGACCACCATGTGTTTTGATAAACGCCTGATAACTACAGTGAGGAGTGGCGTTTGGGTCACCCACGAAACCTGGAGGCAGTTCAAGTCTGAGATCCTTCAAATCACTTCCAAATGTGGGCAGGTTCAACACGAACGTGTTCGTCAGCGAGAACGGGTGCGAGCCCGCCTGATTGTCCGGCGTACCATCCTGGTTGCGTGCCGAGAGAACGAATCGTTGCAAACCGAATTCTGCGAAGGCTGGGCTGGCGAGCACGAGCATCACAACCACCGCACCAAGGATGAGGACCAGCTTTGAACGAATAGTGACCCTCATGACTGTGTCCTCCGGTCGTTGCTGGATTTCTTGGCTTTGGCCTTCTTTTTCGTGGGGCCGTATTTCTGCTTGGCCTGCTTCTGACACTCAGCTCGCTTCGACTTCCGCTTGTCTTTCGCACAAACCTTCAGCGCCTTCGCGAGCTTTTGGGCGCGAGTCAACGTCTTTGGTTTGACCGCCGGTTTGACGACCGCTGGTGGCGGGGGGAAGTTGCCGGGGCCGGCGAAGGTTGCGCTTGGGGGGGCGCCGAACACGGCCGGCGTGGGCGACCCAGCGGTGCGACAGGCTTCCGCGGTCGTGCACGCCGGCGGGGCGACCGTGACGGGGAAGCCGCCGTCGACCCTCGCGTCCCAGACGACGAGATTGTTGCTTTTGTCCTGCGGCAGGACTTGGTCGGCCGACCCAAAGAACACATTTTCCCCGTTCGCGCCCGCGTCCAGGAAGAACGCTTCAGAACCACCGGCCACGTTAGAGATCGCATACACGTGACCATTCTCATCCTCATACACGTTTTCGCGGCCATCGCTGGCATGCGGGACCAGCGCATCGGCGCTGTCGAAAAACAGTGTGCCGTCTTCAAGCAGATTACGCTGCCGATACTCATCAATCGGACCATCGTGAAAGCTGGTGAGGTTCGACGGGCCTACCGGCCGCGCCCCAGTAGGATCACACGAGGCGCACGCCAATTCCGGTGGGTGGGCATCGGATCCCGCTTCATAAAGATAGATCTCTCGACATCTACCTGTTTCCGGGGTGCCACTGAGTGCTTCGCCTTCGCACTCGCCCGGTTCGGCCTGGTGGTTGTCATAACCCGTGAGGCTCTGTTCGGATATAAACGCCAGACGCGTCCCATCCGGCGTCACCACCGCATGATTATTCTCCGGACCACTCGCATATTCATCAGATTCACCGTGCCAATCCCGACTATCGGCGGCGGCCAGCGTCGCTATGAATGTGGGCGCACCGCCTTCATGAGAGACATAGAGGTTGCAGGCCGTCCCAGTCAGTTCTCCGTAGCCAGTTGCTCTGCAGTTGCCAGACGTGGCGCCGTGGGCCGCACCGTCACCCAGAACCCCGTCGGCGACGAAGTACACGTACGAGCCTTCTTCTGAGATCTGCACGACGCCCTGCACCGCGGCGCCTTCGCCTTCGTGCTCGACCGTGAGGTCGTTCAACCGTTCCCCTTCAGGCCGTTCCAGGTCGTATTCGTACAGGTTCGCCGCAGCGCGGAGACCCACTTTGAGATGCTCATTGGCTGACAAACCCGATCCTTCACCAGTTATAGACGATGGTTCTGACCCAGCGAAAACACCGCCAAAAGTGACAACGAACACGGATGTAGCGAAGCCCGGCTCTTCGCTGCCCGTGACGGTAACGTTACCCGCGCCGATCGAAGAGAGAGCCTCTAGCGCAGATTGAACTTCCGCAGCAGTGGCGGTGGCGGCGAGCGGGGCAGTCGTCTGACCCATGAAGGAAAGGGTATACGTGCCTTCGTTGTTATTGTGTTCTACGACAATTTCCTGTTTTATGGACGAACCGGTGTACGCGTCTTCGGTCAACTCTTCCTTACTCGTGAAGAACACCTTGGACCCAGTTGCGCTCGCACCCAAGAAGTCGGCTGTCGACGAGCCGGCGCGACCTTCCAGCAAGCGCTCAGAGGCCGAGACATCGACCGTGCAAGCGTCGGTCGGGACGGTGCATTCCCCGCCAGCCTCCAGCGCCACCGCGCCACCAGACGACGCAGCCGGCGCGGAGAGAGTGAGAACACCGGGAGCGACAGCCGTGATCGTCGTCCCCCGCTCGATCCCATCGCCCACGATTTCCTGGCCGGGAACGAACGGAGCGGCACCAGCCGAAGAGATCGGAGAGTATTGTCCGATCGGTGCCGTGGTCGGCTCGGAAAGGGTGAGCGCACTTTCGGAAGCCTTGACGATCGTGGTGTTCGCGGCGATACCGGGACCGGTGACCGACTGACCGACGACGAACTTGCCACTAGTTGTATACACATAAATTTCGGTGGTGCTGGCTGGACGTTCGCCGTTAGTGAGGCCGGCGGCGGCAACAAGCGACGTTATTTTATTAGAGCCCTCCGTCAAAGTGCCCGTCCCCTTGGCTTCGGGGCTCGCAACCGGACTCTGCGGCTGTTCTATGTTCTCGCGCACATACAACACTCCGGGTACAGGGTTGAGACCATGAGCAGACCCGTTTGGATAGGTGAATGATGGGCTCGTGAGATACACGCGTGAGCCATCGGCCGACATCGCATGCCACACGTTCCTGCTATCTAGCACAGAGCTAGTAAAGTGCTCAGAACCTACATTGGCGTCCAGGCTTTCGCCTTCATTGGTCACGTTCACCGGTATGACCTTACCGTTCACCCACTCAGACACTTCGTCCCTTCCTGGTTCGCCTGCTTCAAAGAGTGATTCAAAGATCACATGGGTGAAATCGGTAGAAGCACTCACGATTCCTCCCTGTTCTTCATTGTTGTCTAGCCCCACGTACCGATACGAGCTGCTAGCGAAATTCTCCACATACAACGCCCGATTTTCTCCCGCGGGAGCTTCACCAGTCAGCGGAGTACTGGACTCAGCTATCCCTTCTGTCAATTCCGGCGTAAAGACGTTCCTTTCAAAGGAAGTACCGGTTTCGACTTGGCGAGGATCGTGCAGTGGCGTGACCTCCTGCGTCGACCACCCTTCCGGTCCACGTCGAGAGATAAACTGATTTTCAAAAGCATCACCCGTTGGATCGGCAAAATTACCGTTAGATGAATACGTGACCGCTTCACCAGAAACCGCCGCACGCGGCTGTACGCGCAAGAACGAGTCGGTCGCGTCCTGCCCTTCCGCGTTCACTGGCGAGACCATCTCATACGCACGGCAGTCGGGGAGTTTGAGCCCGTAGGGTTGTTCTTCGCGTTGTTTTTCGTTGGGGCAGCTCCCTGGAGTGCCCGTGCCCGATGCGGCGGCGGGCGTTGTGAATTCCTGATCGGAACCGTCCACTTCGCCGGGGAGCGCGTTGGCTGCGACGACGCGGTAGTGGTAGGTCGTGGCGGGTTGCAGGGCCGTCGCGGCGGCACTGACGTTTTTGCCTTCCAGACCCGAGTGACCCGGGAGGATGTGGCCGTCGGGGACCGGGATGCTGACGGTGTAGTCGCCCGCGGCGGTCCCGTATTCGAAATGGTAGGCCGTTTCGCTGTTGCCGGGGTAGATCGTGGCTTCCAGGCGCGCTTCGGTAGCGCTCACGACGGAGGAGGACTCGCCTTCGATTACCAGGGGAGCAACGAGGGTCGTGAACGTCACGGGTGTGCTGTTCGACCCTTCCCCCGCTTCGTTACGAGCCTGCAAACAGAACGTGTACGTGGTGTTCGGCTTGAGCCCGGTCAGTTCGGCTTTGACCGCTTCGCCCCTGCTGCCGAGGGCGCTGCCGCCGGAGGATTCGCCGCCTTCACATTGCGTCGCGGACGCCCTGTAGAGGAATTCATAGGAGCCGGGATTACCAGCCGCTTTTGGATTCAGGACGCCGCTCAGCGTCGCGGTGGTGGTCGTGATCTGTTCCGCTTTCAGTCCTTCCGGTGTTTCCGGAGAGATCGCGGTCGTAAAGTGTTCCGGATCGCCTTTTTGTTCACCGGTCGCGTTCTTCAACTGCACCTGGTAGTGATAGGTCGTGTTCTGCTTTAGGCCCGGCACGGTTACCGCGACGCCCTGTTCGCCGCCTTCGA
>Ga0182015_10005001_pt1 | contig 14002 bp, 11 predicted proteins | sample 712P3MmetaG_FD_120478 | JGI IMG/M metagenome (GOLD analysis project Ga0182015, IMG submission 120478) | Permafrost microbial communities from Stordalen Mire, Sweden - 712P3M metaG | ecosystem: Environmental > Terrestrial > Soil > Wetlands > Permafrost | place: Sweden: Stordalen | collected...
CGCTGGGGAGACGATCGCGACCCTCGCATGGGTGGAGGACGATGGAAGCTGGAACGCCGATCGCACGACGCTGACTGCGACCGCCGCGGTGGGCGGGACCGTGCTCAATGGGCAGAAGACCCATGTTATCGACGGACATACGGCCGACCTCATCGTCGTGCTGGCACGCACGCCGCAAGGCCTGTCGCTGTTTACCGTTGATGGCGACGCGCCGGGGCTGACCCGCCGCTCCTTAAGATCTATGGACCCGACTCGTAAATTCGCTCGTCTGGAGTTCAACGGCGTGGCGGCAACCCCGCTTGGCACGGCCGACGCCGCCGCGGCCCCGTTCGCCCGCACGATGATCGAGGCCTCGGTCTGCCTGGCCAACGAGATGGTCGGCGGCGCGGACCGGCTGCGGGAGGATGCACTTGCCTATGCCATGATGCGCATGCAGTTCGGCAAGCCCATCGCCTCGTTCCAGTCGATGAAACACAAGCAGGCCGACATGCTGCTGGAGGTGGAATTAGCCAAATCCGCGGCTTATTACGCTGCTGCCTCACTGGACGACGGGGATGAGGATGCGGTGGCCAACGCGCATCTCGCCAAAGCATGCGCCAGTGATACGTATATGCAGACAGCTATCCATGCAGTGCAGATCCATGGCGGCATCGGCTTCACCTGGGATAACGACACGCATCTTTGGTTCAAGCGGGCAAAAAGCTCGGAGGTGTTGCTGGGTGACGCCAGCTATCACCGTGAACTGATGATGCAGAATTGGGCTGCGTGGGAGCGAGTGACATGACCGAGCTTAACGAAACCTCCGTTCGCACCGAAATCCGCGCCTGGCTTGAATCGAACTGGAACCCGGATTTTGGCCTTGTGGAATGGCGTCACAAGCTGGCCGAGTCCGGCTGGGGCGTGCCGCACTGGCCATCACGCTGGTATGGCCGCGACCTTCCCGTGGGCCTCGTGGCCGTGGTTGAGGAGGAATTCAAGCGCATCGGCGCCATCGGTGTCGCCAAGGTGGGCATCCGCACGCTGGCTGCCGCGACCATCCTCGAGCACGGCACCGACTTGCAGAAGGAAAGGTTTCTTCTCCGGATTCTGACTGGCGAGGATATCTGGTGCCAGTTGTTCAGTGAGCCGGGCAGTGGTTCGGATGTGGCCGGAGCGGTGACGCGGGCAGAGTTCCACGGCAATCAATGGGTGGTGAACGGGCAGAAGGTCTGGACCACCAGCGCGCACAAAGCGCACTGGGGCCTGCTGCTGGCGCGCACCGATTGGGACCAGAAGAAGCATCCGGGCCTGTCGTATTTCATCTTGGACATGAAACAGCCGGGCGTGACGGTGCAGCCGCTGCGGCAGATGAACGGCTACGCGTCGTTCAACCAGGTCTTCATGACGGATGCGAAGGTCGAGCCTGAGCTGCTGGTCTCCGAGGTCGGCAACGGCTGGGCAGTAACCACCACCACGCTGATGCATGAGCGCCGCGGCGCCGACGGGCTGCGCAGCTGGGCGATCGCTTCCGACAGGCCAGGCCGCGCCTATGACGAGGAGCGCGAGGAAATCCGCACAACGATGGAGCCCTACAAGTGGTATCCGCAGCGTGCGGGTCGCGTCGATCTGATCATGGAACGGGCGCGGGTCACCGGGAAGATCACCGATCCGGTGATACGGCAAGAGATCGCGAAGGTGCTCATCATGTCCAAAGCCGCCGAATGGACCGCTCGCCGAGCACGTACGGCGCAGGAGCAAGGGCGGCCGCAAGGACCGGAGGGGTCTTTGGGCAAGCTGGCGTCGAGCCTTATCGCCCGGGCGGCGGCACGCATTCACACGTCTCTGCTGGGGCCGGATGCGCTGCTGACCGGCGAGGACACCCCGATGAAGGGGTTGCTGGCCGAGATCTTAGTATCGGTGCCGGCTACCTCGATCGCTGGCGGTACAGACGAGATCCAGCGGAACATCATCAGCGAAGGGGTGCTGAAGATGCCGCGGGAGCGGACCGGCGATACGGACAAGCCATTCAAGGATGTTCCCCGGAACATCGTGGCCTAGTCGTAGTACTGGGAGCCCCGGTGAAACTCGGAGCTGTACGTTTGGTCGGTCCGAGAAGCGTCCGCGATGCGCCTCGGCAGCGCCGCCGCGTTACCTTTGCAGCTTCATACCGAATGCGGCCTCGCCTTTCTCTGCATCTTCATGGGCGCGCCTGCCAGCGACCCACGCTCGTTTTTCCGGCGTGTCGGTCAGAGGTATCGGCTGTATTGATGTTGGGGAGGGTGGAGAGGACGCAACCGCATGGAAAGCCAGGTTTTCGATTACATCGTCGTCGGCGCGGGATCGGCCGGATCGGTCCTCGCCAACCGGCTCAGCGCCAACCCCAAACATAAGGTGCTGGTACTCGAAGCCGGGCCGGAAAGCCACCCCTGGTCGCGCATCCCGGTTGGGTTCGCCAGGCTGATCGAAAATCCCGCCGCCAACTGGCTCTATTCGTCCGAGCCCGACGAAGGCACGGGCCAGCGCCGCATTCCCATTCCGCGCGGCAAGCTTCTCGGTGGCTCATCGTCGATTAACGGCATGGTCTTTGTGCGCGGCCAGTCACAGGACTACGACACCTGGGCGCAGCTCGGCAATCGCGGCTGGAGCTACCGCGAGGTGCTGCCGATTTTCCAGGATATGGAAAGCTATCAGGGTGACGCGGACGACGAGTATCGCGGCCGCGGCGGGCCGTTGAGGGTCACCGAAAGCAATGAAAGCGGTGCGATCTACGACGCGCTGATCAAGGCCGCCGGCGAAGTCGGCATCGCCTACACCAAGGACTATAATGGCGCGAAGCAGGACGGCATCGGCATGACCCAGGCGACGATCCGGTCGGGCCGCCGAATGAGCACCGCGGTCTGCTATCTCGACCCGGTGCGCAGCCGGCCCAACCTGACGATCAAGGCCAACGCGCTGACCGAGTGCCTGCTGTTCGACGGCAAACGCTGCGTCGGCGTCCGCTACACCGGGGACGGGCAACAGGTCGAAGCCCGCGCCAACCGGGAGGTTGTCGTCAGCGCCGGGTCGATCAACTCGCCGCAGCTGCTCGAATTGTCGGGCATCGGCCAGCCCGAGCTGCTCAAAAGCGTCGGCATCGAAATTCGGCACGAGCTGAAGGGGGTCGGCGAGAATTTGCGCGACCATTACTCGCCGCGCATGAAATGGACGGTGCCGGCCTCGCTCGGCATGACCTACAACGACAAGGCGCGCGGCCTTGGTCTCGTCTGGCAGGCGCTGCGCTACGCGCTGACCCACAAAGGGCTGCTCGGACTGCCGGCGGCGCCGATCCGGGCCTATATCCGCACCCGGACCGGGCTCGACGCGCCCGACGCCGCGATCTCGTGGATACCGTTCCTGGTCGGCGAGAATATGCAGCTCGCGAAAACCTCCGGCGTCACCGCGATCATGAATATCCTGCGCTCCGAGAGCACCGGCAGCATTCATGTGTCCTCGGCGGCGCCAAGGACGCCGCCGGCGATCCGCTTCAACTTCTTGACCGCCCAGCTCGACCGCGAGGTGACTCTGGAAGCGATGCGCATTACCCGGCGCATCATGACCTCACCCGCCATGCGCGGCATCGCTACCGACGAGATCGCGCCCGGCGTGAACATCCAGTCCGACGACGAACTGCTCGACTGGGTCAAGCACAACGCCGAGACCACCTATCACCCGGTCGGCACCTGCAAGATGGGCTCCGACCCGATGGCGGTGGTCGACGACCAGCTCCGGGTGCGCGGCATCGAGGGGCTGCGCGTCGCCGACGCCTCGATCATGCCGACCCTCACCTCGGGTAACACCAACGCGCCGTCGATCATGATCGGCGAGAAGGCGTCGCGGATGATGCTCGCCGCTGCCTAGCGGAATGAGTTTTCGACCCCCGACAAAGGAGACATCCCATGGCCCAGGCCGATAGAGCAAAGCAGTTCCGAGCGCTGCATGCGGCTCCCGGCGCGTTCGTCATCGCCAATGTCTGGGATGGCGGCTCGGCGCGAATGATGGCGGGGCTTGGCTTCGCAGCGCTGGCGACGTCGAGCGGAGCCTCCGCCGGTCTGCTCGGCCGGCGCGACGGCAAGGTAACGCGCGATGAGGCGCTGGCTCAGGCGCGAGTGATCTGCGACGCCACCGATCTGCCGGTCTCCGCCGATCTGGAGAAGGGTTTTGGCGACACGCCGGAGATCGTCGCCGAGACGATCCGGCTGGCGGCGGGAGCGGGGCTCGTCGGCTGCTCGATCGAGGACGCGAGCGGCAGTCCGGACGCGCCGATCTTCGATCTCGGCCTCGCGAAAGAGCGGATCGCGGCCGCGGTCGAAGCCGCGCGGTCACTGCCGTTTCCGTTCACCTTGACCGGGAGGACCGAGAATTTTCTGCGCGGGCGAACCGATCTCGACGACACGATCAAGCGCCTACAAGCCTATGAGGCTGCGGGCGCGGATGCGCTGATGGCGCCGGGACTGCCGGACTTGGATGCTGTGCGGGCAGTGTGTGCGGCGACGGCCAAACCGTTCAACTTCATGGTCGGGATCAAGGGCAAGTCGTTCACCGTCGCGGCCCTGGCGGCGGTCGGTGTGAAGCGCATCAGCCTGGCGACCTCGCTGTATCGCGCGGCGATGACTGGACTACTGAACGCCGCGAAGGAGGTGCGCGAACACGGCACGTTCGGCTACATCGACACCTCGCTTGCCGCGCCCGACATGAACGCGTTCCTTCGAGGCTGACTGAGCAGCCCGGCGTTTTTCGAGCACCGGCGCGCAGCGTTCGCGAGAAGCCATTCGGTCGCGGGCCCCTTCTCGCACGCCGATCGCTTTGACTTGTCTCGGGGCCGGGCGCAGCGTTGTCCGAACGAACCGAGGGAGGAGCGCGATGGCTGTAGTTGCCCTTGAGGTCAAGACGCAGCAGGAGCTGGCCGGCGGGCGGGAGTTTGGCGCGGCTGGGCGCTATGCCCAGTTCGACGGCACGGCGCATTTCGCGGTCGATCCGATCCACCCCCTCAATCGGTGCATCACCGATATCGGGCTGGCCCCGCTCGATCACGATGGCCTCGTGCATTTCTCCGCGGATATCCGAATTCTGACGCCGCAAGACCCTCGCCTCGGCAACCACCGTCTGTTGTTCGACGTGCCGAACCGCGGCAACCGCCTGGCGTTATCGACCTTCAATCGTGCCCCGCGACCGATCGACCCCAGCGCGCCGACCGATGCCGGCGATGGGTTTTTGATGCAACACGGCTACACCGTCGTATGGTGTGGCTGGCAGCACGACGTGCCGGCGACCAAAGGGCTGATGCGCATCAAGGTTCCGGAGGCGCAGCAGGAGGGCGGCCCGGTCTCCGGCAGGCTTCTGGTGAGCTTCCAGCCAAGCGCGCCCGGCCGGGTCCAGCTGCTTTCAGACCGGGGGCATCGCCCCTATTCGAGCAACAACATCGATGATCCGGATGCGGCCTTGCTGGTGCACGATGGCGACGACGCCCGCCCACGGGTGATTCCGCGACAGGAATGGTCGTTCGCCCGGCTGGACGGCGAGCGGGTCATTCCCGATCCCGACCACGTATACCTGGCAGCAGGGTTCGAACCGGGTAAGGTCTATCACGTGATCTATGCAACGACCGGCGCCCCGGTCATCGGTCTGGGCTTGCTTGTGGCGCGCGACACCGTTGCCTTTCTGCGCCACAGTGGTGCAGCGGACGGCAATCCGTGCGCCGGCGACATCCGGCATGCCTACGCCTTTGGCGCGTCGCAGAGCGGGCGCTACTTGCGCCAGTTTCTCTACCTCGGCCTCAACGAGGATGAAGCGGAGCGCATGGTGTTCGACGGCATGCTCGTCCACATCGCGGGGGGCAAGCGCGGCGGCGATTTCAACCAGCGCTTCGGCCAGCCCTCGGCTTCGTTGTACCCGACGATGAGCAACGCCTTTCCGTTCAACGACACGGAAAGCACCGACCCGGTCACCGGACACAGCGACGGGCTCCTCGAACGGCTTGCGGCACGACGGCGAGCGCCCAAGATCTTCTTCACCAATTCATCGACCGAGTATTGGCGTGCAGATGCCTCCCTGATCCACACCGACGCGGAGGGCACGCGAGACATTATGCTGGGCACCTCGTCGCGCCTTTACCACTTCGCCGGTACGCAGCATTCCGCCGGGACCTTGCCGCTGACCGACACCAATCCGGTCGACGGCGCGCGCGGCCAGCAGGCGCTCAATTCGGTGGATTACAACCCGTTGCTGCGCAACGCGCTGGTGCGGATGGACCGCTGGGTGAGCGGGGCCGAAGAGCCTGCGCCGAGCCGTTACCCGCGTCTTGTCGATGGTACGGCGGTTGCGCCGGAAGAGGAGAGAGGCGTGTTCGCGGCGATCCCCGGGGTTGGGTTTCCGGCGCACCCGCCGCAGGTCGTCCGGCTCGACTTCGGCCCGGAAGCCGCGAGCGGGGTGGCAACGACCCTGCCACCGGCGGAGGGCAAGCCCTATCCGCATTTCGTCCCGGCCGTCGATCGCGATGGCAACGAGGTAAGCGGCATACGACTGCCTGATCTGACGGTGCCGCTGGCGACGTACGCCGGCTGGAACCTTCGCCACCCGCAGATGGGGGCACCCGAGACATTGATGAGCCTGATGGGGTCGACAATCCCATTTCTGGCAAGCCGCGAAGAGCGCGCGGCGAGGGGCGATCCCCGCCGGTCGATCGAGGAACGCTACCCGAGCAGGGCGACGTATCTCGAGCAGGTCCGACACGACACTCAGCGACTCGTCGACGAGGGCTACCTCCTGGCGGAGGATTTGGAGCTTGTGGTAGGCCAGGCATCGCGGCGATACGACCTGCTCGCGGCGGCGCGCGAGCCGATAGCCGCCGGTTGATCATGCGCCATCGGCTGGCCGATGGTGCCGATACCCGAATATCCGCGTTCCCTAACGCGTCTTCGGCATCTCGAAGCCGGCGTCTCGCTCCACATGGCGCACAAGCGTGCTGATGTCATCGTCCGCCGCGCCTTTGAATATCGCGTGCTTGTAGACCAGGCGCGCGGCCTGACAGACCCACATCGGCACGCCCAGCTCCTCCCCTTGTGCGATGGCGAGGTCGATGTCCTTCATCAGGATGTGCAGCGCCGCGCCGTACCCGAACGAGCGATCCAGCACCGAATTCGGCATCACCGTCTGTGTTGCCCCGTTCTGGCCGCTACCGGCGTTGATCGCGCACCATCACCTCGGGATCGAGCCCGCCCTTGGCCCCCATCACAAACGCTTCGGATGTCGCGGCGAGGGACACCGCGAACAGGATATTGTTGGTCAGCTTCAGTATCTGCGCGGCGCCCGGCTTGTCCCCGGCAAGGGTGAGCGTCTTGCCCCACAATGAAATCAGCGGCCGCACGCGCTCGACGACCGCTGGATCGCCGGAGACCATCACCGACAGCGTTCCCGCTCGCGCACCCGCCGGTCCGCCCGAGATCGGGCAATCGACGATCTTTACCCCTTTCGGCGCCACCGCGGCCTCGATCTCCCGCAGAAACGGCACACCGACCGTACAGGTATTCACCAGCACCTGCATCGCCTCACCGCTGGCCAGCCCCTCGACCCCTAGCACCGCGGCGCGAAATGCGGCAAGCGTGGGCAGCGATACGAAGACAATCTCGCATTGATCCGCGAGCTCCTTCGGCGACGCGGCGCGCCGCGCCTGGCGCAGCAGCAGAGGCTCCATCGCGGCGTCGCTGATGTCGAACAGCGTCAGGCCGTGTCCGCCATCCAACAGCTTGCCGGCCATGGGTTGCCCCATGTTGCCGACGCCCAGATACCCCACGTGCATTGCCGCTCTCCTCCCGACCCGCGCCGGACAGTGCGAAGCTGCCACAGAGTCCGCCCTCATTGCACGGCGAGTCGCTTTGTCGGCGAGCTGCCTACCGTCCTAAATTGTGATCTCCGCGACAAACACCCCATTGCGGACAGGAGAGGAAGCATCCCATGGCACCGAACCTAGTCGACTATCTGCTCTACGAGCCCGAGGACACCGGCATCCTTTGGATCAAGTTCAATCGCCCGGATCGGATGAATGCCCTGGTCGGCACCTCCGAGGAAAACGGCACCGTGGCAAAGGTCGGCGAATACATGCGCGCCGGTGACGACGATCCCAATATCAGGGTGATCGTGCTAACCGGCGTCGGGCGGGGATTTTGCTCTGGGGCGAATCTCGGGTCCCGCGCGTCACCGGACATCACCGGCGAGGATTTTCCCGGCAATCGCGGCGCGCGCGAAGGACCCGACGCGGCACGCCAGCACTTCTTTCACGGGTTCACCGATCTGCATCGCGACATTTCGCTGATCCGAAAGCCGACCATTGCGATGGTCAACGGCCCGGCGGTTGGCTCGGGCATGGATATGGCCTTGCACTGCGACATCCGGATCGGCTGCGAAAAAACCCGGTTCATCGGCTATCACAATGCCGGCCAGATCATCGAGAACGGCGGTTCCTATTACCTGCCCAAGATGATCGGGCTCGGCCGGGCGCTAGAGTTCGCCTATACCGGCGAGATGAACGCCGAGCGTGCCTACCAGTGGGGTGTGCTGAACCACCTCGTGCCGTCGGAAAAGCTGGAAGAAACCACCCGCGAGCTGTGCTCGCGGATGATGGCGATTCCGCCGTTGGTGCAATGGATCAGCAAACGCATCATGCGCTCCGCGCTGGACACCACGCTCGAAAACACCATGGTCATGACCTCCAACGCCGGTGGCATCCTGCAGGGTTCCGAGGACGCGAAGGAGGCGCGGCGCGCCTTCATGGAGAAGCGCAAAGGCCGGTTCCGCGGCGTTTGAGTCAGCCGAGTTCAACGCGAGACGCGTTGGCGAGCAAGATGACGACTGATCAGCACCCACGGGTGCGCGAGTCACACTCCGACGATGCGCCTATCTGCGTGAAGAGGCATCGTCATCAAGGTCCCTGCCGCCTAGATATACCCGAGGCGCTTGGAGAAGGACCGGGAGGTCATGCCGACACTCGATCGCAAGAACTCAGCTCTGCTCGTGGTGGATTTCCAATCCAAACTGATGCCGGCAATCAACGAGGGTGAGCCGGTCACCGCCAACGCGCGCCGGCTCATAGACGCGGCGCAATTGTTTCAAGTACCAATCTTGTTTACAGAACAGAACGTCAGTGGTCTCGGCAGCACGGTGTCTGCACTGCGAACCGACACCGCGAACATTGCTCACAAGATGACGTTCGACGCCTGCCGCATGCCGGGGTTTCTTCAAGTGCTTCCGGAGCGATCCGATTTCATTGTGTCGGGATGCGAAACCCATGTCTGCGTGCTGCAGACTGTGATGGGTCTGCTCGGTGCAGGCCACCACGTCTATGTCGTGCGTGATGCGATGGGCTCGCGTCACGCCGAAAGTAAGGAGACGGCGATCCGGCGCATGGAACAGAACGGGGCTGAGGTCGTGACCACGGAGATGGTATTGTTCGAGTGGCTTCAGACGGCCGATGACCCGCGGCTTCGCAAAGTGATTGATCTCATCAGGTGATCGCGGTCGATCGCGATGGCTATCGTGGCGATAAAGTTCCGCAGCGGCAGATCCGGCAAACCGCATAACGCATGGGTGCAAAACCGGTCAGTCGGAATGGATAAGCCAACCTTCGTCGGATGACGGCTTAATCAAGCCCGGCGCGGGTGTAGAGCCGACAGGCGTTGCCCCACAGCAATTTACGCTTGCGTGTCTCGGCCATGTCCCAGGCCAGGACCTGTCGTGTCGACTCGGGGAAATGACTCTCGCCATGCGGATAGTCGGAGGCGTACATCAACACCTCGTCGCCGAGCAGGTCAGCCACTGCGTTGGTCAGCGCCACGCCTTCCGGGATTTCGATGCTCTGGAAATAGCGCCCGCTCATCACATAATCGCTTGGCCGTTGCTTGAGTTCGGGCAGCGCCGCCTTGATCGTCTCGGCGTGCTCGTCGAGCCGCTTGATCCAGAACGGCAGCCAGCCATGCCCGGCCTCCAGCGTTCCGATACGCAAGGCCGGGTAGCGGTCCATCACGCCACTGCCGATCAGCGACGCCATGTTGCGCATGCCGCACCATGGATGAGCCGCCGAGCGCTGGAGCCAGAGATTGTCCCAAGTGTCTTCACCGCCGGGCGCGTAAGGCGGCATCACCGTAAAAGTGTGCAATATGACCGCGAGGTCGAGCGCGGCAGCCTCGGCGTAAAAAGGTTCGAGGCTCGGATGATCGAGCGGCGTGCCGACCGGCGCGTAGACCATCATTCCCCAGGCCCAATCTGTCTTGCCCCAAGCGCGCATTTCGGCGAGAGAGCCTTCGATGTCGCGGGCGCCAGCCAGAATTACGCCGCCGAGCCGCCGCGGGAAGGCGCCGCAATAGTCGCTCATCCAGCGGTGATAGGCACGGTACATAGCGCTTTCGAGCGCGATGTCGTCGCCTGACGTAAACGTGCCGAACCAGCCAGAGGGCAGGGTCAGGTTGACGTCGACCCCTTCGTAATCCATGTCGGCGATGCGCGCAGCGGGGTCGGCGTCGACCCGGGGCGAGGGTTCGCGCTCGCGCGCGACGCCGGTAAACCCCGCCATATAGCCGGCCGGCGCCTGGTCCCGTTCGGCGTCACCGAGGCGACGGCGATAGGTGCGCTGGCCCTTGGTGTAAGTCACATGGCCGAAGCGGCCGGTCGAGCGATATCGCTCCCAGCCGGCGAGCCGATCCTTCTCGACCGCGCTCAGGTACTCTGAGAGGATCGTCGCGTCGGGGCCGACATGCGTGTCGGAATCGAAAATCCGGTAGCCGTCGCGCGCCATCATTTCCTCCCATATTTCGCCAGCGCCTCGGCCGATAGATAGCGTTCCTCGAGCGCGCGCCGCTTGGCCTCGCCTTCGCCGTCTTCTGGCATTTCAGGGATCGGATAGGGCCGATCCTTACGGCTCTCCACGAAATCATCCCAGGCGGCGACCCCGCGCTCGCGGAACCCTTCCATGAAATCCCACAGCGCCGCCCAGGTCACGTGATGGGTAAAGCCGGGATACCAGGCGATCGTCACCCCAAGCGCGAGATGCTCGTCAAGCCCGAGATAGCGGCCGAGCCTGCCCTTCATAAACGAGAACGGGCCGTCGATCACGGCGCGCGCCATCTTGATTTCGCCGGTCGAGTGCGGCGATTCGAGCTGTACCCAATCGACCCTGGCGTCTTCGCGATAGGCCTTGAGGCGGAGCAGGGCGTCGTCGAGCCCGCCATTCGCGGCGTCGCGCGCATAGCACTGCGCCATCACCACAAAATTCGGATCGAGCTCGTTCTTCATGTCGACGGCGGCCCGGTAGCGGGCGATCGCCAGATCGAGCGGCACCACCTCGACCCCGGCGCTTTGCGTCTTGCGCTTTCCCTCGATCGGCTGGTCGTCGATGCGCACACCGGAAATGCCGCGGCGGATGCATTCACGGACCATGCGGCGGACCGCCATGATGCCGCCATGCCCGGTATCGCCGTCCATGATCACCGGGATTTTGACGCTATCGGCGATCCAGCCGGCGATCTCGACGCATTCGGAAAGCGTCGCGGTGCCGACATCCGCCATCCCGGTATAAGCCCCGACCACCCCGCCAGTGCCGACGAACAGCGCCTCGCACCCCGCCCGCTCCATGATCCGCGCATGCGCCGCGGTCGGCGGATGCAGAACCGCCAGCACCTTGTCGCGGCGATGGATGAGTTCCTGCAGGCGGGCACTCGGCGAGAGGCTCATGACGAGGCATCTCCTTCAGCTCGGGAAATCATGAGCGTGAGAGGCATGCTCGTCGAGCAACTATTCCGTCGCTAAACTCTCGCAAGACTGCACGGGAGGGTTCCCATGGCGGACGCGGTGGTGCTGCTTGGGTGCGGCGATGTCGGACCGATCCACGACCCGATCGAGGGCTATGGCAGCCTCGTGCGCGAGACGCTCGCGACCGCCGATATCCGCTTCGCCCAGGTCGAGCGGGTCTATTCGGAGCGAGGCATGTTGCAACCTCACTCCGGCGGCGGCCACAGCCGCCTCCCGCCGGCGATGGCCTCGGTATTCACCGATTGCAAATTCAACGTCGCCTCGGTGGCGAGCAATCACGCGATGGATTGGGGCGCGGAGGCATTGCTCGACACGATCGACCTGCTGCGCGGCCAGGGCATCCAGACGATCGGCGGCGGACGCAATCTCACCGAGGCGCGCCGGCCGGCGGTGATCGACTGCAAAGGACTGCGCGTCGCGCTGCTGGCCTATTGCTCGATCCTTCATGACGGCTACGCCGCCGGACCCGACAAGGCCGGGGTCGCACCACTGCGTGCCCACACGCGTTACGAACCGGTCGATTACCAGCCCGGTGCTTCTGCGCGGGCAGTGACGACGCCGAACGCGGAGGATCTGGATGCCTTGCTGTCGGACGTTCGGACCGCGAAGCAGAGCGCGGACAAGGTCGTCGTGTCATTGCATTGGGGCGTTCACTTCGTCCCGCGCGTGATCGCCGATTACCAGGTAACGGTGGCACATGCGGCCTTTGAAGCCGGTGCCGATCTGATCCTCGGCCACCACGCCCACGTGCCGAAAGCAATCGAGGTGTATGCCGGCAAAACGTGCTTTTACAGCCTCAGCAATTTCATCATGTCATCGCCAGCCAAAAATGCTTCGAGCGCGACCGACTTTTGCCAGCGCTACGGAGTTACGCTCGACCCCGACTATCCGCACCTGCCCTATGGCACCGATGCCAAGCGCAGCCTGATCGCAAAGGCCGTGATGTTGCCGGGAGGACCGACGCGCACGTCGTTCCTGCCGATCATGATCGACCGCCACTTGCGACCGGAAATTCTGCGCGCTGGCGCCCCGCGTTTCAGCGACATGATCCAGTACATGGATTGGGCTTCGACGGGTTTCACTCACCATTTCGCCGTCGACGGCGATGAGGTGGCGATCTCGGCCTGAACGGAGGGGAAAATGGCTCCAAATGATGGTCGCGGTGTGACCCGCCATATTTCGGAATACGCGGTGGGGCTAGATTACGACGCCCTGCCACCGGCGCTTATTCACCTAATCAAACAGATCGTCCTCGACACGCTCGGGGTTGCGATCGGGACCAGTGGACTGGCGCCCGAGGCGCGCACCGTCGCCGAATATGTCGAGGCACTCGGCGGCAAGTCCGAAAGCTCGGTGCTGGGCTTCGGTTTGAAGGCGCCGGCAGCGTGGGCGGCGTTTGTCAACGGCAGCCTCGGCCACATGCTCGACTACGACGATGTCGGCGCCGGCGGCCATGTCGGGATAGCCACGGTGCCGGTGGCCCTTGCGGTGGCCGAAAAGCTCGGCGGCGTTTCCGGGCGGGAGTTGATCGCCGCGATCGCCGCGGGCACCGATCTGCATACCCGGCTCGATCTGGCAGTCCGACTTCCCGACTGGACGATGACGGAGGGCTGGTTCGCAACCCAGCTGTTCGGCTACCTGTCGGGCGCGGTGACTGCGGCGCGGCTGCGAGGCTTCGACACGGACCGCACCGAGCATGCGCTCGGCATCGCCTTTAACCAGGTCAGCGGCAGCCGGCAAATGGCGGTCGGCGCGTCGACCGATCTTCGCTCGATGCAAGCCGGCTTTTCCGGCCAGGGTGCGGTGCTGGCCGCGGAACTCGCCGCACGCGGCATCGTCGGCTCGGAAGAAATCATCGAGGGCCGTTACGGGCTCTACAAGACCTATGTCCGCAACGACCCGAACTGGTCGGCGCTGTCCGACGGGCTCGGCACGAGCTTTCCGCTGCTCGGCGAACACGGGTTCAAGGTCTGGCCAGCCTGCGGCTACACGCGCGCGACCAATGCCGCGACCCTGCAATTGCGCGAGGAATTCGGCCTGAGGCCAGAAGATGTGGAAACCATCGCCGTGATCGGCGGGACCGGGGCGACACAGCTCCTGTCCGAGCCGATAGAGCTGAAGCGTCGGCCGCAGCTCAGCATCGACGGCAAGTACAGCATTCCGTTTACGACGGCGGTGATGATGGTTC
>Ga0182015_10005005_pt1 | contig 13996 bp, 10 predicted proteins | sample 712P3MmetaG_FD_120478 | JGI IMG/M metagenome (GOLD analysis project Ga0182015, IMG submission 120478) | Permafrost microbial communities from Stordalen Mire, Sweden - 712P3M metaG | ecosystem: Environmental > Terrestrial > Soil > Wetlands > Permafrost | place: Sweden: Stordalen | collected...
CTGCTCGGTGAGCACTTGAGCAACGCCCAGATCGCCCAGCGCCTCTTCATATCCGAACGCACCGTCGAGACCCACGTGTCCTCCTTGTTACGCAAGCTGGGCTTGCGAGACCGCCGTGCCCTAGCTGTCTATGCCTCTGAGCAAGCAGCGGCCGACGCCCTCCAGTTGCACCGGCCGGCCGAGCCTCCTACGGCTTTTGTGGGTAGGGAAGCCGAGCTTGCAGAACTGGGCTCGGCCCTGTCCCAACATCGCCTGGTCACCCTGGTGGGGCCAGGGGGCGTAGGCAAGACCCGCCTTCTCCTACGGGCCATGGAGGGCAGACGGGTAGCGTTTGCTGACCTGGCTGTCCTGGCCCGAGGCAGCGACCAGGAGGCAGTGGCGAGGGCGGTGGCCGGCGCCCTGGGCATGGTCGAGCCGGGGGCGAGCGCTCTGTCAGCCGTCTCCAAGCAGTTGGCCGCAGTCCCCGTGGCTCTGGTGCTCGACAACTGTGAGCATGTGCTCGACGGCGCCGCTGGCCTCGCCCGCCACATATGGGCCTCCACTCCCAACCTCGTCGTCGCCACCAGTCGGGAGCGTTTGGGCCTCCCTGCAGAGCACGTCTTGGCCGTAGGCCCACTGCTCCCGCCCGACGCCGCGCGGCTTTTCATGGAGCGCGCCCACCGGGCGGCACCCCAAGCTCTGCCCAGCCTGGACGAGGACAAGGTCGTCGAGCTGTGCCAGCGCCTCGAAGGGCTCCCCTTGGTCATAGAGCTTGCAGCCGCCCGCCTGGCCGCTCTTAGCTTCGACGACCTGGCCGCCCATCTCGACGGGGCTTTGGACCTCCTTGGTTCGGGCGAACGCTCCCAGGACCGCCAACGCAGCCTGCGGGCCACCCTGAACTGGAGCTACGAGCTGCTAAGGGCCGACGAGCAGGCTCTGTACCGGGCCGTAAGCGTTTTGAGAGGGCCGTTCCGCCTGGGCGTGGCCGAGGAGCTGCTTCCCGCTCAGGCCCGGGCCCGGGTCGCGGCTGGGGTCGCCCATCTGGTCGACGCCTCGCTGCTGGTGCGCCTGGAGAACCGTTACCGCCAGCTGGAGCTTGTGCGGGCCGACGCCCGGGAGCGCCTGCGCGCCGGGGGGGAGGAGAACGCGGTCAACCACCGCCTGGTGGACTGGGCGCTCCAAGCCGTTGACAAGGGCCTGAGCCATGGGGACGAGCATGACTTGGCTGCGGCCGTCGAGGCGGCTCAGGAGCTGGGCCGCCCTGAGTTCACCGACCTGGCCCTGGGGCTGGCCCGAGCCTGGGAGGAACGGGGCCACGGGCATTGGTCCGATGCCGAAATGCTGTACGAAGCTGCGGCGATGGCCTCCAAGGAGCCCAAGATCGCCATCCGAGGCGCAGATCTGGCCTGGAGCCGGTCCCACGGCACAAGGGCCGTCGCCCTGTTCGAACTGGCCACCGAGCTGTCCGTGCCCGCCGGAGACCCAGCCGCCGAGGCCTACGCCACCTCGGGAATGGTGGAGCTAATGGGCCGTTTCGGTTGTTACGCCGACAGGCAGTGCGACCCTGAGGCCACCAGGCCGCTGGTCGAGCGTTCGTGGTCCGCGGCGGAAGCGGCCGGTGACCCATGTTCGCGGGCGCGTGCCTTGCTCGCCCGCACCTGGCGCAGCGATTGGGAAGCGCGGGACGTCGAACGAATGGGCCTTGATGCGGAACGGTCCTTGCTCGCAGCCAGGGAATGTGGCGACATGGCCATTCTTTCGAGCGCACTCGACGGCTGGTGCTCGGTCGCCCTGAAACGCCTCGACATGTCTTCGGCCCAAGCCGCTGTCTTCGAAAGGCTGGAGATCACGGGGAGCTTCGACCCTCACCAGGCGCGCCAGTTCCTAGAGCGCTTCGACGCCGTTCACATGTCCTGCGTGCTGGGCTGCATCCTGGGCCGCTTCGACGACGCCCTAGCCGCCGGCAGAGTGCTGGACGAGCTGGGTCGTGGACGGGGCATCATCTTCGGCGGGGCAACCCAATTGGCCCCAGCCCTTTTCTTTTTGGGACAGTTCGACCAATGCCTCCAACAAGTTTCGGGCGCCTTCGCTGAGGCCCTCCAACGTCCTGGCACCGGCAACTCCATGCTCCTGCGGGCCTTGTGCTGTGCCGCCGCCATCTGTGGTTACCGGGGCGACCATGCAGCCGCGGCGGGATGGTGGGCCCAGGCCGACGCGGTGGCCAGCGCCCGGCACGGCCGAGACTTCATCATCAGAATGATGCGGGCCGACGTGCTCCTGCACCACGGACGGCGCCAGGCGGCGGCCGAATTGTTGGCCGAGCCAGCTTCGGCCTTGGTGTCGCCGTGGCGGGGTTGGTACGGGGCGGTGCGGGCCGAGGCCCTTGGTCCGGTTGCCTTTGCTGACGCCGAGGCGGTGGCCGAGGGGGGCATTTACTCAGCGGCCGTGCTGGCCCGTGCGCGGGGCCGTCTGGACGAGGCGCTGGCTTTGTTCAACGAGTGTGGGGCCGCCTACCAGGCGGCGCGGACGGCCTTGCGAATGAGCAGGGCCGAGAGTACGGAGGCGCTGGCTCGGTATGCGGAGTGGGGGCTGGCGCCAACGCCGACGTGACCTAGCGTCCGTCACCAACGCGGCCCCCATCAAGTGCCTGGGCAGAACTCTGCGTAACAATTTCTATATTGAAGTCACTATCAAAAAATCGAGGCTTTGGTTATTTCGCTGGAGGTTCACGCTGGTCATCGATGGTGATGTCCAGTACTCCGAGGTCCTAGGACGTCAACGCCTGGGAGATGTCACTCACCCGACGCCAAAGGCGGGGCCCTTCGAGGTCATGGAAACCTAAGTGGCGGTAGAAGGCGGCGGCTCGGTTATCGATCGCGTCAACGACGACGGCTCGGGCTCCGAACTCTTGGCCGCCCCGGGCACAGCGACGTAGAGCGTCGACCAGAAGATGACCACCCAACCGATTCCCTTGGTCGGAGCGGTCGAGGGCCAAGCGGGCGAGCACGACGACGGGGACTGGGTCGGGCATACAACGACGCAGGCGGGACGGCGCGGCGACATGCGATATAGAACCCATGGCGAGGGCGTAATACCCGACCACCCTCAGGCCCCGGCACAAGACGTAAGTCGCTGCCGTCCCTGCTCTGGCGGCCACCGGCGCAGTGTGGACAAGCCACTGGTCCGGCCCTGACTGGCCGCATTCGAAACCTTCGATCCTGTGCCGGTCTGTTAGCAGCTCAACCGGACGAAGCCGCTCGGTCACCCCGACGGGATCGGGCTATCCGTGACGGCATAGCGTCGCAATACAGGCATTTCTTCCACGGGTTGGTCGAGCGCCGCCACGAAACGCTGGAATGCCTGCGTACTTAGGTCGATCCGCTCCGCCCGCTCCAAGACAGTCTCGGCGCGCTCGGTCGCAGCGGCGAGCACGAACCCTGTCATGGTTTCTCCCGTGAGCTCGGCGGCGGCGCGCAAGATGCGCTCCTGCCTACCGCTGACGCGCATGTGGATGCGGCCCGTCCGCTCCGGCTCTGCCTGGCTCACAGTTCTAGTGTACACACCCAGTGCGTACATCTTCGTGCCACATTCGTGCCATAACGAGAAGGCTTTGCTCGGCAGAAGCTGGCACGGCCTGGCACCAATTGGGCAGTTCACAGGGGAGCCGTGCCAAAAGCCCAGGCCAAAAGGGCCTGCTAGATCCCCCTTTTCAAGGCGGTGGCACTGGGTTCGAATCCCTTGGGGGTGCTGCGTAGCCTAATGGGGGACGGTGGTGGTCAGGCGACGTTCAGTGCAGCACTCGGCCACTATCGATCGTTAGTGCCGCACCCGTTAGCGTGCGCATCTCGGGCGAGATGAACAGGAGGATCGCCCGGGCGATTTCCTCGGGCTGAGAGAGCGGCCTGACCCAGGCACCACCGTTCTCTTCACGTGCTCGAATGTTGCCCTCGTCGTTGACGAACATGGGCGTGTCGGTCGGGCCCGGGCAGACGCAGTTGCTGCGGATGCCCGATGCGGCATAGTCCAGGGCGATGGAACGGGCGAGGGCAATGAGCCCTGCCTTGGAGGCGGCGTAGGCCGCCAGCCCGGGCAGGGGCCGCAGCCCGGCCCCGGCGGCAACGCTGACGATCGACCCTCCGCCCGAGGACGCCATCAAGGGGATCAATGCTCGGGACGTCAACCAAGCTCCTCGAAGGTTGACTGCCATCGTCCGGTCCCATTCGGCCTCACTGGTCTGCGTGGCAGTCCCGCTGATGAGCACCCCCGCACAGTTGACCAGGACGTCGCAGCGGCCCAGTGAGGCCTGGATGCGGGCCGTCGCTGCGCCCACATCGGCAGCGTCGGAGACGTCGGCGGTGATCTCGATGAACCGTCGGTGCTCGGCCAAGCCGCTAGGCACGGCGCATAGATCGATCCCGACGACCGTCATCTGCTCTTCCAGGAACAGTTCCGACGTGCGAAGACCGATACCCGAGGCGGTGCCGGTCACGACCGCCACTTTTCCCTCAAGGCCATCTGCCATCGGCAACGCTCTGGTTAGCATACGCGCGGCACGGGTTCGAATCCCGTTGGGGTGCTCTGTCCGGGTTCGCCTAAGAACCTAGCGAGATCCGCCCATCGCGTCGTGCCTGGCGAGAAGATCGACCTCGGGCACTGCGATGAGCCCGCCAACGCGGGTATGGAAAGCTCGCAGGTTGCCGGCTCGCCTCTTGCCACGGGGCGGACCGTCCCGTGGGTTCAGACCGGCTCGATGCGGCCGAGGAGGGCCGTGGCGGCGGCGAGGACGGTGTCGTGGTCGTGGGTAAGTGCGAAAAGGTACCGGCGTTGAAGATCCGGGCCACTGTCACCGAGATCTTTGGCGATGAGAGCGCCGGTGTAATGAGCGCCGACAATGATGACGGTCCATTCACCGCGCAGAGGGTCCCGGGGGGCAAGATCGGCGCCTCTGACACCTCTAGCCGGGTTTGTCTTCATGCCGGCACCGAGGGCGACGACCAGGGGGCAGCGTTCAGCCAGGTCGCGGTAACGAGCGGCGGTGGCGGGAGTGAACCGGCCCGCGCTCTGGAAGGCGGCGAGCACAAGAGGCGGGGTCTCCAGACTGAGGCCTTGCTGTTCGACGTGGCGTGAGATCGACAGCAAAAGGCCCTTAGTCCCGATGCGCACCCGGCGGGGGTCGAGCAACTCGAAGGGCGTACCGCTGCTACGCATCGGCGCGTCCAGGAGGGAGACCGACTGGTGAAGCGGCGGGTACGCGCCAAGTGGGCCGGGCCGTGAGAAGTACCAGCCTTGCCCGAGCGTCGCTCCCAGCGCTAGTGACTGTTCAAGATGGGCATCGGTCTCGATGCCCTCGGCCAGGACGGTGGCGCCAGAGCGCTCGGCGTAGGCGGCGACAGCGGTCAGTATGCGGGCTTGGCCGGCATCGGGCCACCGCTGGACGAGGGAGATGTCCAGTTTGATGACATCAGGTGCCAGGAACGGAAGAAGGGAGAGCGAATCGGGGACGGCTCCGACGTCGTCGAGGGCGATCCCGCATCCCCGGTCGCGCATCTGACGGACCGATCGGACCAGTTCGGCTGGGTTATGCATCAAGGCTCGCTCGGTGATCTCCGCGACCAGCTTCGGCCCCGCGCTCCGTTCCGTCAGAGCAGCGACGGACATGCCCGGCTCGACGTTGACAAACACTTTGAAACCTTCCGGCAGATCAGAGCCCCTCAGCCCCTCGACCGCGGCCCGCTGGCACTTCGTGTCCAGCTCCCCGACTCGGCCGACTCGTCGGGCGTGCTCGAAGGCGGCGTCTGGGCTAACCCCGAGCCCGGGCCAACGCGCCAGCGCCTCAGCTCCCACCACGTCGCCGTGCTCGAGATTTACGATCGGCTGGTAGGCCGCACGGATCTCCGCCTCGTCGAAAATACCATCGAGCACCACCTGTTCAGTTGCTGTCATCTTCCTGTATCGGCGTAGGAGCCCTGTGACAAAAATCCGACCGCTGGAGACGACCTTCCACCCCCCGCAGGGGACTCACAACCAAGTGCCTCAGGAGCAGGAGAGGCAAAAAAAATGAGCCGGCGGGCGGCGTTCCACGGCATGGTGGGCTTTGAGGTGATCCTCGGTTCCTCAGCCGAGAGCGAGGAGCTCTGGCACTGACTGGTCTACAGCATCGCGCCACTGGGGATTTTGACCATGGAGCCTTCAGAAAGGTAGTGGCCTGCGCGCGCAGTGGTCATGCTGATCGCCCGCATGGCACCGACGAGGCGTACAACGAAATCGCCGTTGGGGAAAATATCCATGACATCGGGCGGCACTTTATTTCCTTGTCACTCCAAGGGATTTTTCGACCACATTTTGCGCTGGTGCTCGAGGCGGACGGCGCTAAAGGCGAGGCACCCCTCACGTGGGAGGCGCGTCACATGCAGGTCGTGCCCTTGCACGGCGGAGTCGGCGGTACGACCACGGAGGGACCTACCAGCGTGGTCCTGAGGATGAGCTGCCCGTATGGGTTGTCCGTGTCGAGGGTGTAGAAGATCGTCGAGCGGGCCGGGGTCGCCTTGGTCCCGTAGGTGCCCGTCGTCATGCCGTTGACGAAGTACGGGCCGTAGTAGGCGCCCGACCGCTTGGACTTGGTCGGGCGGTTGAGCGAGCCCACTGGGCACTCCTTTGGCTGCGGGTCGTGCATGAAGTAGCAGAAACCCTGCTTGGTGGAGGCGTCGGGCTGGTCGGGCTTGGCCGGCACCGACCAGGGCCTGGGGTCGAAGACTGTCTGGGGTGAGCTCCACGGTCCCCAAGGGTTCGGCGCCGTCCGCAGGTAGATGCCCGCGGGATGGCCGACGGAGGCGTCGTCGCAGTCGTAGAGCATCAGCCACTGGCCGAGCCAGCCGTTCCAGTTGACGCCGATAGAGCGGGCACACGGGGGCGCGTCGGAGAAGATCGTGGTGGCGTTCGGCTCCTCGGCGCCGAACTTTGGTGCGCCGTCTGTGTAGTAGCCGTCGAAGTAGGTGATGCCGGCGCCGGTGCCCATGTCGGCGGGCCGCATGCGCGCGAGGTACGGCGCGCCCATCTTGCTCTGTGTACCTCCGGGGATACCCCAGAGGTAGACGTAGCCGTCGTTGCCGAGCTCCATGGCGACGTCGACGAACTTCGCGCCGTCGCCGTACCGGTCAGTGACCGACGGCGCAGACAGGTCGTACAAGCCTTGGAACGTCAGGCTCTGTGCGTTCGTCAGCTTGGCCATCACCGAACGCGTGTCAGCACCGTAGCAGCCCGTGCCACAGTTCGACCCCCGCGGCGGAACTGCCTGGGTGGGGTTGTCGGTCTCGAAGACGACGTACGTGGTGCCGTCGACCTGGAGGCCGGCCACAGCCGATTCACCCGTCTTGAGCGAGACCTGCGGGACCGGAGGCGTGCCCGGCCAGGGATCGGGGATCACCGAGGGGTTGGCGTAGGCGCCGGCGATGGGCGCGTCTTTCGTCGCGAACGTCAACGTGGGGCAGTGACCAGGCTTGGTCAGCGGCGAGGTGGCCATCGAGTCGTTGTCGAGATCGTCGGCGAACTTGACCCCCCGCGCGGGCGTGGTGGTCGGCATCGTGTCGCCGAACAGCCACCAGGTCTTTTTGTTGTACGCGAACGTGTAGCCGCGGTCGGCCGCTAACAGGTCGACCTTGGCATTGCTCTTGCCGTGACCGGTGACCGTGCAGACTGGAGTGGTGGAGCCGGCGACGACGGTGTCAACCGACGATGCGGAGATGGCTGAGGCAACGGTGTCAGCGCCAGCCCCCGGGAGCGCCAGGCACCCGAACCCGAGCAGCAGTGACGTCACCAGCAGGCCGCGCGAAAACGCCATCGGACCTCCTCGGTCAGCAGTGACTATAGACCGGCGAGGCACCGATGTCTGCCGCCTCTTCGTGGCAGGGTGTGGTCCCGGCAGCTCGGCTCCTTCCCGGTTCGAGGGGTTGGCATTCCCCTCGCTCCGGTTCACACCCAGCTCCAAACGCAAACGTCGTCGCACCGACCTAAAAGTTGGCGAGGACTCTCTTGGCAAGCTGCTCTGCCTTGTAGAGGGGCCCGGTGCCCGTGACGAGGAGTTCGGTCGACCCTGTCAGGGCGACAATGGTACTGGTCACGGTCTTTCCTGAACCCAGGACCACCGAATAGGAACTTTGCCCGAACCCTGGACGGTTGACCGTGTGCTCACCCCTACGATCGAACTGCCTGCGCGATGCTTCGAAGTCCGCCCTGTCCTCGCCCGTTTGAAAGCGGACGAGGACAGAAAGGACAGACATCGTGCTGGCGTAACTGCACACGGTGACATGGCCCTTTGTCTCGGAAAATACAGGGCCAAATTTGGCACCGTACACAGAGCCGACCAAACCTGGCGAAGCGAGCGCGCACGTTGGCGGTGCGGCTGCGCCGGCCGTCGCTGTAGACAAGCCGAGGGCCGACGCAGCTAACGCAACGCCAGTGGCCAAAGCCCAACGTGTTCTTCGCAACGGACGGTCAGCTGCCCACATGGCAGCCTCGGAAACAACGGGCCGTCAGAGCTGGGAAGAGCGCTATGGCTGCGTCGGCCCGAGTGACAATTTGGCTCCCGCTAAAGCGGTCGTGGGCGAAGGCGTGGTCGACGTAACTGTCCGCACGGCTGGGTGCGACCCCGAGCGCGACGGAGATGGCGTGGGCGAACTCTTTCTCAGTCAGTGCTTGGTCCCCGCTCTGCGTGGAGCCGGTGAGCGTCTTGAGGGCTCTTGTCGTACTGAGCTTCACCGAACGGCCGAGGCTCGTGGCCAGCTCGGCGCCCGTGAAGGGTGCGTTGGGGCGGAACTGCTGTCCAAAGCCGCTCAGTACGCCAATCCTGGTGAGCGTCCCGATGGCCAGGCCTGCAGCGGAGCGAGGCGAGACGTCGGTAAAGCCCGACGACTGCTCAGCCTGTCCCTCGAAGGTCTCGAACGTAAGGGCAGGAAGGAGCGACAGCTCCTTAGCGAGGGTGAGGCCGCTCGGCCTCCGTGGTGCTGCGGGGTCGACGTACATGAGGCTGCCAAACAACCGGTCGAGGAAGATATTGACCCGCGACTCGTCGAGTAAGGCGCCGTGGCATATCGGGCCGCCCGGCGTAGGCGTCGGGCATTTGGCCCCGGGTGTCGTGCTGTCGACATCGCTAAGCAGGGCGGTACTGCTCGTCACCTGGCTCGTGCTGACGGCCGTCGAATCCTTGAAGGTCACGGTGACGCTCGAGTCGGACTCCTGCGTGTTGCCGTAGGTCAGCGCCCCGCTCGAGCCTGCGATCTTGATCCCGCCGCCGTAGTCCGACGTGACCGTGTCGCTGACGTCCACGTTCGCGGTCATCGTCGACCCCGAGGCTTGCTTTATGGCTTGGTTGTTCGTGTACGACGGGTTGGCGATGTTCGCCGACTCCGACCCGCCGGTCCTGCCTGCGACAGCTCCACTGGCGTAGGCCCCGTAAGTGAACGGTGCGAGCCTTTCACCCCGGTTGGCAGGGATATTAGCGTCCTGGGTCCCGGCGGCAAAGAACGGGTCTAGAGCCAACAGGTCTTTCGCCTCCGTCGGGCTGATCACCGCATACTGGGCCGACGAAGTGTAGGTCACTGCTCCGCCCGCGGCGTTGGTCAAGCCCGTGGAGGTGTAAGGGACGTCGCATTGGCTAACGCTGTCGAGGGCTACCCCGAGCTCGCAGTCGTACAGCTCCAACACCGTGCGTTCACCCATACTCGGGTCGGCGGCAAGCATGACGTACTGCGTCTGCCCCGACCCCAGGCTGTACACCGCATACTGGGGGTGGAGCACGATCTGGAACACATCGTTCCAGAACGCCTCATGGTTGTACAGGGTTGCAGCGGAGGCGTGTTGAAGGCCCGTCGAGCTGCAGTCGTACAGGCTGCCGTCGGCAGCCGGCGTCGAAAGCAGAGGACAGGTAACGCCGTCCCCAGGCCAGTTGTTCCAGTCCGGAGACGCAGTCCGTGACAACCCGAAGGCCCCTGAGTCAGAGGCTTCCTGGCTCAGGTCGTCGGTAGTGCCGAAAGAAGTCTTGGTAGAAGTATCCCACTTCGACGATTGGTCAAAGTCGATACCGAACACGCTCATGGCTGGGATGAGGTCTTTGCCGAGCGAGAGGCTCGTCTTTTCTTCAAGGTTTTGCTCGGTCTTTTCGGAATTGCTTTGCGCGTTGCTGCTAGCAACTGTGTAGTCCGTCCCGAAGCCGATAGTGCTGCCGAACGTAGCGGTGCTCTGATCGCCAGGGGCGGCATAGATAATTGTGTACGGGATGGCGCTTGCCTGCACGGCGGCAACTGGTGCCAGGATCACGTTGAACGGGTTCGATTCGGACCTGGCGTAGCGCGACAGGACTTTGGAGAGAGTGCCTTGCCCGATATATGTATCGGTCGCCTGAACGTCGACGACGATGCGTAGCGTTTCAGTGAGGTTGTCGAGGCCAAGTGACTGACCGGGAAGAAGCTGCAATGCCATGTCCCCGGTCGTAGTCCTATCCAGGTCCGGTCCCAGCTGCTGGCTATCAGTGAGCTGGTCCTGGACCGTCGGGCCGGGCACCCATTGGCCTTGGGTCCCGTCCCAGTTCGTGCACGGCCCGACGGGGGGGCTGCCCGGGAGCGTTGTGACGGTTGTCGCGGATGAGACCGTCGGGCTAACCGCGCACATCTCGAGCGTTGCCGAGTAGGTGGCGCCATCGCCGATCGTCGTGTACCCCTCTGGACATTTGGACCTGTCGAACACATCCTGGTACTGGAAAGGGTAATCGCCAGAGTCATTTTCGTAGCTCGTGGTGATATGCAGCACGGGGTTCGCGCTGGCATAGGCGAGCGTCGCCGGGACGTGTGAAAGGTTTAGGAAGTGGTCGTAGTCGGGGGGGTTGAACCAAGTCGGTAGCTGTGTCCCATCGGGGCACTCCGGCGCCGGGCCGGTGACATCGAGCTCTCCGAGCGCGAAGGAGTAGGTGGCTCGGCTCGGTACCGTTGACGTCCCTTCCAACGCGTAGACAGGCACCGTCTCCCCGTAGGCCGGCTCCGGCGTTGTGGCCACAAGGGTGCCCTGCTCCCCCGGCTGAAGGGGTGGCACGTACCGGAAGGAGAGGGCTGGCGCGGCGCCGAACATTACCTGGGTGACCCCCGACAGGTTGTCACCGGTGATGGTTACCGATGGCGAGGGCCCGAAGGCTGGCGTAACACCGGTTATTGCCGGGCAGTCGTGCGCCAACGTGCACACCAGCTCGACGTCGCTGTGCACCCTCAGCTCGTGGGCATGAGGGGCGGTTGCTGCGAGCGCGACCCCTGGCAAGGAGGCGGTCCCCTGGAGGGCCAGCGTGGCGACGCCTATAGCGAGCACGAGCCGTCGCTTCAGCGTCTGGCGCGGCTTGTTTGGGATGAGGGTCCGGCGGGTCATCTGGGCTCCTTGTCATGTTCGGGTTCGATTTCTACGACGTTCAGCATGCGCTCGAAGGCAATGCCAGCTCGCTTGTACGCCTCTTCGACCAGCTCCGGCGACGAGCACGAGAAGACGCAGAAAGCGCTGCCTTCTTCGGGGACGAATGTGGCGTGAAGAAGGTGGACGACGGCTCCCGCGCTTGCGAGCTGTTCGACGGCGGCCCGCAGGCGAGCCGTAGCGATGACGAACGTGCTCGCTGTCGCCGCGGGCCAGTAGTGCTCAACGAGGAAGGCTGGTGCTCCTTTGGTGCCACGTCCCACGGCCCCGAAGCTATGGACGCCGAGCGCCCGTTACGTCCGGTGTTTCCCTATGGTTTGGGAGCGCCTCCCCCGCGGGCGACCAGGCGGAGGGGGAGACTATTTTCCGCGGGCCGCCATGACCGCGCCGAGCTCCGCCCGGGAGGCGATCCCGAGTTTGCGATAAGCCCGGGCGAGGTTCGCCTCGACGGTCTTCGGGCTAATGAACAGTTCCTTGGCCACTTCACGGTTGGTCCGTCCGATGGCAGCCAGCTTGGCCACCTGTTCTTCGGTTGGGGTGAGCTCCAAAGGGGCACCGTGACGCACTGGTACCCGGCTCGACTCGGACTCAGCCTGTGCTTGCCAAAGCGGCGCGCCTAGGTCATGGAAGATCCTCGTGGCCCGCTCGAGAGCGACCTTTGCCGCCTTGCGCTCCCCCCGCCGACGGTTCACTTGCCCTAGGACCATGAGGGTGCGAGCTAGGTCGAAAGGGACCGTGACCCGTTCATGGTGAGCCAATGCCTCGTCCAGTGCCGTGCTCGCACCCTCCAGTTCACCGCAGTCCGCGGCGACTTGGCCTCTAGCCCGGGCGGCGATGGCCAGGAGTGGTTCCCGCTTGGCGAGCACCGCTCGCTCGGACAGCATGTCGACGACTTCGCTCGCTCGCTCTAGTTGGCCCAGTTTGAGCAAAGCCTCGGCGTAATCGGCCTGGGAGCGCAAAGGCTCGCGCCCACCCAGCGCTTCGCGGCGTTCCACATCACGAGCCAGGAAGCTCGCCGCAAGCGCTGCGTCGCCGAGCGAGAGCTCCACGAACCCGAGGACGGAGAGCGCGTTCGATGCGTCCCAGTCGTCACCCTCGGCGTCAGCCTCTGCCAGCAGCTCGCTCGCTATCGCCCGAGCCTCGTCGGCCAAACCGCGGTGGGCTTGGACAATGGACAAGTTGTACCAAGCTTGACGCAGCTGCGACGGCTGCGCCATCTGCGAGGCTACTTCGAGGTGTTCACGTGCCAGGGATTCGGCTCGGGCCCAGTTCCCGGCCCACAGCTCGAGCTGTGGCAAATGGCTGAGCGCATAGGGAAGTGATGAATCGTCCCCCTCAACCTTGGAAGCGGTCAGGGTCGCGTCCAGCCAGTGCCGCGCCCCGTCAAAATCTCCCTGGTACTTGAGCCAAGCCCCTAGAGACGCGCTCATCCGCTCGGCAACGGTGAGGGGTGGTGCCAATCGCTCGAGTTCCAGCCCGCGCTCCACGACGTCTCCCGGTAGTTCGTTGCCCGCGTAGAACTCGGCCTGGGCATAGGCCATAAGAGCGCGTTGCTGCACTACTGGGTCGTCCTCGCCGGCGTCGTCGAGCATCTGGAGGGAGAGTTGTGCGTGGCGGCGGGCCAGCCCGAAATCGTGCCAGGAAACCAGAGCAAGCGTGGCGTGGAGGCGGGCCGATAGCGCCGTGCCGAGCTCGGGGTCCTCAAGAGCGCCCAGGCAGTAGGCGGCCGCTTCGGGGGCAGTGCCAGCCACGTGTAGGACGCGAGCCGTGAGCTCGGCCGCCGAGGCCCGCAACGGCCCGCGTGGCAGCGTCTCGAAGAGGTCGCTTGCCAACTGGCGTGCCCCGTCCGCGTCGCCCGCACGGAAACGGTACTCAGCCAAGGACAAGCGCCGCTGAGCCAACTCAACACCTTCGGGAGGGGTCAAGTGGCATGCCAGTTCGATCAGCTCGACGGCCACCTCGGGCGCCCCCCGCGCTGCCGCCGAAGCCGCTGCTGCTCCCAGCGCCACAGCCACCTCGTTGTCGGGCCCGTTGGCCGCCAGGGCGAGGTGGCGGGCGTGTTGTTCGGGCTCAGTGACTACTGACGCCAAGGCCGCGTGGGCCGCCCGGCGTTTGGCGGCCGGTGTGCCACGATAGACCGTTGATGCCAACAGCGGGTGGCTGAACCGGAGCCGGTCCTGAAGGGGCTCCACGAACCCGGCCCGCTCGGCCTCGTCGAGGTCGCCCTGGACCGTACGCCGTAGCGCAGCCTCGACAGTCAGAGCATCGGGGTTCGGCAGGCTCGCGGCGACAAGGAGTGTCTCTTGAGCCTCCAGTGAGAGGCGGCGGACGCGCCGGCCCAACAGTTCGGCCAGGGAGGACGGAACTGGCAACGGCTCGCCTGGCCCAGGTAGCGCACCTTCTTCGACCAGTGCCCGGGCGAGCTCCAGAGCGAAAAGCGGGTTGCCGCCGGTGGCACTTTCAATGCGGAGCAGCGTGGGCCGGGGGAAAGCCTGTCCTAGCTCTGCCCGGATCAAGTGGTAGAGGCTGCTGAGCCTGAGTGGCCCCAACGTCAACCACTCCACTGTCCCTGGCA
>Ga0182015_10005006_pt1 | contig 13993 bp, 16 predicted proteins | sample 712P3MmetaG_FD_120478 | JGI IMG/M metagenome (GOLD analysis project Ga0182015, IMG submission 120478) | Permafrost microbial communities from Stordalen Mire, Sweden - 712P3M metaG | ecosystem: Environmental > Terrestrial > Soil > Wetlands > Permafrost | place: Sweden: Stordalen | collected...
AGCGATATCGGCCGCGCGCTCGATCTCGACGCCGGCTATCTGAGCCGGACTTTGCGGAATTTCGAAAAGCGCGGCTTGATTCAGCGAAAGGCTTCCGCGAGCGATGCCCGGCAAAGCCATCTGGCGCTGTCGCCGCGCGGCCGAAAGGCTTTCGCGCCGCTCGAGCGGCGCTCGCAACACGATACCGGAGCGATGCTCGGCCGGCTCGCGCCCGCGGACCGGGCCCGGCTGATCGCGGCGATGAATACGATCGAGACGCTGCTCGGCGGCACAACGCCGGACCATCCGCCGCAACAGCACCAATACACATTGCGCGCGCCCAAGCCGGGCGATTTCGGCTGGATCGTCAAGCGCCACGCCGAACTCTATGCCGAGGAATACGGCTGGATCGAACCGTTCGAGGGACTTTGCGGGTAGATCGTCGCCGACTTCGTCAATAAATACGATCCGAAACACGAGCGCTGCTGGATCGCCGAGACGGACGGCGAGAATGTCGGCTCGATCATGCTGGTCAAGGATTCGGAGAGTGTCGCCCGCATCCGGCTGTTGCTAGTCGACCCAAAGGCGCGCGGCCTCGGGCTCGGCGCGCGGCTCGCCGACGAATGCGTCCGCTTCGCGAAGCGCGTTGGCTACAAGAAGATCACGCTGTGGACCCACCAGGAGCTCACCGCCGCGCGGCACATTTACGAGAAGGCCGGATTCAAGCTCATGCGCTCCGAGCGGCACCGAAGCTGGGGCCGGCCGGTGGTCAGCGAGCACTGGGATTTGGAGCTGTAGGTTCGTCATTGCGAGCGAAGCTACCGCTACCATGCGTCGCTCGCTCTCGGCTTTTCACACGTGCCGGCAGAGATTGTCGAACGACTTGATTGAGTAGCTACCGGACTGGCCCTACCCTAAACTCATTGTTGATATTTGCCGCCGCCATTTGTGCTGAAATATCACTAATGTCGCCGATTTCAATTTCCAAAGCATCCCTGCAGCTTCTGGAGGAGCGTTAGCCCGTCCATCCGCGGCATATTGATGTCGGCAACCACAATGTCCACGTCGCGGTTTGCCTTGAGTATAGCCAAGGCTTCGACGCCGTCGTGGGCGAACAGAAAGCTGAAGTCGCCGTCCCGAATCTGGTGTCGGAACTTCTGCTGGATGAGCGCCTCCAGATCAGTTTCGTCGTCGACAACCAGAATTCGTGCAGTCATGCGGCGCGTTCGACCCGAGTTTCTATTTCGCTGCGGAGCGTTCCAAAATCAATCGGCTTGGTCAGCAGTGTCTCAGCGCCCCGCGCCAGCGCTTGGCGCTTTGTCTCGGCATCGCCATAGGCGGTAATCATGATGATCGGAACGTCCGGCCGCAGCGCCTTCGCTTTGGGCAGGAGTTCAAGGCCGCTCATCCCCGGCATGTTGATGTCCGACAGGATCAAGATGAGAGACCGATCGCCTGTATCGGTGATCCGCTGAAGTGCAATGGAGGCGGATTGCGCAAATTCCATCGCGAAACGGCCGGCGCGAAGGTCGCGCCGAAACTGCTGGCGGAACAGAACCTCCACATCGGGTTCATCGTCGACCACGAGGACGAGAATGTTCACGCATGTTCTCCTGACTTGGCGATGGTTGCGACCCCGCGCGGCAGAACGATCCGAAATTCGGTGAACTCGCCCGGCTGTGTATCGACCTCGATAGACCCGGAATGTTGCTTGACGATGATGTCATAACTGAGCGAAAGGCCAAGGCCGGTTCCTTCGCCGGCCGGTTTGGTGGTAAAGAACGGATTGAACATTTTTTCCTTTACCTCGGAAGAGATGCCGGTGCCGTTGTCGCGAATCCTGATTTCGACGCTGTCGCCGAGATTCCTGGTCGCGGCCGTAAGCGTAGGCTCGTAGTTGTCCGCGTTTGCTTCGGTTTTGCGCTTCGTCGCTGCGTAGAAGCCGTTGGAGATCAGGTTAAGCAGCACCCGGGTCATCTCCTGCGGAAACAGATCGACCTCGCCGGCGGCCGGGTCGAAAGACCGCTTCAGGGTAATATTGAAGCCCTGCTTCTCCGCCCGCGCTCCGTGATAGGCGAGATTGAGGCTCTCCTCGACGATGGCATTGATATCGACCGGCCGGTGCTCTCCGGAGCCCGCACGCGAATGCAGCAGCATATTCTTGACGATCGAGTCGGCGCGCTTGCCGTGCTGCACGACCTTGTCGAGATTGCCTTGCAGCATATCCGCGATCTCGTTGATCTCAGCAGCCAGCTTTTCGTCAAGCTGCAGGCCCCCAAGCGCCTCCCTTAGTTCGTCGATAAGTTCGACGGAGACGGCTGAGAAATTGTTGACGAAATTGAGGGGATTCTTTATCTCGTGGGCGATGCCTGCTGTTAGTTGGCCGAGGGAAGCGAGTTTTTCGGTCTGCACCAGGCGATCTTGCGCGGTTCGCAAATCCTTCAGCGATTTTGCCAATTCGCGCGTGCGGGCTTCCACGTTTTCAAATAAGCGCGCGTTCTGGATCGCCAGCACCGATTGCGCCCCAAAGGTCTTGATCAGGTCGACAGTGCCTTGCGGGAAGGCGCCGGGCGTGCGGCGGCGGACCACCAGCATGCCAACGACATCCTCCCCACGGATGAGCGGCGCCGTCATCCGCGCGCGGTAACCGGCGCGCAAGATGATCTCATTGATGGCGTTGGCGGCCTCCTCCCTCAAGTCGGCAACCTGGATCGGCTCATGCTGCGTCAGCGCCGTCGCGATATTCGTCTCGTCGAGGCTTATATGGCGATTAGTCAGCGCGTCGATCAATTCTCGATCCATGCCGTAGGTAGCGCGTAGATTGAAAACTTGTTCCAGGTCGTCGAAAACGTAGATCGCGCCGGCCTCGGTGCCGGTGAGTTGCACTGCTTTGGCGACGATGGTCGAGAGCACAGTCTCCAGATCGAGTGTCGAGTTCACCGCCTGACTAACCTCCCCAAGGGCGCGTAGCTCTCCGACCGATTGCGCGAGCTCGCGGGTGCGCACCTCGACTTTATTCTCAAGGTCTGCATAGGATTCCTGCAGTCGGCCGGCCATGTCGTTGAACTGGTCGGCGAGCGCTTCAAGTTCATCTCCAGTCTTGATCGCAATGCGCTGGCCGAGATCGCCGCGGCCAATGCGTGCCGCGCCGGCGCGTAGCGCCTGGATCGGCACCACCATCCGGCCCGCAAGGAACGCACCGGCGATGAAGGCGAGCGCGAGCGCGCCGAGCAGCACAAAGCCAGTGCGCTTGATCGACGCATAAAGGGGTGCATAGGCCTCCTCGATCGGAGTTTCGACGAATACGATCCAGCCGAGTGGAGCAACCGGCGCAGAGGCGGTAAGCACCTTGTTACCAGCGATGTCGACTGTTTCCTGCACTTCCTGGGCGGCCATTCCGGCGCGACTGTTGCGCACCTGCGCAAGGCGCGACATATCGGTATTGCGCAGCACGAGAGAGATGTCGGGGTGTGCTATGAGGCGGCCATCGGCGTCGATCACGTAGGCGCGGCCGTGCTCGCCGACCTTGATTTTCGTAACCACGTCCCAGATGAGCTTGAGGTTGACCTGGGCGATGCTCACGCCGGTACCGCGCCGCGTCCCCGCGAGCGAAAGCGTCATGTAAGGCTCGGATTCACGACGGAAGTAGACTGGGCCGTAATAGACCTTGTGCGCAACGGCTTCGGTAAATTCCGGTTTTTTGGAATCATCGACGCCGCTGCCGACCACGTCCATGCTCAGCCGCGACACCCGAAGCTGCTCGTGGCCCGACGCATCAACCTGCGCCAGCTCGGTAATAGCGGGCACTTGGCGAAGCAGTCGCAGAGCATCGAAGCGCCGTTGTTCTAATGTGCCGTCCGACCAGGGTAGCTGCGTTGTCCAGCCGACTTGGCTTTCAATCTCGGTGATAAACTGATTTATCTTGTCAGCGGCCGCGCGCGCTTGCTCGCGCTGGATGCTGATCAGTGAATCCTTGTGCTCCTGGTAGGAGAACCAGATCTCGAATGCGCCGTTGGCGATGAGCGCAAGACTGACCACGGTGACAAACAAAGCAACATATTTGATGAAGAGCCGGCTGCGCGCGATTGATGCCACGGTCGCCGAAGCCGGGCGGCCAAGGCGGTCCGTCGGCGGGCAGATTTGCTCGCTACGATGATCTGCATCCGCTTTCATGCAATCACTTCGCCGGCGATGGAGAGAATCCCAAACACCGTAAATCCAGGTCTGTGACCAACGCCGCCAAGTACCTCGGCCGCTTCATTCAATCACCTCGTCAGCTAGTGCAAGCAGCGTGTTCGGCACGGTCAGATTCATCGCTTTGGCGGTTTTCAGATTTATTACGAACAGGTAACGTGTCGGCAGCTCGAACGGCAGGTCGGCGGGCTTTGCGCCTTGGAAAATGCGGGCGGCCAGCGCAGCGGCACGATCAAAGGATTCGCGCGGGTCTGCACCGTAAGACATCAAACCACCATCGCGAGCGATGAAGTCTTGCTCATAGATTGCCGGTAGCCGCCGCTCGGCCGCGTAATCGAACACGCGCTTGCGATTGAGGAGAGTGAGCGAGTCGGTGACCATCAATATGGCGTCTGGCGGGTCACGATTCATGGCCGCGAAGGCCTCGTTAAAATCGTCGGGCTCACGCACGCCGAGCGGAAGCACCGTGATGCCGATTTCCTGCGCGGCATTTGCCGATGCGTCGTAACGCTGTGACATGCCGAGATCGTCTTTGTTCCACAGCATGGCGATCTTGCGAAGCTGCGGCGACATTTCCTTCAGCAGCCCAAGGCGCTTGGTGGAAAGCGCCGCGGCGTCGTCGGATATTCCCGTTAGGTTGCCACCCGGCCGGGCTAGGCTCGCGACCAGCCCGGTCTTAACCGGATCGCCGGAGCCAGAAGCTATTACCGTTGCAACGCCCGACGCCTTGGCGGCCGCCGCCGCCGGGTAGCTTACTGTCACCACCACGTCGACATTGGCGGCTTTCAATTCCTGCATCAGATTCGGCGTCTGGCCCACCTTGCCCGCTGCGCCACGAGCCTCGTAGGCAAGGTTTTGGCCGAGCGTATAGCCGCGCTGCGCCAGCCCTGCGATGAGAATCGCTCCAGGGCCGTTTGTGGACGCGATCGGCGGCCCAACAGTGAGCGTACCGAGTCGATAGATCTTGGAAGTTTGGGCGCTAGCTACACGCAGCGAAGCAAGTGCTAAGCTGCCGAGAAGAGCGACAAACTCTCGCCGTTTCATGAATGCCCCTGTTGAGCCCGTAACATCCACACTAAAAGATATCACATCCTGGTCTGGCAGTCTGGGGGCTTTGGAACAAAAAGTGACGAGACGAGACGAGGCGCCGTCACCATTCCGCTCTTGAATGTCCTGCCCAGGTTAATCGCCACCGAATGAGGCCCACCATTTCAGGTCCGCTTCAAATCCAGACGCGCATATTGCCTCGAGTGGACCGACGCGAAGGGCGAGTTTCGCGGAAATCCGTGGGTACTCCATCGGGCCGTGGAGTCGTCAAAGACCCCGGTGTGGAGGCGTGCTATCGTCCGTAATGATGATGCGCGTGACCCCGAATGGCCGGTCCGATGGCGATCAACATGGCAACGCGGAAATTCACTGCCGCTTTCGGCGGCGTTGCCGTCGCATTGCCTCTCGCCGCGCGATCTTTTCATCGGATTTCCAAAGTACGTCACAGACCTCGGGGGTGTGAGGCGTGATATTGTTTCGACATTCGGCAGCGGCGTGGTCTCTTTTTCAGGATCAGATCACGGATTGATTAGATGAGACGCCGCAAATTCATCACCCTTTTCGGCGGTGCGGCGCTCGCAGGCCCGTTAGCCGCGCGTGCGCAGCAACAGGCAACGCCGATTGTTGGATTTCTCAACCCCTCGTCGCCCGAAGCTTACGCGCCAATGGTGGCCGCATTCCGCAAAGGCCTTGGCGAAACCGGTTACGTCGAAGGCAAGAACGTGACGATCGAATATCGCTGGGCCGAGGGACAATACGATCGGCTCCCGGCCCTCGCAGCCGACTTGGTGCGGCATCAGGTGACGGTAATCGCTGCAGGAGGCAGCGATCCCTCGGCTCTTGCGGCCAAAGGTGCAACAACGACGATCCCGTTTGTGTTCATCGTCGGGACCGACCCAGTCAAGCTTGGCCTCGTTGCAAGCCTCAATCGGCCGGGAGGAAACGCGACTGGGGTAAACTTTTTTATCGCCGAAATGGAGGCCAAGCGATTGGCGCTTCTTCGCGAGTTGGTGCCGACAGCCGCAGCGCTCGGCGTGCTCATGAACTCAAAAACGGCGCAAGCAGAGGCCCAGTTAAATGATGTTCAGTCAGCAGGTCGAGCACTCGGAAAGCAGATCGAGGTCATCAACGCCAGCAATGAAAGCGACATCGAGATGGCCTTCGCGAGCCTCACGCAACGAGGGATCGGTGGACTTCAGGTGGCAGCCGATCCGTTTTTCCTCAACCGCCGCGATCAAATAATCTCGCTGGCGACAAACTATGGCATCCCCGCCATCTATCCGAATCGCGAGTTCGTCGTTTCCGGCGGCTTGATCAGCTACGGAACCAGCATCACGTTCGCGTATCATCAATTGGGCATCTATACTGGAAAGATTCTCAGTGGCTCCAAGCCAACTGAGCTGCCAGTCGTTCAGCCGACCCAGTTCGAGCTTGTCATCAACCTCAAGACGGCGAAAACGCTGGGCCTAACGATACCGCAGACCCTGCTTGTTGCCGCCGACGAGGTGATCGAATAGGGAGCGCCGACTTCCGCAACAGGTCAAAGGGCGCCGAGCGGGCATGACAGCGTGACGTCTACTTTACGTCCCAACGCGGACATCCGTCGGCACGAGCGCCACGTCAGCTTCGGGCCAAGAACGACATTTTGCACCGCGGAAAAACAGCGAGCCTTTTTGCCACTAGCCCACCATGAAGTCCGGCACAGACCTGCCTTTCGGGGCGTGATACCGTTCTCCACATTGCAGCGGGCATGATCCCGGAGCGGATTGGGCGAATGGTAATCGACATCGGAAGGCGGGAATTCATGTCGGCTCTCGGCGGCGCGGTGGCGCTTGCCGGCGAAGCGGCAATGATCGTCTGGCCGAAAAGAGTCCTCGCGCAAGCGTCCGGCGAAACGCCACGTATCGCCATACTGTTGGTTGGTGATGAAGCCGACCCAGAGTCCGGCGCATTTATCGCCGCGTTCGAGCAGGGAATGCGGGCGGCGGGATGGACCGCGGGTGTTAACGCGCGGCTTGATTATCGCTGGGCAGGCACCGATCTTCAGCAAATAGCCGCGGTTGCGGCGGAAGTCGCCAGCCGGAATCCGACCGTGATCGTCACCGTCGGATCGGTGGTCGCGGTCGCGATGCACCGCGCGACCGCGACCATCCCCATAGTCTTCGCCGTGGTCTCCGATCCCGTCGGTCAGGGTCTCGTGTCGAGTCTTGCGCGTCCCGGCGACAACATCACCGGCTTCAGCAACTTCGAGCCGGGAATAATCGGCAAGTGGCTCGGGCTGCTCAAGGAGATAGTGCCGCACACGACGCGAGTCGCGGTGATGTTCAACCCGGCGACTGCACCTTACAACGAGCTTTTTTTTCAACGCTCGATCGAGAACATCACGCGCTCTTTCAACGTCGAGGTCATGCGGGCGCCGGTGCACGACGATGGCGAGATTGAGGCCGTCATCGAGCGGCTTACAGCCGCGCCGAACGGCGCCCTTCTCGTTCCCTCCGACTCCTTCACGTTTTTCCGCAGCCCGATGATCGTGGCGCTCGCCACCAAGAATCGACTGCCGGCGATCTACGCATTTCGCCGATTTGTCGCTGACGGCGGGCTCGTCGATTACGGAGTCGATCCCTACGACCAGATTCGCTCTGCGGCATCCTATGCCGATCGCATAATCAAAGGCGCCAAGCCGGGCAACCTACCGGTCCAGCAGCCGACCAAGTATACGCTCGTGATCAATCTCAAAACTGCCAAGGCGCTCGGCCTGGAAATTTCCCCCAGTGTGCTCGCACTCGCCGACGAGGTAATTGAATGAGGTAATTTGAATAAAGGGGCGCGACTTCCGCTACGGGTCAATCGCGCCGCATGGGGCGCGCTCCACCCATTTCCGCTTCATACCCAATTGCAGACATTCGTCTGCGTCGCGCTAAGTGACGTGAAGGGCCAGTAGGCGACATTGTCGATGCTTCAGGTGAAAATCCGCATGTTCGTGACGCTGGATCGTGAATATTGGCAGGCAGGCGTGCTTCGGCCGTTTAATTTGAATTGGCTACTAGCACTGCTCGATTTGGGCAAACGCTACATTATCGCTGGTGATGAAACGTAGCAATTTATCCACCACGTAGACAACGGCGATCGTATTAGATGGATTTTGGTACACGCCCTTGAACAGGTGCCCACAGACGGCCGGAGCAATCTACTTCTCCCCGCCATTCAACGCGCGGCCGATATTTCGATTCTTTGCGATTTGGTAAGGTCGCTCGCTGGAGATCGCCATCCCGACGGCGCCCAAAGCGAGCGCGAGTCCGCCGCATTTGGTGATTCAACGGACATCATCAGGGATGAACTGTTAGCTCGCGTGAGAGCGCTGGCAGCCACGAATCAAATTTGGATCCAAGCGCAGCCGGCGCACGTGATCTGGTTTTGGTGGGGTGCAATTTGGAAGGTGAAGTCAGAACCTTCACGCATCAAACAATGAGCACCCTAGAAGGCCTTCGTGGCCTATTGAGCGTCACCGTAACCCTCGTTCGATCTTCATCAGGTGACTACGAACACGTAAATTTCTCAAGTTGGTCCAAGGTAGTTAATCTGGATGAATTGGCAGACCGCGCCAACAAGCTGAGAACATCGAGCCCCGAGGAGGCTGACCAGCGTCGGGCTGAGAGATTTCTGAAAGCACTAGATGCGGGTCGAAAGGGCCCGTTTTGACAGGGGGCGCTGGGAGATGGCCGCAAGATGTCTTTTGCGCCCGAGTTGAATCGCTTCTGCGCCGGAATGCGCGTATTTTTTGTAACTATCGTTCGAATCCACCATCATGCGCTCCCGGGGCGCGGGATCACAGAGCAACCCGATCAAACGCGGGTCGAGCGCGCTCACGCCTCCGCCGGGACGTTCACCCCCGTAAAAGTTCCTATACGCGTGCCATCATCGAATGCAAAAGTGCATCCACATGCCTTCGCAAAATGCCTCGCTCTCGCCTTGGCCTCGACGTCCAACACGACAGTCGTCCCTTTGTTCGCCGGGAACATTGCCCACAACTCGTCGCCGTGAATGGCGGTTTTGCCACCGTCGTCGAGAGCACTCAGAAGCTCCGCGAATTCTTTGATTGTCATAATGACCGACCCTCACTCCGGGAGCATGTGGCGTCAGAATACTTACCGAAAGATTGTGAGATTGCCGGAATTACTTCGGCATTTTTGGGGCCGTCACCAACGGGCAGGCGTCGTCCGTGGTGCGTCCGCCGGCATGAGCTACCGGCGCCCCGGCGCCTGATCCGGATATCAACGCACCGACGCTGCCCGCTGCCCGCATGTTCACAGAAAAACCGGATCAATCAGAGTTTGATCGTCGGCCGGTGCACGCGAGCTATTTATGCGTTTCGACACCGGCCATCGTTGCAGCACGTCATTCGGCGCCGGCTTGAGCAATTCGAGGCCGGTTTTCCCGCTCAACCATGGTTCGAAATCTTTTTCGGCGAGCAAGACCGGCATGCGATCGTGCACCTCGGCAACGAAGTCGTTCGGCTCGGTGATAATCATCGTGCATGACGTGAGCGTCTCGCCGGTGGCCTTGTTGCGCCATCGGTCCCACAATCCGGCGGTCGTGAGTGCCGGCGAGCCGTCCCGCGCCGTGAAATACCACGGCTGTTTTCCCGTCGGCGTCTGTTGCCATTCGTAATAGCCAGACACCGGGATCAGGCACCGCTTGCGCTTGAACGCCTCCCGGAAAAACGGCTTCTCGGCGACCGTTTCGGCGCGCGCATTGAAGGTCGCGAGCCGTAGTTTATTGAGCGGCCTCGACCACCATGCCGGCACGAGTCCCCACCGCATCGAGACGAGTTCGCACTTGCCGTCATGCTCCACGATCGTGTCCACCGGATCGGTCGGGCACACGTTGTAACACGCTTGGGTGTTCCGCGCCGGCTGGTCGAGCGTGAGCCCGTAGAGCCGGACGATCTCTTCCCAGGTCAGGCGATAGGTGAAGCGTCCGCACATGCGCCAGACTAAAAAAAGAGCCCGGGCAGAATGCCGGGCTCAAGTTTGAGGTTGATCGAACCATGGGGAGGCACGATCACCGCAATGGTACGATGCGAAAAGCGACAATCGCAAGGCGCCAGCCGAATATCCACAAGCTCACGACGTTGGCCGCTGCAACAGGTCCGGCAGCTTGGCGAAGTTCGCCGCCAGCCGCCGCGCTTGGTCTTTGGTGAGCAGATTGGCCGACTCGCGTCGGCCGGGCTCATCCTCGAAATAGAAATAGCCGAGCCCTTGCCCGTTCTTGTCGCGGACGATGAAGCAGGCGCCGTTGTACTCCTCGATCGTCCATGGCGGCGGGAAGCGGCGAGACGTCTCTGCGTGCGGCAATCGATGTCCTCGATCACCGGCCGTTTATCACGGAAGCCAATCGAGACGATTTCCCGTTGACGTCCACGATGCGCTCAATCTGGTGATCGCAGGCCGAGCAAACAAAGATTTGTAGCTCGTAGCGGAGATCGCAATTGGCAGGCGGGCTCCGTCTCGTTAGTAGTGTAGGCTTATTGCAAATCGGGCAGCTTGGCCGATCGTCCGCGCCAAAGGTTCGCGGCTTCCGTTCCTGATATTGCATAGATTCGTGCCCCCGCCCTCCTTATCAACGCTCAAGAATGTGTCCAGAGGTTGGCGGCGATCGAGAGCAGTGCGCGCGGGAGCGCCGGCCTATCCGATTAAGTGGTTGGCCAACGAATGAGCGACCGCTTCGGCGGCGCGGGCATATTCGCCGTTGAGGAAATACCAATCAAGGCCGCCAAAGCGACGAAAGCCATCGCCCCTCCGCGGATCATTGCCACATGGTGCCGCTGGTCGTTGTTGAAAAGCGGCACGGTCATTTCAATTGCGACGAGATCGATGAAAACGTCGTGTTGAGTTTGGTCCCGAGGCCCTTGACGACGCTGATAATGGCAATGGAAATGCCGGCGGCGATCAGGCCATATTCGATGGCGGTCGCACCGGATTCGTCTCTCAGGAAGGCTTGAAGCTTCCTCATCATGCCTAATTTGTAGACGATCAGTTCTAAACCGTCGGTAAAGTCCGCACCCCGAAAATCAGGATATCGGGGGTGTCTGGCGCCGGCTTGACTCGCGCCTGCCCACTGCGGCGAAATCGGCGGCCGCCCGGGTGGGTTTCACGACGTCGGCTTGCGCAGCATGTCCGGCAGCTTGGCGAAGTTCGCCGCCATCCGCCGCGCCTCGTCTTTGGTGAGCAGATTGGCCGCCTCGCGCCGGCCGGGCTCCTCCTCGAAATAGAAATAGCCGAGCCCTTGCCCGCCCTTGTCGCGGACGATGAAACAGGCGTCGTTGTATTCCTCGATCGTCCATGGTGGCGGGAAGCGGCGCGTTGAGGTGAGGTCATGGGGCGATGATACAATCCGCGCCAAGTGATTCGGCGGGAGAATGGATCATGTTCCCCAAGCGCCGCACGGTGAAATCCGACGTCGATATCGCCATTGCCGAGGTCACCCGACCGGGCGGTAAGGCTTATTCCGTCGGAAGCAAAACAGACCCGACGTCGGAAAGGACTTTCGGCGATATGGGCGCCGCCGAAGCATATTTCCATGAGCTTATTTTGCGGCGTGTAAGTTCCGGCTTAGGCTCAAGTAAACGCCCGCGGTCTAAGCGCGAAGCTCGCGCCGGATGATGCTCGGGCAAAGTAGGTCGGCCTTTTCAATAAGGGAAGTTGTTCGGAATGGTCACAACCGAATGGCATTGGGAAGAGGGGAATAAGTACGCCGTCGAGGGAATCAAAACGAGCCTGCTATTGAACGGGGCGGCGGCCATTGCATTGATGACGTTCGCAAGTACCCATGACCCATCTAGCGGGATGAAGTGCGCTCTTTTTTTGTTCGCGTTGGGAGCGATCTTCTCGGCGATCGCTTTTATGGGCGCGTATTACGCACAGCTTCATTATGGGAACGCGGAGTTTCCGGGCAACGTCGACAAAAACCGTGATTGGAGGAAGGGACAGCGTATCAACGTAACGCCCGCTACCGGACAAGTCATCGCCATCTTACCCTCATCTTGCCTTACAAGCGAAAAGGATGCAGGGGCCCTGAAGGCAATTTCGGATCGCTACTCAATCACTAAAATCGCCAAGATTCGACCGTATGAATTCAAAAGTTGCCGCGTCGACATCGATGTTGTTTGGCTTAAACCTCATCGAAATCGATTAGAGTCCCCAATTGACCCGCAGACCGACCGTTGCTGCACTTGAAGACATGCTGTTCGCGCCCTTGCCCGTACTCGACCACGGTTTCGTGCGGGTGGTGGACTACATGGGTGATGATTCGGCTGTCGTGCAAGCTGCCAGAGTTTCCTATGGGCGGGGAACCCGACAGGTAAATGAAGATCGCGCTTTGATTCGCTATTTGATGCGGCACCAACACACGACTCCATTTGAAATGGCTGAAATCAAATTCCACATTAAGCTTCCCATATTTGTAGCCAGACAGTGGATACGCCATCGTACAGCGAGCGTGAACGAGTACTCGGCGCGATATTCGATTCTTGATAAGGAGTTTTATGTTCCAGATCGCGAACGGCTTGGCGGGCAATCTGATACCAATCGGCAGGGTGCTGGGGAACTATTGAATGACGCGGAGGCCGAGGAGGTTCTCAGAATATTGCGCAGCGACGCGGAGAGAAACTTTGAAAACTATTCGCGAATGCTCAACGAGGGAACAACGAAGGACCCTTCACGAAGGGGATTAGCACGCGAGTTAGCCCGGATAAATTTAAGCCTGTCTACATAATGGTACTGGAAAACGGATTTGCACAACTTGCTGCATTTCGTTCACTTGCGGGCTGATTCTCTCGCCCAATATGAAATTAGGGTCTATGCGGAGACAATACTCAAAATTCTGAAAGTCTGGATGCCTTACACGTATGAAGCGTTTTTGGAGTTTCGTCTTGGTGCCTTTACGCTGTCTCGCTCAGCAATTGTAGTTATTTCAAAGCTTCTCTCTGGCGAGAGGGTCACGCGCGAGGAAAGCAATTTAACAGCCAGTGAATGGAGAGAAGTCCAGAATGCGTTCAAAATCAAATAAAGTTTCTAAGCCACACAAAGAAAGTGTTTGCGGATTGAATGATTTATTGCGGAGACGCGTAAAAGCTGGGCTAGCAGAGCGCAATTGCTCGGCCGCATTGCTGATGACCCGTGCAGCCGAGCGCGAAGCGGCTTCCGGCTATTGGAAATTCGCAACAGCTTGTGCTTCCCCCTCGTCAGAGGGGGCGAGGTGGCCTACTTTTCTCCCTATCACTATACCCCCCGCACGCGGGGGAGAGGGAGCGCGCATGCGTCGCGGGAACAGTTTCGCTCATCCTCCTCCCAGAAGCGGGGCGGAAGAAGAACGCATTATACCGTTGCGCCTTTCGCGTTGGGCCTGCGCAAATGCTCGTCGAGCCGCGGCATGATCTCGACGAAGTTGCACGGCCCATAACGGTAATCGAGCTGGTGCACCAAGATCTCGTCCCAGGCGTCCTTGCAGGCGCCGGGAGAGCCCGGCAGGCAAAAGATGTAAGTCGTGCCGGCGACTCCGGCGGTCGCACGCGACTGGATGGCCGAAGTGCCGATCTTTTGGAAGCTTATCACCAGGAACAGGGCCGAGAAGGCGTCCATTTTCTTGTCGAACAGCGGCTCAATCGCTTCCGGGGTAACGTCGCGGCCGGTGAACCCAGTGCCGCCGGTGGTGATGATCACGTCGATGACCGGGTCGGCGACCCACGCTTTGACGCGAGTGCGGATCGACTCGA
>Ga0182015_10005007_pt1 | contig 13989 bp, 12 predicted proteins | sample 712P3MmetaG_FD_120478 | JGI IMG/M metagenome (GOLD analysis project Ga0182015, IMG submission 120478) | Permafrost microbial communities from Stordalen Mire, Sweden - 712P3M metaG | ecosystem: Environmental > Terrestrial > Soil > Wetlands > Permafrost | place: Sweden: Stordalen | collected...
CGATGAGACGACCCAAGATCCATCTGGCCTGATCGCGATTTGAAGAGTTTCCACACGCAGTCGTCAGACCTGTAGAAACATCCAGGGTGAATTCTATAGTTTCTGAGGTGTGCAGAAATTCAGAACGCGACTAACCTTTAGTAGAAAGCAACAAAGAAGGAAGTGACCGTCCTGTAATAATTGCGTTGTTTACAAAGTTTTGACGCGACAAGGTCACTCGTGTTGCGTTCCAACAAGCCGAACGGCACCTCTATTCCACTATGAACATCTGGAGTAACGCATGGTTACTAATGCCATAAGCATCATCCCCGGAAGCACGGTCAAGGAAGGACTCGCAGTGGTTAGCACCGTGGCGCCCGCACGACACAACGGTGACCCAAGCGGCTTGGTGAATGGAGTTGTCATGCGGAACAGCTTATTGGCAATCGAACCGAGGAGCAAAGACACGATTTCCGAAGATGCGATTCGTGATCAGCTCTCTCGAATTCTGGAGAGTTCGATATTCGTCCAATCCGAGCGGCTTGGCCACTTTCTGCGCTTCACGGTTGAAACCACCCTGGAAAGTAAGGCGGAGACACTAAAAGAATACGTCGTCGGGACCCACGTTTACGGTCGCAAGCCTTCTTATCATCCCACCGAAGATTCGATTGTTCGCAGCGAAGCTCGAAGACTCCGGCGGAAACTACAGGAATTCTACGAGACCATCGGTAAGGACGACCTGGTCTTTATTCACTATAGGCCTGGCAGTTATGTGCCTGTTTTCAAAGTGCGCGGCGAGGATAGCAAACCTTCCGCGATAGCTGCTCGTTCTGTCGAGGGGTTCACTGAAAGATCGGAACTTCGTGTGGCAGTTTTGCCTTTTGTCGACCTCTCCAAGGGCGCTTTGTCCGGCGCCTGTGCCCAGTTCCTGACTGATGACCTGATTCATCAACTGATACGCACAGATGGCGTAAGCGTAACTACCGCATATTCGGAAAGCCCAGAGGGCGTGGGGACCGTGGACATACCTTTGCTGGCCAAGAAACTTGATGTTCAGATCGTTTTTGAAGGGACGGTCGGCGAAGACAACAACCAATTACGGGTGACGTCCAGAGTCGTGAACTCGGACGGCCTTCGAATCTGGTCAGAACGGTTCGAAACAAACCGTGACTCTCAAGGCTTGCTTAATCTCTCAGCGAGAATCGCCTCGGCTCTGATTAGCCGCGTCTGTCCAGAACAACCGATGGTTGGAAAACTGACTAACTCTGCAGGAGCATCGCCCCTCGCCATTCATTCATTGATGCTCAGGACAGAAGAACTGCTCGATGAAGGAACGCTGGAAGGAACTCAGGCGGCTCTGGCGAAATGGCAAGAGGCGATAGAGATTGAACCCCGCTACGTCAGAGCCATCTGCGGTGTAGCTCAATCCTATTGCGAGATGGCGCTGCGCGGGATACCTGATTCTTCCGTCGCTGTCACGCATGCTCATCAAGCGGCAGAACGGGCCGCTCAACTGGATCCCAATATGATGTTGGTCCCCACATGCATGGGATCTGCCTTTACTTTATCGTGGAACTGGCGAGACGCAGAAGCAAGTTTCAAACAGGCGCTTGGTCTCGGCGAGAATGCTGGAACATATCGGCAGTATGCCATGTTCCTCGCTGCGCGGAGCCGCTTGCGGGAAGCCTGGAATTACATCCAAAAAGCTCAGCAGATCGATCCGTTTTCGTACCGGCAAAAAGTCCTTTATACAAGACTGCTATACCTCTCTCGAAACTACGAGAACGGATTAAGGTATGTGTCGGAGCAACTCTTGTATGGGCGTTTGCCGCATGAGGCCGAGCTGTACCGGGCAATGATGCTTATTTCGCACAATCGACGCGATGAGGCAAGGCGCATGGCACAGGAGCTGTGGGACAAGGCAAGCGGTCAGCCTGTAATGATGAGTGGAGTGGCGGAGGTTTTGGCGGCGTGCGGCGAAACAGGCCCTGCCGGCAGGATCGCAGCCGATTCTGATCTCTTCGCTCCGAATTCGCCAATAAGTAAATTCCGCCAGGCCCTGCTTCTACTCGCTTTGGGCAATCGAGATCGCGCGATCTCTTTACTTTCCGCCGCATACGAGGAGCATGAAGCGGAGCTTATTTGGCTCGCCTGTGATCCGCGTCTCGATCCGATTCGGCAAGACTGTCGCTTTACTGCTCTACTGGATGGCGTCATACTCGACCCTCTTGGGGTGCGCCCGGGACAGTTTTAGCGGGCCTCCACAGCGCTGCACAGTTCCATCTGCCCTCGTTCAATATCCTCCGCGAAGGCCAAACCAACAGGACACTATGACGAAGCAGACGGGCGTGCGTCTTGTTGCGTTTTCCTGCCGCTCATATATCCTTCTGGGGCCGCCAACTAATCACTGTGAGCTAGCCCTTACTCACGTTTTCACGCGCGCGGAATCCTGCGAACATCGCACTGGGAGATATATTCCGATGACCAAAGACAAGCAAAACGAAGTTCCGATGACTGTTCACGAGGCAACCTACCGTCTGTTGCGCAAGCTGGGACTGACGACTGTTTTCGGAAACCCAGGCTCCACGGAACAGCCATTTCTCAAGAATTTTCCAAAGGACTTTCAATATGTCCTTGGCCTTCAAGAAGCGTCGGTGGTGGCGATGGCCGACGGATTTTCACAAGCGACCCAAAAGCCCGTGTTGGTGAACCTGCACTCGGGTGCTGGAACAGGGAACGGCATGTGCAACATCATGACCGCCTTTCAAAACAAGACGCCACTCATCATCACGGCCGGTCAACAGACACGCGAGATGATTCTTTGCGACCCGTTGCTTACGAATCGTGAAGAGACGATGTTGCCGCGCCCCTGGGTGAAATGGGCGTATCAACCGGTCAGAGCCCAGGACGTTCCCGGAGCGATCATGCGGGCCTATGCGGCCGCTTTGCAGCCTCCAGCGGGTCCGGTATACGTCTCAATCCCACTGGACGACTGGGACCAGCCAGCGCTGGGGGACGCGGTCGTCCGAAGTGTAAGTTCACGGTACTCGCCCGATCCACAGCGAGTCGCGTTGTTCGCTGAGCGGATTCAGAAGAGCAAGAACCCAGTATTGCTTTACGGACCAGAGATTGAACGTTCAGGCGGTTGGGACGCCGCTGTCAAATTCGCCGAGCGCCTGAACGCTCCGGTGTATATTACACCGTTGTCCGATCGAGCGTCATTCCCTCAAACTCACCCCCAGTTTCGCGGTATGGCACCGATCGCGATCGGGCCGCTGAGCAAGAAACTTCAAGGCCATGACCTCATCATCGTGATTGGCGCCCAGGTCTTCCGTTATTACCCGTTCGTTGGGGGCGATTACCTTCCCCAAGGTGCTGAGCTATTGCAGGTTACGAACGATCCATACGATGCGGCGGCGGCCATTGTAGGAGACAGCCTTTTGTCAGACGCGAAACTGGCACTGGAAGCGTTTATCGACGCCGTTCCCGTTGCGAAGTCGCGGCCCGCGCTCGCCCCGTTGAGCATTGACAGAAAGCTTCCATCTCCCCCGAACAGCCCTTTGACAGCGCTCGAGGCATTTGCCGCACTGAGTGAGTTGCGGCCCGATGACGCAATTCTGGTAAATGAGACGGCCTCAAATTTTGCCGATCTGTTGCAGTTCTGGCCAATTGTGAAGCCCGATTCTTTCTACACCTTCGCGAGCGGCGGGCTGGGTTGGGGCTCACCTGCTGCGGTCGGCGTGGCCATTGCTGAAAAGAAGATGGGAACCGGCCGCGCTGTGGTGTGTGCTATCGGAGACGGCGCCATTCAGTATTCGGTACAGGATCTGTATACTGCGGCCCAATTGAAACTGAAAGTCATATTTATCGTGCCATGCAACGGCGAATATGCCATTCTCAAGGAATTTGCCGTCCTGGAGAAGACGCCGAACGTTCCGGCTCTTGATCTTCCTGGTCTGGACATCGTCGCCACCGCCAAGGCCTTCGGCTGCGTCGGCGTTGCCGCCAATACGACAGATGAAATCAAGAAGGAATTCGCCAAGGCACTCAAGGCCGAGGGCCCAACAGTGATCGCGATTCCGATTGCCCGCCAGGAGCGGGCCTTGGTGGCGGAGTAGCCGACGAGCAAATCTCCAAGCCGGGCTGTGGGCGAAGTCCTCCCCCAGCCTGGTGAATTCCAAAGGGATAAGGAAGTGACCATGAATCGAAGAAGCGCACCGTTCGTTTCATTGACTGTAGTCTTTCTGGCCGGGTTCCTCTCAGCGGATCGGATGCAGGGCCAGGCCCTGAATATGGACGGCCAATCCGGAATTTTCTTCCAACCTTGGGCGGCGGTGGTCCCATCGGCTGCCGGGAAATTCGGCGGACCAACCGTCAGTTTCCACATCGTCGACGCGGGACCCGTCGCCGGAGACTACTTAAACGTCGGAGTCGAGGAAGGCTTTGGCAACTGGCTGGAGTTTGGATTTACACGGAGCAATCACACCGACGGAGGAGACCCGGCGATCAGTCCTCTGTTCAACTTCGCGGGCATGAACATCTTCAATGTGAAGGCAAACGTTCTTTCAGCGAACAGCCACGGCCACACGTATTTTCCTGCCATCTCCGTGGGCGGAGTGCTCCGGACGAATGACCCGTTCGTTTCCCAGTCGGTCGCGCACAAGAACGCCGCCAACGGAGATATCTATTTGGTCGGCTCGAAGCTCTTTGTGTTCGGAAACAAGTTCGCCTTTCTATTAAATGGAGGAGTCCGCGGAACGAATGCGCAGAAGTACGGCTACGGGGGAAACACTCTCAATTGGCAGGCGCGAGCGTTCGGCGGGATTGCTTTTCCGATCCCGATCAAGAAACTTGTCGTCATCGCGCCTACATTCGAGATTGACCAGGAGCCCGAGAAAATCAAGTATGTTCCTACGGCGACCTTGCCCACGGATCTGATCTACGCCGTCAGGATTTCGCGTGCCCCCGATTCCCGATGGAGCTTCGACATCGGAACTGGCCACGTCGGCGCGACCCTGGGACCCGGAATCAACATCAAAGTCAACAACGCCCTCGCGTTTGCCGCCGACTTCAGGCTTTAAGCAGATCACATGGATCAAGAACGGAGAATGTCTGTGCATAAACCAGTGCTCGTAGTTACAACTCACTTTCTGGATGAGATTGAGGCCCGCATTGATCGAGATTACGATGCGCGCCGCAATCCTCACGAAAGGCCGTTTACACGTGATGAACTGATCGAGGCCTCATCCGGAGCCGATGCGCTGTTCATTACACCCTTCGATCGGTTAGACTCTGACTTCTTCAAGCGGGTGCCCGCCTCTGTGAAGGTTATAGCTACCTACTCCGTCGGTGTTGACCACATCGACCTCCAGGCTGCCGCGAATAGGAAAATCGCCATTGCGTATACGCCGGGAATCAACGCGGATGCCACCGCAGACATCGCGATGTTGCTGATGCTGGGTTCGTCACGGCGGGCGTACGAAGGCCAGGAAATGGTGCGTACAGGAACATGGAAAATTTCGAATTTGTTGGCGTGGCAGCTGACCGGAAAGGTTCTCGGCATTTTTGGCATGGGACAAGTGGGCCGGGCTGTTGCTCAACGTGCGAGGGGTTTCGGGATGACCATCCACTATTACAATCCAACCCGCTTGTCCGCGGCATTAGAGAAAGACGCGGTATTTCACTCCAGTCCGTCGGACTTACTTCGAGTGAGTGAGTTTCTTACCCTGCATGCGCCGGAGACTCCGGAGACTCATCATTTCATCAATTCGAAAACAATCGATCTGCTGCCACAGGGAGCGATCCTGATCAACACCGCTCGTGGTGGCCTGGTGGCGGACGAGGACCTCATTGCCGCCCTTAAGAGTGGCCGAGTGGCAGCAGCTGGGCTGGACGTGTTCGATGGCGAACCGAAGCTTCACCCTGGATATGTTGCACTCAAGAACACGTTTCTGTTGCCGCATATGGGGAGCGCGACGGTGGAGACGCGTTTGGCAATGGGCGTGCTTGCCCTAGACAACATAGATGCGGTTCTGGGCGGCAAGCCCGCGCCCTCGCTCGTGACAAAGGAGCCGGTTGTCGCGTAGACCGCTCTGGCTAGACAGAAAAGAGGATCAGATGCAACAGAAGACCGCTCCAACTTTCTCGACAATTCGTACGCCGTCGTCCTACCCCGCGTCACACAAACGGTACCTGCAAGGTAGCCGTGCGGACCTGCGCGTACCTTACCGGGAGATCGTTCTCTCAGCCACGCGCCACCATGATCACACCGAAGACAATCCTCCCATACCGGTTTACGACACCTCTGGACCGTATACAGACCCTGAGATCGGGGTTGAACTGAAGCGAGGATTGCCTACCGGCCGCGGCGATTGGATTAAGGAGCGAGACGATACCAAGTTTCTCATTGGGCCAAGTTCCGAATATGCCCGCAGGCGGGAAGACGACCTCCTGACCTTCAACGTCCGTTTTCCTTCGTCGGCTCGGCCTCGACGTGCCCGCGATGGCAAGAACGTGAGCCAAATGCATTATGCACGTAAGGGCATTGTTACGCCGGAGATGGAGTTCGTTGCCTTGCGTGAGTCGATGCGGCTGGATCGATTCGCGCAGGATCCAGCCTATGCATTGCTTCTGCGCCAGCATCGCGGAGAGGCGCTTGGCGCGCAACTTCCCAAAGAGATCACCACTGAGTTCGTCCGCGCTGAGGTAGCGGCGGGCCGCGCCATCATCCCAGCAAATATCAACCATCCTGAACTGGAACCGATGATCATCGGCCGTAACTTCAAGGTCAAAATCAACGGCAATATCGGAAACTCTGCCGTTACCTCTTCACTCGCCGAGGAGGTGGACAAAATGATCTGGGCCACGTATTGGGGCGCGGATACGATCATGGATCTCTCCACGGGCAAGCACATTCATGAAACGCGCGAGTGGATCCTTCGCAATGCTCCTGTACCCATCGGCACCGTTCCCATCTACCAGGCTTTGGAAAAGGTGGGCGGGCGCGCAGAGGAACTGACCTGGGAATTGATGCGCGATACGCTCATCGAACAGGCCGAGCAGGGGGTCGATTACTTCACATTGCATGCAGGTGTCCGTCTGCCCTGGATTCCGCTCACCGCCCGCCGGCTCACTGGCATCGTCTCGCGCGGCGGCTCCATCCTGGCGAAGTGGTGTCTCGCACATCATCAGGAGAATTTCCTCTCACGCATTTCGACGAGATCTGCGAAATCATGAAGGCTTACGACGTTTCGTTTAGTTTGGGCGATGGCCTCCGTCCCGGCTCAATCTACGATGCCAACGACGAAGCCCAGTTCGCGGAATTGCGTACACTTGGTGAACTGACAGAGCGAGCCTGGAAACACGATGTACAGGTAATGATCGAGGGTCCCGGCCATGTGCCCATGCAGCGCGTCCGCGAAAACATGGATCAGGAGTTGCAACATTGCTTCGAAGCACCGTTCTACACTCTAGGGCCGCTCGTCACCGATATCGCTCCTGGTTATGACCACATCACCAGCGCGATAGGCGCCGCTCAGATTGGATGGTACGGAACGGCGATGCTGTGCTATGTCACGCCGAAAGAACATCTCGGACTTCCAAATAAAGAGGATGTTCGTACGGGAATTATCAGTTACAAAATCGCCGCGCATGCGGCCGACCTGGCGAAAGGATGGCCCGGGGCGCAGCTCAGGGACAACGCATTATCGAAGGCCCGGTTCGAATTTCGCTGGGACGATCAATTTAACTTGAGTGTCGATCCTCAGCGCGCCCGCGAGTATCACGACGAGACCTTGCCTCATGAAAACGCTAAGACGGCGCACTTCTGCTCTATGTGCGGACCCAAGTTTTGCTCCATGAAGATCAGCGAGGAAATTCGCGCCGCATATGGGGAGCAAGAACAAGCGGGGATGGCAGAAAAAGCTCGCGAATTCCTGGATCGCGGCGGCGAGGTGTACGTTTGAATGCGGCCGGATCTCGCCATCGTGGGCGGTGGTTTGCTTGGGCGCTGTTTGGCGTGGCGCGCCTCGAAAGCTGGTGCGCGCGTCGTCCTTTACGATGCCGCTGGCAGTAGAGGGGAGGGCTCAGCGGCGTGGGCGGCGGCGGGGATGATTGCACCAACGTCCGAAGCTATCGATGCTGCGCCACAAATTGAATCCATGGGGAGACGAAGCCTTTCGCTGTGGCCCCAATGGTTGTCTGAGCTGCCGGTTCCTGTGTTTTATCGGGGCGATGGAACCTTGCTTCTCTGGCACCGCGAGGACGCCGGACAAGCAGTTCGCGTCCAGAGGGCGCTCGCCTCGCGCAATGCGCAGGGACACCTCAAACACGTCGCAGGTCCAGAACTCGGTGAACTGGAACCTGCCCTGGGGACAAGATTTCCCCGAGCGCTCTATATTGCTGGTGAAGCGCAGGTAGACAATCGCGCACTGCTGCAGGCGGTTGCCATAGCCCTCAGCCAAAGCAAGGTTGAGTGTCACTGGGAAACATTTGTCCCGGATGGAGAGCTCCCCAATGCCGGAATCGTCGTGGATTGCCGCGGTATGGGCGCCAAGCGCAATTGGCCACAGTTGCGCGGTGTTCGCGGGGAGATCGTCCGTCTGCATGCGCCCGAGATCGAATTGCATTGCACGCTGCGGTTGCTGCACCCCCGCTACCCGGTCTACATCATTCCGCGCGCCGAAGGACGACTCGTCGTCGGGGCGACCAGCATCGAGAGCGATGACCATTCGACTGTTTCCGTGCGCGGAGCACTCGAGCTCTTGACTTCCGCGTATTCCGTGCTACCGGCCTTGGCCGAGGCCCGTATTCTCGAGTTCAATACTCAAGTCAGGCCGGCCCTCCCGGACAATGCACCCGCAATTCATTTCGATCGACAGCGAAACGTGCTGCACATCAACGGACTCTATCGGCATGGGTTTTTACTGACACCTGCGATCACCGAGGAAGTCTTGGCCATTCTGTCCCTGCGGGACAAGAGCTCCGAAGTCGTCTTCGCTGCCGTTCAGGACGATTTGCACCCATGTTTGTGATCGTGAACGGCCAAACGCATCCGTTGCCCGAACCTCAGACACTCGCAGCATTGCTGAGCCAATTGTCTCCGGCAGCTCCGTTTGCCGTGGCCCGCAATGCAGAGGTTATTCCACGCGGAACGTACGAAGAGTGCCACATCGAGCCTGGCGACAGGATCGACATCGTCCATCCAGCAGCAGGGGGTTGACATGGAAGCACCCAAGATCGAAGATCGCCTGACTTTGTATAAGGAGAACTTTGCTAGCCGTTTGCTGCTCGGTACCGGGCGCTATGATTCTCCGTCCGTGTTGGCCGACGCGATTCGCGCCGCTGCGCCCGCAATGCTTACGCTGTCAGTACGGCGCCAGATCTCGGGATCGAGCTATGCGGGCCAATCGTTCTGGAACTTCGTCCGGGAAACGGGCCACGCGATTTTGCCCAACACTGCAGGGTGTTTCACCGCGCGTGACGCAATAGCGACGGCATGCATGGCGCGCGAAATGTTTCAGACCAATCTGATAAAGCTTGAAGTCATCGGAGATGAAGTTAACCTTCAGCCAGATCCATATGGTCTGGTGGAGGCAGCTGCCGAACTCGTAAGGCGTGGCTTCCAAGTCTTACCGTATTGCACGGAGGATTGGGTTCTTTGCAGACGATTGATGGACGCTGGCTGTGAGGTACTTATGCCATGGGCAGCCCCCATCGGAACTGGGCAGGGGCCACGCAATCCACGTGCCCTCCGCGAACTACGGGAACGGGCTCCTGAAGTTCCCTTGATTGTCGATGCAGGCCTCGGCCTTCCGTCTCACGCTTGTCAGGTGATGGAGTGGGGCTTTGATGGAGTCCTGTTGAACACCGCCATATCGCGAGCCCTTGATCCAGTTCGAATGGCGGGCGCCTTCGCCAGCGCCGTCAGGGCTGGCCGCGCCGCGTTCCTTGCTGGGCCAATGGCAGTGCAAGACGCAGCGGTGCCCAGCACCCCAGAACTTGGGCGCCCGTTTGCGACGGATTCATTGCGGTTGCCATACCAACGGGCCATTTGATTTAAGGAGAACTGAAAATGCCAGAGCCAACACTGACGCAATTTAAAACTGCGAACACTTTTGACCCACGTGGCCTGCTTACTCGCCATCGGAACTATTTTTTATCGGGCGCTACCCGCTCCATAGAGTGGCGGCAAAAGCAGTTGATCGCTTTGCGGTCAATGATGCGGGAGCACGCCGAGGACTTCTACGAGGCATTGTGGACGGACCTCCGCCGCAGCCGGACTGAGGCCGATTGGGTCGACGTGAAGTACATGACCAGTGAGATCGCCCACGTTCTCGAACACCTGCGGCACTGGATGGAGCCTGTGCCCGTGAGCACGCCGCTGATGCTGACCCCGTCGCACGCGAAGTTACAGTTCGATCCCCTCGGAGTGGGACTGATCATCGGGACGTGGAACTATCCCGTGATGCTAACGTTGTCTCCGCTGATCGCGGCGATTTCCTCCGGTAACGCGGCTGTTGTCAAACCGCCAGACCTGGCTCCTGCCACCTCCGATGTGATCGACCGGCTAGTCCCTGAGTATCTCGACCGAAACGCGTTTTCGGTCGTTCTCGGCGGACAAAAAGAAACCACCGCCCTGCTGGAACAGCCGTGGGACCACATCTGTTTTACCGGTGGCACGACCGTCGCCAAGATCGTCATGACAGCCGCGGCAAAGAATCTGACTCCCGTGGTTCTGGAGCTTGGCGGCAAGAATCCTTGCATCGTCCACTCTTCGGCCAATCTGCGGATCGCGGCCCGGCGTGTCGCCTTTGGACGCTGGTTTAATGCCGGCCAGTCGTGCACTGCCCCTGATCATGTGCTCGTGTTCAAGGATGTCCGCGACGAATTCTTGAAATGTCTAAAAGAAACGTTGCTTGAGTTCTACGGGGAAGATCCCCAGAAGAGCCCGGACTACGGCCGGATTGTTAGTCTCCACCACTTTGATCGGCTGGCGAATCTTCTCGCCAGCGGGACGATTTACCATGGCGGACAGCACGATCGCGCAGACCGTTTTATCGCTCCAACGGTACTTGTAGATGTGCCGTTAGATTCGCCCGCCATGCAGGAAGAGATCTTCGGTCCCATTTTGCCCGTGATCGAGGTTGACAATGCTGAACAGGTGATCGAATTCATCAATGCGCGGCCGAGCCCACTCGGCTTGTATATATTCTCCGAAGACCCGTCGCTGACGCAGCGACTTTTGCACTCCACAGCTTCCGGGGATGCGGGAGTTAATGAATGTACGTTGCAGCCGCTTATTCACGATTTGCCATTTGGCGGCGTCGGAAACTCCGGAATGGGCAAATATCACGGCGAGTGGGGATTTCGTGCCTACAGCAACGCCCGCGGTGTCCTTTATCACAGTACGAAACTGGATGTTGCTGGATTGCGCTACCCGCCCTACAATCAACATCAGCATTTACGGGAACTGGTAATTCCATCCTGATAGTCTCGCCTCACTTCCTCAGTAAGAACGCCGGCGTAGCCCGCTGACCGTCTGGCGAACCAAGCAGTAGCCGGGCAATGCACACCGCACGTCGCGCGTTCTTACCCTCCTGTTGAGCATTGGAGTCCCTGCTGTTATCAGATCATCAACATCACGGTGAGCTAGCCCTTGCACACCTTATTTATTCGCTAATACGGTGCCAGTATTCAATAGTGGCCTTTGCAAGGAGCGACATTATGACAAACATTACGGCTTTATCGCAGCTTTCGAAGCGTGTCCTGTCAACTGACAGGACAGAGCGGCGATCCAATAACGCGCTGAGCATCGTGCGCGAAGCACCCATCCCACGGCCAGCGCGATTTCGGCCGACGTTCCTCGCCATATTGGTCGCGGTGAGCGCGCTGTTCCCGGCAGCTCTGCCTGTGTGGGCGCAGGAGTCTTCAGAGATCGCTAAGCAAGCTCAAAATCCCATCGCGAGCTTAATCTCCGTGCCGTTGGAAAATGACTTTAATCCTCAAACGGGCATCAACAAAGAAGACAGTTACGTCCTAGAGATGAAGCCTGTTGTGCCCTTCAAGCTGTCCGACGATTGGACTCTTATTACGCGGACCATAATCCCCGTAATCCAAGTGCCTGATCTGGCGCCAACCGTGGACGGAACGACTGGAGTAGGAGACGTCCAACTATCGCTATTTCTATCGCCAGCCAAAGCCGGCGCGGTGATCTGGGGCGCGGGACCAGTGGTTTCGTTCCCTACGGCCTCGCAGGAGATCCTCGGGACGAAGAAGCTAAGCGTCGGACCGACTGTCGTTGTGCTTAGAATTCAAGGTCATTGGCTGTTTGGAACCCTTGTGCAGAACTTGTTCTCTGTCGCGGGACCTGCGGCGCGCGCTGACGTAAATCAGATGCTCATGCAGCCCTTCGCAAACTACAACCTCCGACATGGATGGTATCTGACTTCGTCTCCTATCATTACTGCGAACTGGGAAGTTAATTCAAACCAAAGATGGGTAGTGCCCGTCGGCGGCGGAGTGGGAAAGATCGTCCACTTCGGCAAGTTGCCTGTGAACATTTATACACAATTCTTTCGCAACGTCGAGCGTCCGGACGGCACGACAAGCTGGTCGGCAAGGTTCCAGGCGCAATTGCTATTTCCGAAAAAACAAAAGGAATAACAAGGTGAAGGCTATTCAAGTTCGAACGACGGGTGGCCCCGAAGTACTCGTGTTACGCGAATTTCCCGATCCTGTTCCGCAGGCTGGAGAGGTGCTCATCCGGGTTCACACCCCAACTGTGTCCAACCAGTTTTTAAGACATGCGAAGGTGAGCAACCGATCACAACAAGGAGATGGACTATGAATGCAGCAGAGAAGCTGGCGAAAAACATAACCGCCAACTACGACAATCAATTACGGAGCAACACGATAGACTTACCCGTACATGTCGAGTCCTTACTACAAAGCTTAGGGGCAACAACTTCCGATTCCGGAGGTAAGGTCACCTATTACGGCTCTGATCCCGTCACGCCCGATCGATTGCCATATGGAGCTATTAGCGCAATCTCGCTCGCGGTTAAGGCGATCCTGATCGCAAAGATATGGAAGGAGCGTACAGGCGAGGGGCAGGATATTCACGTCGACGTGCGTAAGGCTTTGCGGCGCCTCACACCGTTCCTCGACGGAAAGTGGGAACTGGTCAATGGATTCCCCGGACGCACGGATTCACATAGCCCATTTCTCGGCGGTCCGGATATTGTTCCCACCAGGGATGGAAAGTGGGTGATGCTTGCCGATGTGTTTCCGGCTTTACGCCAGCACGCACTCGATCTTCTTAAACCCAAGGGTGGCTTTTATGAAGCGGTACGCGACTCGGTGAAAGAGTGGAACGGCGAGGAACTTGAAGAAGCCGGTGAGAAAGCGGGCATCCCCATGCCGCTCGCCCGCAACATCAAAGACGTGCTGAAGATGGATGCCTTCACTAAATCCGTGGGGCTGATGCCCCTCGTCAGCGTCGAGAAAGTAGGCGAAAGCGACCCAATACCATTTACGCCCAATCCGAAGACTCCGCTCGACGGTATCCGTCAGCTCGCTACAACTCACGTCATTGCGGGCCCATCGATCGGCCGCGCAATGGCCCTGCATGGCGCCGACGCGCTCAACGTGTGGCGGCCATCCGATATCGAGCACACGCTATGGCATTACACCTCGCATGTCGGAATGCGGTCCACCATGCTTGAGTTGGGTAACAAGGAAGGCCAAGCGAAGTTCCGTGAGCTCCTTTCCAAGGCCGACGTATTCGTCTCGAATCGCCGCAAGGGATGGCGGGAGCGATTCCATATCACGCCGGAGGAAACGATTAAACAGCGTCCGGGTCTAATCGATACACAGATTACCTGGGCCGGCGAAACCGGACCGTGGTCGAGTCGCGTCGGCTTCGACATCACCGCCACTCTCGCGTGGGGCCTCGACAACATTGAGGGTAGCGACGAGAAGCCAGCACATCCGTCGATCTTCGTGGCCTGC
>Ga0182015_10005008_pt1 | contig 13989 bp, 16 predicted proteins | sample 712P3MmetaG_FD_120478 | JGI IMG/M metagenome (GOLD analysis project Ga0182015, IMG submission 120478) | Permafrost microbial communities from Stordalen Mire, Sweden - 712P3M metaG | ecosystem: Environmental > Terrestrial > Soil > Wetlands > Permafrost | place: Sweden: Stordalen | collected...
AACGCCTCGCCGAGCCGCACGAGCGCGTACGCGAGCACATCCGGCGGGACCGTCGGGACGAAGTGGCCCTCGCGCACCTCGGCGTCGATGATGCGCGCGACGCACGCCACGGTGCGCGGCTGCACGAGCCCGGCGCTCGAGGTCAGGATCCGCAGCGCGCGCTCCTGCTCCTGCGCGAGCAACACGCGCATGCCGCGCGTGGCCGCGACTTCGCGGTTGAAGCTGTCGAGCGTCGCGATCAGCGCGCGCGCGCCGTGACCGCCGACGCGCTCCCGGGTGGCGCCCAGGCGCTGCTCTGCGAGCGTCCCGAGCACCTCGCCGAGCAGCATCTCGCGCGTCTGAAACCAGCGGTGCATCGTCGCGCGCGCGAGGCCGAGCTCGCGCGCGATCGCCTGCACGTCGACGCGCTCGCCGGCGAGGAAGCGCTCGGTCGCGAGCGCGAGCGCCGCCTCGCGCGTGGAGGCCGCGGGCCGACCTGGGCGACCGGTGAGCACCGGGGTCATGAGCTAAGCCTATTCGCCCGGCGGCACGCTCCGGCACGGATAGACGCGGCCCCCGCGCGGGTACAAGTGATCGGGCCCCCGCTCGTAATCCAACCAAAGGCGATCCTCGCCTTTGATAGAACAGCGAGCACCGACCGAACTTCGACGCACACCCGAAAAGGAGCCTCCCACATGGCCTACTCCGTACCGCCGCTTCCGTATGCCTACGACGCGCTGGAGCCGTACATCGACCAGGCAACGATGGAAGTGCATCACGACAAGCACCACCAGGCCTACGTCGACAAGGCGAACGCCGCGCTCGAGGGCACCGAGTGGGCTGATAAGCCGGTCGAGGAGGTCCTCCAGAACCTCGACAGCCTCGGCGACAAGAAAGGCCCGGTCAAAAACAACGGCGGCGGGCACTACAACCACTCGTTGTTCTGGGAGAGCATGAGCCCCGACGGCGGCGGCGAGCCCGACGGTGCGCTGGCCGACGCGATCGCCTCGACGTTCGGCTCGTTCGCGGACTTCCAGGCGAAGGTCAAGGAAACGGGCGTCAACCAGTTCGGATCGGGCTGGTCATGGCTGGTCAAAGACGGCTCCGGACTCGCCGTCGTCGGCTCGGCCAACCAGGACAACCCGATCTCTGACGGCAAGACGCCGCTGCTCGGCGTCGACGTGTGGGAGCACGCCTACTACCTGAAGTACCAGAACCGCCGCCCCGACTACCTCGACGCGTGGTGGAACGTCGTCGACTGGTCGAAGGTCGCGGAGCGGTTCGCCGCGGCCTGATCGTCGTTCCCCTCGCGCGTGCGCGAGGGGCCGGGGGGCGCATGCGCCCCCCGGTGACCCGCCGCATGCGGCGGGTCCTGGTAGGCCGCATGCGGCCTACCCACGGGCGGCGCATGCGCCGCCCGGAGCCGCCTCAGCTCAGTTGCGGCTGAACCGCCTCCCCGCGACTGGCGAGACGGCCTCGTCGAGGACTATGGCGGGCTCGCTCGCTCCGGCGGTGGCCCCGGCTGGCTCCAGCATCGACTCGAGCACGGCGCCGGCGCTTGCGTCCTCCTGCGCCGCCGCAGCTTCCAGCGCGGCGATCCGCTCCGGCGTCATCGCTGTGGCGTCCTCGTTCTCCTCCAGCCATCTGCGCGCGTCCGCCGCGGCGGCCTCGTCGCGGTGCACGGTCTTGCCGGCGGCGTAGTAGCGGTCGATCTCCTTGAACAGCTCGTCGACGAGCTGCTCGGTGGGGACCTTCTTGAGCGGCTCGCCCTTGGAGTAGATCATGCCCATGTCTTTGGCGCCGGTGATGCCGAAGTCGGCGTGGCGCGCCTCGCCGATGCCGTTGACCGCGCAGCCGAGCACGGAGACCTCGATCGGGTCCTCGTAGGCTTCCAGGCGCCGCTCGACCTCGGCGACGACTGAGTCCATGTCGAACTGCAGGCGCCCGCAGGTGGGGCACGCGATCAGGTCGGGGCCGCGCTCGCGCAGCTTCAGCGCCTTGAGGATCTCCCAGGCGACCTTGACCTCTTCCTCGGCGTGGAAGGTGGAAAGCGAGATGCGGATCGTGTCGCCAATGCCGTCGGCTAGCAGCGTGCCGAGCCCCACGGCGGACTTGAGCGAGCCCGACCACTTCGTGCCGGCCTCGGTGACCCCCAGGTGCAGCGGGTAGGGGATCTTCTCCGCGAGCATGCGATTGGAGGCGATCGTGTTCGGCACCGACGTTGACTTCATCGAGACCTTGAAGTTGTCGAACTCGAGGCTCTCCATCAGCTCGACCGTCTCGATCGCGGCGGTGACGAGCGCCTCGACGGGATTGTCGTACTCGAGCTGGCGCAGGTGCTTGGGCAGCGAGCCGGAGTTGACGCCGACGCGCAGCGGCGTGCCGCGCCGCTTGGCCAGCGCGATCACCTCCGCAACCTTCTCGGGACCGCCGATGTTGCCGGGGTTCAGGCGCACGCAGTGCGCGCCGGCTTCGATCGCCTTCAGCGCGAGCGTATGGTTGAAGTGGATGTCGGCGATGATCGGGATCGGCGACTCGGCCACGATCGTCTTCAGCGCCTCGGCGTCCTGCTCGCGCGGCACGGCAACCCGCACGATGTCCGCGCCGGCGTCGGCGACCGTGCGGATCTGATCCATGGTCGCCGCCAGGTTGGCGGTCTCGGTCTTCGTCATCGTCTGCACCGCCACCGGCGCGCCGCCGCCGATCGCAACCGCTCCCACATGGATCTGCCGCTTGGAGGCCATAGGCTGATTCTACGATGCCCGACGTCTACGCCACCGCACACGGACCGCTGGCACGCCTCGCGGGACCGCTGGCGAGCCGCGCGCGCGCCCGCCGCCACGCGCGCTTCTTCGCGCTCGCGAGCCTCGAGGCCGGCGCGCGAGTGCTCGACATAGGCTGCGGCGCGCTCGGATTGCGCGCCTTCGAGCCGGAGCTCGACATCACTGGAGTCGACCTGCTCGAGAACCCGAGCTACCCGGGCCCGTTCGTGCGCGCCGATCTCGCCGAGGGCCTGCCCTTCGCCGATCGCGAGTTCGACCTCGCGTACTGCTCGAGCGTGATCGAGCACGTGCCGCCGCCGCGCCGCGCCGCGTTCGCCGCAGAGCTGCGGCGCGTGGCACGCGGCTGGTTCGTGCAGACGCCGGCGCTGTCGTTCCCGATCGAGCCGCACTCGCTGCTGCCGGGCGCCCACTGGCTGCCGGAACGTGTGCGCAGGCCGTACTGGCGCCTCGGCGCGACTGGCAGCTGGGAAGCGATCTCGCTGCTCAGCCGCACGGAGCTCGAATCGCTGTTCGGCCCCGCGCGGGCGGAGCGCATCGGGCCGCTGGTCAAGAGCTGGGTGTGCGTGCACGCGCCGACGGGCTGAGGCAGCCTGCCAGGCGTGCGAGCAGGCCACGGCAGCGCACCGGACGCGGCCTGCCAGCGCGGTCTCAGCCGCCGAGTCGGCCGATGTCGTTGCTGATGCCGTTGATCACGAGGAACGCCAGCAGGACGATCCCGACGGAGCTGAACCGATACATGGCCGCCAGCGAGATGCGCCGCCCGCGCACCTTCTCACCGACCGACCACAGGATGTGCCCGCCGTCGAGCGGCAGGAACGGGAACAGGTTGAAGACCGCGAGGATCAGCGAGATGAACCCGGCGAACACGAGCGCGTAGCCGGCGCCTGCGACGACGCTTTCGTGCGCGATCTCCGTGATGCCGACGACGCTGTGCAGCTGCTTGCGGACCTTCGAGCTCGTGAACGCCTTGCCGATGTTCGTGATCATGCTCGTCGTCGTGCTCCACATCTCGTGCGCGGCGACACCCGCGGCCGCGAACACGCCGATCGGTTTCGCCGTGGCGTCGAAGTCGAAGCCGATCAGCATCCGCCCGAGCGCCTTGTCATAGCGCGGGCGAATCGCGAGCGTCAGCTGGCGCCCGCCACGGCTGATCGTGAGCCGCACCGGCGTCGTGGCTCGGCAGCCATTGACGGGTGTGCCCGCGCAACGATGCGCGTCGACCGCCTTGATCGTCGTCTCGACGCTCGCGCGGCGCCCATCGACCGCGACGATGCGGTCGCCCGCTCGCAGCACGCCTTCCGCCGGCGCGCCTTTCTCGATCGCCGCGACGGATGCGCTGGGTTCGAGGGTACGGATCGAGCTGTTGAGGTTTTCGAGCGTGGACGCGCCGTCGAGGCTGCCCGACGCGAGGATCGCCCAGAACAGCCCGAACGCGATCAGCAGGTTGACGCCAGGACCAGCGAGGATCACCACGATCCGCTTCCACGGAGCCTGGTTGTAGTAGGCGCGCCGGGCGACGTCGGGCTCGAGCCCACCGATCTCTTCCGGGCTCATGCCCGTGATCTTCACGTAGCCACCGAGCGGGATCGCACCGATGCCATACTCGGTCTCGCCTCGGCGCACGCTCACGAGCGTCGGCGGGAAGAACAGCGAGAAGCGCTCGACGCGCATGCCGACGGCCTTGGCGGCAACGAAGTGCCCCAGCTCGTGCAGCACGATCAGTAGCATGAAGCCGACGAGGGCGATGACCCAGTCCATGCGCCCAGTTTGGCAGGCGTGCCCGCCCGTTAGGGCAGCCGGCAAGCCGCCCTGCAGCTCCCGCTTCCGTCGCCGGTGCTTCTAGGAGATGCTCGCGACGGCCGCGCCCGCGGCTGCCCGTGCCCGCCGGTCGGCGTCGTACAGCGACTCGAACGAGCGCACCGGCTCGGTGCCGAGCTCGGCAAGCGTGCGCTCGATCACCTCGGCGATCTCCAGGAAGCGCAGGCGCCCCTCCAGGAAGGAGTGCACGGCGACCTCGTTGGCGGCGTTCAGCACGCAGGGTGCGGTGCCGCCTTCGCGCGCGGCCTCGCGCGCGAGGCGTAGGCACGGGAACGCGTCGAGGTCGACGGCCTCGAAGCTCAGCTCGCCGACGGCCGCAAGGTCCAGTGGCGCGATCGGCAGCGGTGCGCTCTCGCCGCCGTGCAGCGCGTAGGAGATCGCGATGCGCATGTCGGGCGGGCCGAGGTGCGCGAGCATCGCCCCGTCCGCGAGCTGCACGAGCCCGTGCACGAGCGACTGTCGGTGCACGACGACGTCGATGCGCTCATACGGCGTGCCGAACAGGTGGTGGGCCTCCATCAGCTCGAGGCCCTTGTTCATCAGCGTCGCCGAGTCGATCGTGATCTTTCCGCCCATTGCCCACGTCGGGTGCGCGAGCGCCTCGGCGACCGTCACGTCTGTGAGCTGCTCGCGCCGGCGCCCGCGAAACGGGCCGCCGCTGGCGGTGATCGTGATGCGCTCGATCGCGCCGGGGGGCTGCCCCGCGAGCAGCTGGTGAATCGCGGTGTGCTCGGAGTCAACGGGCACGATGCGCGCGCCGGTGGCTTCGGCGAGCGCCATCACGAGCTCGCCGCCGACGACGAGCGACTCCTTGTTGGCGAGCGCGAGGTCGATGCCCTCGCCGAGCGTCGCCACCGTCGGCCCGAGCCCGACCGAGCCGACGAGCGCGTTGAGCACGAGGTCCGCACCCGACTCGACCACCAGCCTCACCAGCCCATCGGCTCCGGAGAGCACCTCGCCGTCGGTCCACGCCTCCGACGCGCGCGCCGCCGCGTGCCCGTCGCCGAGCGCGATTCGGGTGACGCCATGTGCGCGCGCCTGCTCGAGCAGCAGCTCCCATGAGCGGCCCGCGGAGAGGCCCACCAGCTCGAGCTCCTCGCTGCGCTCGCACACGTCGAGCGCCTGCGTGCCGATCGAGCCGGTCGAGCCTAGGACGAGCAGGCGCTTACGCGTGGACATACGCAGCCCAAATGTAATAGCCGACGACCGCCGCGAACAGCACCGCGTCGAGGCGGTCGAGCGCGCCCCCGTGCGCGCCGAACAGCCCGCCCGAGTCCTTCGTGCCGGCCTCGCGCTTGACGAACGACTCGAACAGGTCGCCGACGGGCGCGACGAGCGCGACTCCGAGCCCGAGCACGAGCGCGTGCGTGCCGGGCAGCCATTCCTGGTAGCGACCCGCGATCCAGACCCCGAGGACGGCAAACAGCATGCCGATCAGCAGGCCCTCGACGGTCTTGTTCGGCGAGATCGCGGGCGCGAGCGGCCGGCGACCGAACATGCGCCCGCCGAGGTAGGCGCCGGTGTCGCCGAGGAATGTACCGACGGCGATGTCGATCACGATCCCGAGCCCGTGCGGCAGGCCGCGCAACAGCACCGCGTGCGCGAGCGCGAAGCCGATCCAGTAGATCCCGAGCAGCGTCACCGCGATGCCGCCGACCGACGGCCGCGGCTGTAGCAGCGTCAAGCCGAACACGACCGGCAGTGCCGCGACGGCGGCGAGCAGCACCTGGAACTGGTCGCCGTACAGCGCCGCCGCCAGCAGTCCCGCGAGCGCGATGAAGCCGGCTAGGCGCGCCGGCTGCGCGCGCGCGTACATCCCGTAGAGCTCGTGCAGGCAGATCGCGCCGAGCACGAACATCCCGAGCGTGAACACGATCCCGCCTTCGATGATCAAGAACAGCGCGGCCGCGATCGCGGGGACGGCCGCGAGCACGCGCGCGCCGAGATCCGAGCGCGATTTGCCGCTGCGCTCGCGCTCGCGCGCGGTGCGGCGCCTCGAGCTGCGTCTGTGCCTGACCTCCGGATCGAGCGGGCGCGCCGTGCGCGCGCCGTGAGGGGTGTGCGGACCGCTGGACACGCGCGACGCCTCAGCGCCCGCCGAAGCGTCGCCGGCGCTCGGCGAACTGCGCCAACGACTCCTCGAGCGCCTCGCGCGTGAAGTCAGGCCACAGCTCGTCGCGGAACACGAGCTCTGAGTACGCCGACTGCCACAGCAGGTAGTTGGACAGGCGCCGCTCGCCGCTCGTGCGGATGATCAGATCGGGGTCGTGCATCTCCGGCGCGTACAGGCAGGCGCGAAACTCCTCCTCGTCAGATTGAAGAGCGAGGGGCCCGACCGAAGCCGGGAGACACTCGCCTTCGGCTCGCATCCCCGTTTCGGCCAGCCGGCCTTCGGCCGACTGCGCCACCCTCTTGGCCGCAAAGCGTCGCGCGGCGTCGAGGATCTCGGCGCGCCCGCCGTAGTTGAAGGCGACGAACATCGTGATCGTGGTGTTGGCTCGCGTCAGATCTTCCGCCCAGCGCATCTCCTCGGCGAGATGCTCGCCGATGCCCTCGCGACGGCCGATGAAGCGCATGCGCACGCCTTCTTTGTGCAGCTCGGGCGTCTCGTCGGCAATCCGCCGATAGAACATCTCCATCAGCCCATGCACCTCCTCGGCGGGGCGCGACCAGTTCTCGGTCGAGAACGAGTACACGGTGAACTCCTCGACGCCGAGCTCGGCCGCGTCGCGCAGGCGCGCCTTGACGGTGTCCGCGCCCGCGCTGTGGCCGTCGTTGACCGGCAGTCCCCGCGCGCGTGCCCAGCGGCCGTTGCCGTCGGTGATGATCGCCACGTAGCGCGCCGCGACGGGTTCCCCGGCGGCGGGCATCAGACTGCGAGGATCTCCTCTTCCTTGGCCTTGAGCACACCGTCGAGGTCGCCGATGCGCCCGTCTGTCAGCTTCTGCAGCTCCACCTCCGCGCGGTGCTCGTCGTCGGAGGACGCTTCGCCCTCCGCCTTCAGCTCGCGCAGGTGCTGCATCGTGTCGCGACGCACGTTGCGCACCGCCACGCGCCCCTCCTCGGCGAGATTGCGCACGATCTTCACGAGCTCGCGCCGGCGCTCTTCGGTGAGCTCCGGGACGACCAGGCGCACGACGTTGCCATCGTTGGACGGCGTCAGGCCGATGTCGGACTCGTTGATCGCCTTCTCGATCGCCTTGATCGAGGATTTGTCGTATGGCTGCACGCTCAGCAGCCGCGCTTCCGGCGCGGAGATCGTCGAGAGCTGGTTCAGCGGCGTCATCGCGCCGTAGTAGTCGACGACGATGCGATCCAGCAGCGCCGGGCTCGCGCGCCCGGTGCGCACGGTCGTGAACTCGTGCGTGGCCGACTCAACTGATTTGCTCATGCGCTCGCGCGCGTCCTCGAGCAGTTCGTCGATCAGGTTCTCAGCGGCCATCGCCCTCTCCTCCGGCTGTCGATACGAGCGTGCCTACGCGCACGCCTGAGATTATCTTCGCGAGGCTGGTTTCGTCGTCCATGTTGAAGACGTTCAGCGGCATGCCGTTCTCCATGCACAGCGCGAGCGCGGTCGAGTCCATCACGCGCAGGCGCCGCTCGATCGCCTCCATGTGCGTGATCTCCGGGATGAACTGCGCCGTCGGGTCGAGCGCCGGATCGGCCGTGTAGACGCCCTCGACGCCATTCTTGGCCATCAGGATGATCTCCGCGTGGATCTCCGCCGCCCGCAGCGCCGCGGCGGTGTCGGTCGTGAAGAACGGGTTGCCTGTGCCCGCCGCAAAGATCACGACGCGGCCCTTCTCGAGGTGGCGCATGGCGCGCCTACGGATGTACGGCTCGGCGACCTCGGAGATGCCGAGCGCCGATTGCACGCGCGTGTTCGTGCCGATCTTCTCGAGCGCGTCCTGCAGCGGCAGCGCGTTCAGCACCGTCGCGAGCATGCCCATGTAGTCGGCCGTCGAGCGGTCCATACCCGCCGCGGCGCCCTGCATGCCGCGATAGATGTTGCCCGCGCCGACGACGATCGCGACCTCGACGCCCTGGTCGCGCACGGCGGCCACCTGGCGCGCCACCGCGGCCACGCGCGCCGGATCGGTGCCGAAGTCGAGCTCGCCCATCAGCGCCTCGCCCGAGAGCTTCAGCAGGATGCGTGTGAAGGCAGGCGCCATCGCCGCGCAGCCTATCCCGTCACGGCGCCCACCGGGAGCCGTGGACCAAGCGAGGCAAGGACGCAGTGAGCGTGGCGTGCTTCGCACGCGAGCGATCGAGGACGCAGCCTCGCGCCGTGTCCACGGTTCCCTGGCCTACTGGCCTATCGCAAAACGGGCAAAGCGGCGGATGACGACGTTCTCACCGGTCGTTGCGGTCAACTCGTCGCGCAGCTGCTGAACTGTCTTGCCGTCGAACTTCGGGTTATGCATCTCCTGCTCGAGCAGCACGATCGTCGCCAGCCACGAGTCGAGCTTGCCGGTGACGATTCTCTCGCGCACGTTCTCGGGCTTGTCCGCGGCCTCCTGCTCGTAGATGCGCGCCTCGGCCTCGCGCTGCTCGGCCGGGACGTCCTCGCGGCTGACGTATCTCACGGTCGGCGTGGCCGCAACCTGCATCGCGACCTCGCGCGCGAAGCTCACGAAATCCTCGTTCTTCGCGACAAAGTCGGTGTTGCAGTCGACCTCGATCAGCACGCCCACCTTCGAGCCCGCGTGTACGTAGGACTGGATCGTGCCCTCCGTCGCGGCGCGCTCGCCGAGATCCTGGATCTTCTTGCCCTGCTTCACCCGCAGGATCTCGATCGCCTTCTCGATGTCGCCCGCGGCCTCGGTGAGCGCCTTCTTGCAGTCCATCATCCCCGCGCCCGTGCGCTCCCGCAGAGCCTTCACGTCCTTGGCGCCGATCTCGACCGTGCTCATGATGCGCTTGCCTCCGTCGTCGTCTTCTCACTGTCCTCGGCGGCGGCCGGCTCCGCCTCCGGCGCCGCAGGTGCCTCGGCCTCCGTGGTCTCGGCAACCGCCTCCGCCGCCTGGGCCTCCGGCTCAGCGCTGGCCTCGGCGGGCGCCGGCTCGGGCTCCGCCGCTACCGGCTCCGTCGGGGTCGGCTCCGGCTCCGCCGCGGGGGTGGGCGCCGCCTCAGCCGCTACAGGCGCCGCGGCCGCAGGCTCAGGGGCGGGAGTCTCGGCTGCGGCCGGCGCTGGCGCCTCAGCCGGCGCTGGCGCCGCAGCCGAGGCCTGTGCAGCCGCGGCGGCGCGCGCGGCTGCCTCGCGCTCGGCGGCCTCTTTCTTTGCCTGCTCCTCGGCCTCGCGCTTGGCCTGTTCCTCGGCCTCGCGCTTGGCGCGCGCTTCGGCCTCGGCTTTGGCGCGTTCCTCGGCTTCCTGGCGGGCCTTTTCCTCCTGGGCGCGGAACACGCCGTGGCCCTCGGAGACGACCTGCCCGATCGCCTGCGTGATCAGCGCGCACGAGCGGATCGCGTCGTCGTTGCCAGGGACGACGAAGTCGATCCCGTCGGGGTCGCAGTTGGTGTCGACGAGGCCGATGATCGGGATGCGCAGACGCCGCGCCTCTTTGACGGCGATCTCCTCGGTCTTGAGGTCGATCACGAACATCGCATCCGGCACGCGCTGCATGTTCTTGACGCCGCCGAGGTTCGCGCGGAGCTTCGCGAGGTCGGCCTGCGCGGCCATGCGCTCGCGCGTCGGCAGCAGCGCGAGCTGCCCGTCCGCCTCGTAGCGTTCGAGGTCGTGCAGCCGCCGGATGCGCTGGTTGATGGTCTGGAAGTTCGTCAGCAGCCCACCGAGCCAGCGGTGGTTGACGTACGGCATGTCAGATGCCTCGGCGACATCCTTGATCGTGTCGCGCGCCTGCTTCTTGGTGCCGACGAACAGCACCGTGCCGCCGCGATGCGCGAGCGCGCCGGCGAACTCCTGCGCCTGCGCGAGCAGCGCCTGCGTCTTGAGCAGATCGATGATGTAGATGCCGCCGCGCTCGCCATGAATGAAGCGGCGCATCTTGGGGTTCCAGCGGCGCGTCTGGTGGCCGAAGTGAACGCCGGCCTCCAGCAGCTCCGCAATGCCTACTTCAGCCACGGGCTACTCCCTTGTTGAGATGCGATTTGATTGCCGCGTGCAGACAGCGGACCCAGAGCTCCTGGCCTTTCAGCCACGACTCCGGGCAGGGCCGCTATCCGTGCTCACACGGGTAGACGTTTCTTGATTTGACGTTCAGGATACCCGTTCGGCGCGCTCCAGCGCGACCTGCAGGTCGGCGGGCAGCAGCGAGCTCACCTCGACGCGCTCACCGCTCAGCGGATGCTCGAACGCGAGGCGCGTGGCGTGCAGGAACTGCCGCTCGAGGCCCAGCGATCCCGCGGTGCCGTACTCGGGGTCGCCGCACACGGGAAACCCGATCGCCTGCAGATGCACGCGGATCTGATGGGTGCGCCCTGTCTCCAGCCGCAGCCGCAGCAGCGAGGTCTCCGCGAGCGCGCGCTCGAGCGTGAAGTGGGTGCGCGCGTCGCGCTGGCCGGCGCCGCCGACGGCCATGCGCGTGCGCACGCGGGGATCACGTCCGATCGGCGCCTCGATCGTCCCCGAGCGCGCCGGCGGGCGACCCTCGACCAGCGCGAGGTACTCGCGCTCGATCCGCCGCTGCGCGAGCGCCGCCTGCAGCGCGGTGAGCGCCGTCTGCGTGCGCGCGACCACGAGCAGCCCGGAGGTGTCGCGGTCGAGGCGATGCACGATGCCGCGGCGCTCGGGGTCCCCCGCGGCCTCCTCGCCGCCCGCACTCCAGAGCGGGAGCAGCGGCTCGAGCAGCTGCGCGAGCGTGCCCTCGCGGTGCCCGCGCGCCGGGTGCACGACGACGCCGGGCGCCTTGTCGACCACGATCACGTGCTCGTCCTGGAAGGCGATCCTGAATGGCGGCCCGGCGAATTGGCCGGCAGCCGGCGTGGCCTCGCCGTGGCTCATCGCTCTGCGTGTCGCGCGAGGTCGACGAGCAGGAACAGGATCAGGATCCCGAGCGTGATCGACATGTCGGCGAGGTTGAACGGGGGCCAGCCGAGCGGCAGCTTGACGAAGTCGGTGACCGAGCCGTGGCGCACGCGGTCGAGGACGTTGCCGAGCGCGCCGCCCGCGATCATGCCCGTCGGCAGCCACATCAGCCGCCGCGTGGAGTGCCGCGCGAAGTACACGAGCAGCACCGCGATCGCGAGCGCGATCAGGACGGTGACCGCCACGTGGTCGCCCGGCAGGAAGCCGAACGCGACGCCGTGGTTGCGCGTGTTGACGAGCTGCACGCCGGGGAAAAAGCGGTGTTCTTCGCCGGGGACGATCGAGTGTTCGATCGCGTGCTTGCTCAGCTGGTCGAACACGACGACGAGCACGAGCACCAGCGCCGCGCGCAGCCATGCGAAAAGGCGCATCGAGCCGCTCAGCTGATGATGCCTTCGACGATAGCCACTTTGACGATTATCAGCGTGAGAATCGCCAAGGTGGGACTGAGGTCGAGGGGGCCGAGCTGTGGCGACAGACGCCGAAAGATGCGAATGAAGGGCTCGCACACGTCGCGCAGGAAGCCGAGCAGGCGATCGGTCGTGAGAGAGTACGAGGGACGGATGCCGGCCGCGAACAGCATCTGCATGACGATGTAGACGATGATCAGCAGGATGTAGACGTAGATCAGCGTCGACAGGAAGCCGGCCGCGTCGGTGCGGGCGCTTGCGAGGATCATCGCTTGCCGCCGTCGAGCACCGCGTCGAGCGCGTCGCTGAAGGCGCGGCGCAGGCCTGCTCGCTCGAGCGCGTCGACGCCGCGCGCCGTCATCCCGCCGGGAGAGGAGACCTCGCGGCGAATCGCCATCGTGTCGTAGTCGCGGCGGCGCAGCAGCTCCGCCGTGCCGGCGAGCGTCTGCACGACCAGCTGAGCACCCTGCGCGGCGGGGATCCCGCGACGCACGCCCGCGTCCACCTGCGCCTCCGCGACGAGCGCGACATACGCCGGCGCGCACGACATCAGACCGGTGGCGACGTCGATGAGCGCGTCGTCGAGGACGACGAGCGTGCCGAGCTCGGCGAACAGCGCCGCGACGGCGGCGTCGAGCGCCGCGCCCTCGGCGCCGGCATCCGCGAGCATGCCGGGCCCGGCGGCCTGCACGACGGCGCCCTGGCGCACCTCGACGGGCAGCGAGGGAACGAAGCGGTACACGGCCCTGCCCGGATAAGCCTCGCGCAGCGCGGCGAGCGGCGTCGCGGCGAGGATCGAGGCGACCGGCGTGCTCCCCGGACCGACTTCATCGGCGACGGCGGCGAGTTGGGCAGGCTTGTGACAGAGCACGAGGAGATCTGCGCGCGCCGCGACCTCCGCGTTGCTTGCGAGCGCCTCGCCGCCCACCTCGGCCGCGAGCGCAACGGCGCGCCCGGCGACCGGGTCGGCGCACACCAGCGGCCTGCCCCAGCCGCGAGCGAGCGCGCGAGCCATGTTGCCACAGCCGATCAGACCAATTTGCATAAGAGCTCCAGACTACGGCGCTTCGGTTAGGACTGGTTGAAGAAGCCCTTCTCTATCAGCCGCGCCCGCTCCTCGGCCGAGATCTCGACGTTGCGGGGGGTGAGCATGAAGACCTTGTCGGCGATCCGCTGCATGCCGCCGTCGAGCGCGTACGTGAGCCCGGAGGCGAAGTCGATAAGGCGCTTGGAGAGGTCCGTCTCGGAGCTCTGGAGGTTGAGGATCACGGGGATCGAGTCCTTGAACTTGTCGGCGATCTGCTGGGCGTCGTTGAACGACTTGGGCACGACCAGGTGTACGCGCACGTCGCCGTTCGCGCGCCCGACCGGTTTGAGCACGGTCGTCGCGCGCGCGCCTCGACCGGCGCGGGAGCCGCCCGCGGCCTCGCCGGCGTCGTCGTCGGCGAAGATGTCGTCGAACTCATCGCGGCGGCGGCGCAGGCGGCGTACGTTGGGGCGCTCGCGGTAGCGATCCTCGATCTCTGACTCAGGCCCGCCCGCCCCTCCAGCCGCACCGCGCCCGGATGCCTCGGCGACGTCGTCCTCGTCGTAGTCGTCGTGATACTCCTCGGCTAGGCCGAAGTACACGAGTGCGCTGTGCCAGGAGTCGCGGAAGGCCATCGGTATAGATGCGTGTTCGCCCGGCGGACCGGATTCCCTGCTGATGCTAGTAATTCCCGGCCGCGCGGGGCATCCCGGCGCGGGCGTCGAGCGTCCGTCAACTATAGAGACTCGTGCCGATTCGCACGATAGTGGCGCCCTCCTCGACGGCGACGAGGTAGTCCTGAGAGGTGCCCATCGACAGCTCCTCCAGGTCGTGCTCTGCGGCAAGCTCGCGCAGTGCCGCGAACCAGCGGCGGCTCGCCTGCGGATTCTCCGACAGCGGCGGCATCGTCATCAGGCCGGCGACAGG
>Ga0182015_10005010_pt1 | contig 13984 bp, 8 predicted proteins | sample 712P3MmetaG_FD_120478 | JGI IMG/M metagenome (GOLD analysis project Ga0182015, IMG submission 120478) | Permafrost microbial communities from Stordalen Mire, Sweden - 712P3M metaG | ecosystem: Environmental > Terrestrial > Soil > Wetlands > Permafrost | place: Sweden: Stordalen | collected...
CCCATCCGCAACATCCACCGGGCCGTCGGGACCATGCTCGGCTCGGAGATCACGCGCCGTTACGGGGGCGCGGGTCTGGCGGAGGGGACGATCTCGCTGTCATTTTGCGGCTCGGCCGGGCAGAGCTTCGGGGCCTTTTTGCCCCGGGGCGTGACGATGACTCTCACCGGCGACGCCAACGACTACCTCGGCAAGGGCCTCTCGGGCGGGATCCTCGTCGTGCGTCCCCCCGAGGCCTCCCCGTTTCGGGCTGAGGAGCAGATCATCGCCGGCAACGTCGTGCTCTACGGGGCGACGGCGGGCGCGGCCTTCATCCGGGGCCAGGTGGGCGAGCGCTTCTGTGTCCGCAACTCCGGGGCGATCGCGGTCGTGGAAGGGGTGGGGGACCACGCCTGTGAGTACATGACCGGCGGCACCGTCCTCGTCTTGGGCCCGACGGGCCGCAACTTCGCGGCCGGGATGTCGGGGGGCATCGCCTTTGTGCACGACCCGCTCGGCATGTTGCCGCGGCGGCTCAACACCGAGATGGTCGAGCTCGAGTCGCTCGACGAGGAGGACCGCCGCAGCGTCGAGGAGCTGTGCGGGGCTCACCTGGCAAGGACGGGCTCGGCCCTCGCCGAGGGATTGCTCGAGCGCTGGGAGGAGACCTTGGGCGAGATCGTCAAGATCATGCCCCGCGACTACCGCCGCGTGCTCGAGGCGACGCGGCGAGCCGTCGAGGCGGGCGGGTCGGTCGACGAGGAGATCATGGCGGCGGCTCATGGCTGACCCACGCGGTTTCATGCGTTATGAACGCCAGGGCCCCAAGCGCCGGCCGATCGCGGTCCGCGTGACCGACTGGAGGGAGGTCTACCTTCCCTTTAGGCGCGAGGAGCTCACCGAGCAGGCGGCCCGCTGCATGAGCTGCGGCATACCGTTCTGCCACGAGGGATGCCCCCTCGGCAACCTGATCCCGGAGTGGAACGACCTCGTCCATTCCGGGCGCTTTGCCGAGGCGAGCGACCGCCTGCAGGCCACCAACAACTTCCCCGAGCTCACGGGCCGGCTCTGCCCGGCGCCGTGCGAAGGCTCCTGCGTGCTCGGGCTCGTGTCCGAGCCTGTGCTCATCAAGCAGGTGGAGCTCGAGATCGCGCAGTGGGCGGCTTCCTCGGGGGTGCTCGCTCCGGGCCGGGTGCGGCCGCCGACAGGCAACAAGGTGGCGGTCGTCGGATCGGGCCCGGCCGGCCTCGCCGCCGCCCAGCAGCTCACCCGGGCCGGCCACGAGGTCGTCGTGTTCGAGCGCGCCGAGCGCATCGGGGGCCTGCTCCGTTACGGCATCCCCGAGTTCAAGCTGGAAAAGTCCGTCCTCGACCGCCGCCTCGCCCAGATGCGAGCCGAAGGGACCACGTTCCGCACCCGCGTCTCGGTCGGCGGCCCCGGCCCTCTCACACCCCCAGGCGTCCCGGGCGCGGCGGCCCCGGACGCCCTGGTGCTCAGTGCCACCGAGCTCGCCCGCGACTATGACGCCGTCGTCCTCGCGGGCGGGTCCACGAGCCCGCGCGACCTCACGGTGCCCGGGCGCGAGCTCGAGGGCGTGCATTTCGCCATGGACTACCTGAAGTCCGCCAACCTCGTCTGCGAAGCTGTGCTCGCCACCTCGCCCATATCCGCCAGCGGACGGCGTGTCGTCATCATCGGCGGGGGCGACACCGGTGCCGACTGCCTGGGGACAGTGCACCGCCAAGGGGCGCTTTCTGTCGCCCAGATCGAGATCCTCCCCATGCCGGGCCCGACGCGGGCCGCAGGCAACCCGTGGCCGACCTGGCCGGTGATACTGCGCTCGTCGTCCGCGCACGAGGAGGGCGGGGAACGGCTCTTCGCTATCAGCACGACCGAGCTAGTCGACAACGGCTCGGGAGCGGTCCGGGCACTTCGGGCCGAGGCCCTCGAGGCAGGGACCGTCGACGGGCGCCCGGGCTTGGTCCCGGTACCCGGCAGCGCCTTCGAGCTCGAGGTCGACCTCGTGCTCATCGCCATGGGCTTCGAAGGCCCGGAGGCGAACACCGTCATCGCAGAGCTCGACCTCGGGCTGAACGCGCGGGGCAACCTCGCCGTCGACGCCGGATTTTCCACCACGGTCCCGGGCGTGTTCGCCTGCGGCGACATGGCACGGGGCCAGAGCCTGATCGTGTGGGCCATAGCCGAGGGACGCTCGGCCGCGGCAGGTGTCGACCGCTACCTGACCGGGCGCGACGACCTGCCCGCCCCTGTCGTGCCGGGCCAGCTCGCCCTCGCCTGAGCGGCGTCTTTGAGCCACGCGCGACTGCTCGCAGCTGCGGGCCCACGCTCGCGTTCTGCCGGGCCTGTTCGCCGGAGATGGCGGGGCAGAAAAACCGACCTCGACCTCGAGACCCCCTCAGCCCCGGGGCGGAGTTACGGCCATCGTCTAAGACGAACCCATGGAGATACGAAAAGGCCAACCGATATATTGGCTGCGGCGGTGCCGACAAACCGGGCTCCTCGTCCCCGGCCTCGCCGGGGTCGGGCTCTTCTCCGCAGATGCGGCAGCGGGCAGCCCGGAGACGGTGACGCGGCAATCGGCTCGAGCGCCCCGACGACGACCGCGCCGGCACCGGCGGAGAGAGGCAACCTCACCAACAATGCCGACGCCCTCGGCACGCCGCCTGCATGCGCACCCACGCGGAGGCGAAGTTTCCGAGCCCGAAGCTGAACAGCACCGGCGAGGTCACCCAAGAGCTGGGCGGCAACGGCATCGATCTCGATTCGCCGCCATTTAAAGCGGCTCTGCGCGCTTGCCGCTCGCTTCGACAAAGCCGGGGCAGTGCCCTGAGCCGGGGCCGCGGAACAAGCCCGAGGGCGCGGTGGATGCGACCAGGCGGCGATGAGAGCACGCGCGGACGAGCCTTGGCTATCGCGGTCGCTCTGCCTGCTCGGGCGAGTTATCGGCGATCCACCGCTCGAGCTCGAGCGGGCCCATGGGGCTAGCGACATAAAAGCCCTGCAGGGCGTCGCATCCGATCGCGCTCAGTTGCTCTAAGACCGCGGCCGAGTCGACGCCCTCGGCGATGACCGACAGGTGCAAGCTGTGGGCGAGCTCGACCACAGAGGCGACGATGGACCGGGCCGTGTCGTCGCTCAAGAGCGGCTCGATGAACGACTTGTCGATCTTGACGGCGGTGACGGGCAGGCGCCTCAGGTAAGAGAGCGAGGAGTAGCCGGTGCCGAAGTCGTCGAGGGAGAGCCGCACCCCGTAATCGACGAGGGACTCGAGGCTTAAAAGCGCCCCCTCGGGGTCGAACATGATGGCGCTCTCTGTGATCTCGAGCTCGACAGAACGCGCCGGCAGGCCCGAACGGCTGACGGCGGCCGTGACGGCTCCCATGAGCTCGGGGTCGTGCACTGTCGCAGCCGACAGGTTCACCGCCACGGGGATGAAGTGGCCCGCGCGATGCCAGCCGGCACATTCGGTCAGGGCCCTTTCGAGCACCCAGTTGGTGAGCTCCCTGATTATCCCCGTCTGCTCGGCCAGCGGTATGAAGCTGTCCGGCACGAGCAGCCCGCGGGTCGGATGCCGCCAGCGCACGAGCGCCTCGACGCCCGTGACCATGCGCGTGACGGCGTCGATCTTGGGCTGGTAGTCGAGCCCGAGCTCGCCCTTGTCGATGGCATCGGCGAGCTCGCCGGCAAGGGCAAGTCGCGACAGACTCGAGCGCTCGAGGTCATCGCTGTAACGCCTCACGCCGCGGTGGTCAGCCTTGGCCTGGTACATGGCGACCTCCGCCCGGCGCAAAAGGGCTGGCACTCCGAGGCTGAGCCCGCGCTCGTCGGTGGCGGCCTCGGCGATGCCAACGCTGCCGCGAAGGCGCAGCCGCACCCCGCCGACGTCGATGGCTTCGGAGAGCGCGGCCAAAAGGCGCGCCGCCAGGGAGTCGGCGCCGCCGGGATCGTCGAGGCCCGTGGCGACGACGGCGAACTCGTCCGCCCCGAGCCGGGCGACGATCTCGACGGGCTCGCCCAGCTCAGAAAGGCGCCTCGCCACCTCGATCAAGACGAGGTCGCCGAGACCGTGGCCCAAGGTGTCGTTGACCTCCTTGAAGCGGTCGATGTCGATCACCAACACGGTGCGGCGCACGCCACTCAGTTCAAACTGGTCGGGCACGGCGATGGCATGGCCGTGGTCGGCGAGCACGAGGCGGTTCGGCAGTCCCGTGAGGGGGTCGCGCAGGGCCTGATCCCTGATGGCATCCTCCGCCCGGCTTCTCGCCGCGGCCGCGGCGAGAACGTTCGCGACCCCGACAACGAAGTTCACGTCCTCATCGGGAAACTTCCGCGGGCTACGACAGCCCACGCCGAGTACGCCGATGGGGGAGTCCTCGCCCGGGATCGGGGCCTCGACGACACTCATGGCCTCGGTGCGCGTCCACAGCTCGGGGATCTCGAAACGGGCCTCGCGGGCGAGGTCACCGCAGACGACGGTTTCCTGGCTGACAAGGGCGAAGCTCACAGGCGACGAGGTCGGGTCCGTCGACAGCAGCTCTGGGCCAGCCCCGGCATGACCGCGGCTCGCGGTCATGGTCATAAAGGTCGTGTCCGGGGTCGCCTCGAACACGTGCACGAAGTCGACGTCGAGCTGGACCGAGAGCGCGCTGACGGCGTCCTCGACAAGGTTCTCATAGGCGAGACCGACCAGTCCCCATCGCCCGAGCTCGGCGAGCGCCACCTGGCGGGAGGCCGCGGACCTGAGCCGCTCCTCCGCCGCCGCGCGAGCCGAGACCTCTGCCCCGTAGGCGCGGGCGAGGCCGACGCGATCAGCGACGTCCTGCAGCACGCCGCGCGCTAAGGCCCCGAGAAGGCCGTCGGCGGCCGGGCGGGCCAACACGAGCGCCCCGAGCACCTCCGCGCGGGCCCGGACCGGCACTATGCACAAAGCGACCGGCCCGATCCCCTCCAGTAGCTCGAGGGCCTCGGTGTCGTCCCAGTCCTCGAGCTGGCGCCACGAGACCGAGGCGAGCTCGAGGGCCGAGCCGGTCTTGAGCACCCGGGCGAGCAGGCCGAGACCGCTCGGCGAGCGCGGCTTTCGCAGCGCCCGGGCGATGAGCGCCTCGATGGCGCGTCGGCGGTCGGCGGTCGCGACGAGCTCGGGGCTGGCTTTGTCGTCGAGGAGCCAGAGCACCGCCGAGCCACCGAGGCTGTCGGCGAGGATCCTTGCCACCGAGCCTTCCAGCTCGGCCGGGCCGGGAGCGCCCGCGCCCTTCCCTCCGCCGTCGGCGAGCGCCGAGGTGACCGCGTCCAGCAGAGCGGCAAGGGCGCCGTCAGCTCCGAGCGTAGGTGAGCTCGGACCATCCCCCTGCGCCATCTCGAGCCTCCTCGGAGTTCTCCTGGCCCGGGCAAAGGTTATCCAGTAAATGCGCCCAGGTGGTTCATCTGTCCGAGCGGCCTCGCCCTAACATAAGAAACCTTGCCGAACGCGGCCCTCGGGCCGTCACCTTGCGGCCCGTCGCCGCGCCGGGCAGGGACGATCGAGGAGAAAAGGGGGCACGCCGGTGCGCAGCACGATGCAACAGAGGCCTCTTTTGGTGCGCGACATCTTCTCCCACGGCAAACAAGTGCACGGCTCGAGCGAGGTCGTGACCTTCGAGGGCGACGGCTTTCGGCGCGCGAGCTTCGCCGAGGTCGCTCTGCGCGCCGAGCAGCTCGCGGCGGCGCTCAAACGCCTCGGGGTGGCCCGGGGCGACCCCGTGGCGACGTTTTGCCTCAACCACCAAGAGCACCTCGAGGCCTACTTCGCCGTACCGGGAATGGGGGCGGTGCTGCACACCTTGAACGTGCGCCTGTTCGAAGACCAGCTGGCACATGTGATCGACCACGCCGGGGACAAGGTGATCATCGCGGATGCCGTGCTGGCCCCGGCGCTCGCCCGTGTGCTTTCGGGACGGCGCAGCGTCGAACACGTCGTCGTCGTCGGTGGTCCCGACGCGGGCGAGCTCGGCGAGACCATCGCCTACGAGGAGCTCATCTCCTCTGAGCCCCCGGGCTTCGACTGGCCGGATCTCGAGGAGAACGAAGCCGCCGCCATGTGCTACACGAGCGGAACGACGGGCTCGCCCAAAGGTGTCGTCTACAGCCACCGCTCGATCTACCTGCACTCGCTCGCAGCCACCTCGTCGGCGGTGCTCGGCATCTCTGGTAACGACCGGATCCTGCTTGTCGTGCCCCAGTTCCACGTGAACGCCTGGGGCCTGCCCTACGCGGCCTGGCTCGCCGGGGCCGACCTGATCATGCCGAAACGATTCCTCCAAGGCGAGGCGCTGGTGCGCATCATCGAGGCCGAGCGCCCGAGCTTCGCGTGCGCCGTGCCGACCATCTGGACCGATGTGCTCCGCTACGCCCACGAGCACGGCTCGGACATGTCGTCGTTGCGGACGATCCTCGTCGGCGGGGCCCCCGTGCCCCGGGCGATGATCGAGCGCTTCGACAAGCTCTTCGGCGTACCCATCGTCCAGGGCTGGGGCATGACCGAGACGAGCCCGCTCGGGGCCATCGCCCTGCCCCCGCGGGGCACGCCGAAAGAGCGCGAGATCGAGTACCGGTCCAAGACCGGCCGGGTCTGCTTCGGCGTCGAGGTCCGCGCCACCGACGCCGAGGGCAACATCTGTCCCCGCGACGGCACCTCGGTCGGGGAGTTCGAGATCAGGGGCCCGTGGGTCACCGGCGGGTACTACAACGACCCGACCCCGGAGCGCTTCGACGACGGGTGGCTGCGCACCGGCGACGTCGGCACCTTGGATGCCGAGGGCTTCATGCAGATCACCGACAGGACAAAAGACGTCATAAAGACCGGCGGGGAGTGGATCTCCTCGGTCGAGCTCGAGAACGTCCTCATGGCGCACCCGCAGGTAGAAGAAGCGGCCGTCGTGGCGCTGCCGGACGCCCGCTGGGGAGAGCGCCCGCTCGCCTGCGTCGTGCTCGCCGAGGGCGGCGGCCCGGGCCCTGACGAGCTCGCCGAATGGATACGCGACAAGGTGCCGGCCTGGTGGGTCCCCGAAAACTGGACCTTCGTGGCCGAGATCCCGAAGACGAGCGTCGGGAAGTTCGACAAGAAAAAGCTACGCGTTGCGCAGAGCCAGGACGAGCTCGAGATCGTCGTGCTCGCCCGCCCCGAGCACTGACGGGCCAGGACACGATAGGAGGCGACGTGGGGGACGAGACCATCTTGGAGTCCATCCGGACCGAGCTCGACGCACTGGCGGAGAGGCTCTCTGACGCCGCTTATGACTCGTTGCGGGCACAGCTGCACCGGGGTCACAAGCCGGCCAAGACCGACCCCGACCTCGTGCGGGAAAAGCTCCTCTCGCGCGCCCGCAACGCCGTGGAACGCGCCTCGTCCCTAGTCGCCCAGGCCGAGCGCACCGGGCCGGGCGAGGCGCCTGGGGGCGATCAAGACGCCGGGGCGGACCTGTGAGGCCTCAGGCGCGGGCAGGCCAGCGGTTGATGGCGTCGATGAGCATCCGCAGGCGCCCATGGCTGCGCCGGTCGAACTCCAAGGCGAGGCGCTTGAGCTCGAGGTGGTCGTGCCCGGCGCGCTCTGGCGGGAGCGGGCCGGTGCGCCAGATGCCCTTCGAGGTGCAGATGTCGGAGAACTCCTCGTTCAACGCCGCGAGCTCCTCGTCGCTCGGCGCGTAGCGGCAGCGGATGACCATGGTCGAGCCGACAAAGCGCCGGGAGTGGTAATTCAGGTAGAAGCCGAGGATCTCCTCCACAGCCACGCCGACATCGTCGGTGATGCGGTAAAGGGCCCCGTCCTCGCGATCGACCAGACCGCGGCGGGTCACCTCGCCTTTCAAGAACCTCTCCAGGCCCTCCCAATAGGGGTCGCCGGGAAGGTCCAAGAGCACTATCGGCGCGGGCTCGGCCTTTCCCGTCTGCAGCAATGTCAGCAGCTCGAAGCACTCGTCGAGGGTCCCGAAGCCGCCCGGGAGCACCGCGAAAGCGGCCGACTCTTTCATCAACATGAGCTTTCGGGTGAAGAAGTACTTCATCTCGACGACGCGGCCCTCGGCCGCGAGCTGAGGATGCGAGACGGTCTCGAACGGGAGGCGGATCTCGACCCCGAGCGACTTGTCGGGGCCGGCGCCGTCAGCCCCGGCGGCCATGATGCCCGGCCCGGCCCCGGTGACCACGAGCCAGTTCTCGTGCGCCATGCGGGCCGCGAGGTCGACGGCCTGGGCATAAAGCGGGTCGGAGACGGCCGTTCGCGCCGAGCCGAACATGGTGAGTTTCAAGATGCCCCGGTAGTGGGCGAACAGGTCGAAGGCCCTGCCCATCTCAGCGAGGGCCGAGGCGGCGATCTTGAGATCGAGGCGGCTGGCGTCGATGTTGCCGAGGGCGAGGCCGGTGACGAGGATGTCCCGGAGCAGGTCGCGGTTCGCCGTCGCGCCGGAGAGGTCCAACAGCTCGGCGACGAGCGCCGCGGCCCTCTCGTCGATGTTCGGGGAAGAGACCGTCATGTCTTTGCTCCCGCAGGCATGACGCGCCCGTAAAGGGTTGTGCGCTGCTCGAGCGGGCGACCAAGCGACTCGGCGAGCTCGCGGAAGTCCGACTCTTGCATCTGCTGGCCGTGGCTCGCGCCGGCGGCGCGGGAGATGTTCTCGTCCATGAGGGTGCCCCCCATGTCATTGCAGCCCGACACGAGCAGCTGCTTGGAGCCCTCGAGACCGATCTTGACCCAGCTCGCCTGGATGTTGGCGATCGAGCCGTGATACGCGATGCGGCCGACGGCGTGCATCAAGAGCACCTCTCTGAACGTCGGCCCCCGGCGCGCCTTTTTCTGCAGGTAGATCGGGCTCGCCATGTGCACGAAGGGCAGGGGCACGAACTCGGTGAACCCTCCCGTCTCTTTTTGCAGATCGCGGGTGCGTACCAGGTGCCGCGCCCAGGAGCGGGGCTGCTCTACGGCCCCGAACATGATCGTCACGTTCGAGCGCAGCCCGACGCGGTGCGCCACGCGGTGGACCTCGAGCCACTCCTCGGTGTTGACCTTGTCCGGGCACAAGATGGCCCTCACCTCGTCGTCAAGCACCTCGGCGGCGGTCCCGGGCAGCGTGCGCAGGCCGGCGTCTTTGAGGCGGAGCAGGTAGGTCTCGAGCGGCTCGGAGAGCCGGCGGGCCCCCTCGCTCACCTCGAGGGCGGTGAAGGCGTGGATGTGGATACGGTCGGAGGCCTCCCGGACTGCCCTTAACACCTCGATGTAGTACTCGCCGTCGAAGTCCGGGTGGATCCCTCCTTGCAGGCAGACTTCGGTCGCCCCGGCGGCCTCCGCCTCGACGACGCGCCGGGTGATCTCGTCCAGGCCCAACAGGTACGGGCTGCCGCGCAGATTGAGCGAGAGGGGGCCTTTCGAAAAAGCACAAAAACGGCACTTGAAGGTGCAGATGTTGGTGTAGTTGATGTTCCGGTTGGCCACGAAGGTGACGACGTCTCCGACCGCGGCCCGGCGCAGGTCGTCGGCCACCTCGGCCACCGCCACCACCTGCGGCCCCCGGGCGGAAAAGAGCGTGACGATCTCGTCCTCGCCGACCTCTTGGCCGGCAAGGACGCCCTCGAGCACCTCGGCCAGAGCACCGGCCGCGGTGGACCTGGAGGCCGTGCCGGGCGCTCCCGCGCGCCGTCCCGGGGCGGCGAGCCAGCTCATCGGCACGAGACGCGGTGCGGGCAACGTGCCGCCCGAGCACCACGACGAGTCGCGCCCGAGGGCTTCTGAATCGGAGCGGTCCATGACGAAATGGCGCAGCTCCTCGGCGACAAAGCGGGTGCCTGCCCACTCGGGGTGCACACAAAGGCGCGGGGCGAGCACGTGACCGCTGCGCTCGGTCGCCTCCCGCAGGCTCTCGAGCGCCGGCCAGGCGCGCTCGGGGTTGACATGGTCGGCCGTCACGGGCGAGACCCCGCCCCAGTCGTCGAGGCCGGCTTCGAGCAAGCTGGAGAAGTCCTCGGTCAGATTCGGGGGGGCCTGCAGGTGGATCTCGGCCGGCAGCACCAGCCGGGCGGCGGCGATCGACCAGAGGTGCTCGTCTATCGGGCAGGCCGGGGATGCCTGCATGGCTGTTGCGGCCTTGGGGAGGAAGTTCTGGACGATCACCTCTTGGACATGGCCGTGCCGGGCGTGGCTCGCCGCGATGGCACGCAGCGCCTCGAGGCGGTCGGCCCTCGTCTCGCCGATGCCGACGAGGATGCCCGTCGTGAAGGCGATCTCGAGCTCGCCGGCCGCCTCCAAGGTCAAAAGCCGCCGGGCCGGGGCCTTGTCGGGCGAGGCCCGGTGGCACGCGAGCGAAGGCTCGAGCGACTCGAGCATCATGCCCTGGCTGGCGGCGACGGGGCGCAGCTTCGCGAGCTCTGAGGCGAAAAGGGCCCCGGCATTGGAGTGGGCGAGCAGGCCGGTCTCGGCTGTCACGAGCCGGCAGCACTCGGCCAGGTAGTCGACCGTGGAGGAAAACCCGCGGTCCTCGAGCCATGAGGCCGCGCTCAGATAGCGCAGCTCGGGCCTCTCGCCGAGGGTAAAAAGCGCCTCGTGGCATCCGGTCTCGGCACCCGCTCGGGCGATGGCGAGCACCTGCTCGGGGCTCAGGTAGGGCTCGGCGAGCCGGGCGGGGGGCTTGGCGAAGGTGCAGTAGCCGCAGCGGTCCTGGCAGAGCATCGTGAGGGGGATGAACACCTTCGGGGAGAAGGTGACCCTGGCACCGTATCGGTCCTCGCGTATGCGCCGCGCCTCGCGGAGCATCTCCTGGAGCGGCATCGCCAGGATCTCGGCATCGCTCAAAGGCAACTTGACCCCCCATCGCTTGCAATCTTGCGCCCGGAGAAAGCTCGCCTCCGGGCGTGTTTGGTCATGGGGTCACCCTAGGCCAAGCGCCCCGGAACCAATCGCCTCGCGGTCGCACAGCCACAGCACCAAGGCCGCTCTTACCCGCGCCGCGGGCAGGTCCTCGTGGCGCAGCACCCGGGTCATCGCCTCGCGCTTTTCGGCTCCAGCCACGGTGAACACTACGAGGCGGGCACGGGCGATGGCGGCATAGGTCAAGCTGAGGCGCAGATGCGGGTTGCGTCCGGAAGGGTCGACGTTGTTGACCACGAGGCGCCCCGCAGGCGCATCGAGACCGGCCGAGCTCGGGAACAACGAGGCCGTGTGGCCGTCGGGTCCAAGTCCGAGGTGCACGAGGTCGAGACGGGGCGTTGCGGCGATGACGGCCTCGTAGGCCTCGGGGGGATCGTCGCAGTTCATCGGTACAAAGCGCGGTGGCGCCCCGAGGGCGTCGATAAGGGCCTCGCGGATCATGTGCTGGTTGGCGTCGGGGTCGTCCGCCGGCAGACAGCGCTCGTCGCCTAGGAGGCACTCGACGCCGGTCCAGTCGATGCCGGCGGTTGCCGCCAGCTGCTCGTAGCACCTCTGCGCGGTTGACCCGCCCGAGAGCACGAGGCGGAAGCGCTCAGCGGCCGGACGCGAGCTGGCCGCCTCAGCAGCTATCTGCTCGGCGGCGAGGGCGGCGAAAGCGGCGGGTACGTCGTCTACGACCCGCAGCTCGCCCGTCGGGACGCTCAGGCCGGCATCAGGAGCCACTAGGGGTTGACCCACTCGTAGCCTTCGGGCTCGAGCAGCCGGGCGGCCTCGAGGGGCCCCCAGGTGCCGGCGTTGTAGGCCGACAGGTGCGGGTAGCCCTCGGCGAAGGCTTCCTGCACCGGCTCGAGCAGGCGCCAGGCCTGCTCGACCTCGTCGGTGCGGATGAACAGGGTCGGGTCGCCGATCATGGCGTCGAGCAGGAGCCGCTCATAGGCCTCCGGCGGGTCCGAGCCGAAGGCGTCCTTGTAGGAGAACTCCATCGCCACGGTCCGCACGCGGTAGTCCTGGCCCGGCACCTTGGCGCCAAAGCGCAGCGTGATGCCCTCGTCGGGCTGGATGCGCAAGATGAGGGCGTTCGGCTGCAGGCCCCGGACGAGCTTTCCGGCAAAGGGCAGGTGAGGCGGGCGCTGGAAGACCATGACGACCTCGGTCGAGCGCTTGGCGAGGCGCTTGCCCGTGCGGATGAACACCGGCACCCCTGCCCAGCGCCAGTTGTCGACCGAAAGGCGCATGGCGACGAAAGTCTCCGTCATCGACTGCGGGTCGACGCCATCCTCCTCCCGGTAGCCGGGCACGCGCTGGCCGTCGATCATGCCCGCCTGGTACTGGGCGCGGACAATCGCCGTCTCGGCCTCGTCGGGCCGCGGCGCCATCACCGCGCGCAGCAGCTTGACCTTCTCGTCGCGGATCGAAGTCGGGTCCATCGTCGCGGAGGGCTCCATCAAAGTGAGGGCGAGGACCTGCATGACGTGGTTAGCGACGATGTCTCTGAGCGCCCCGGCGCTCTCGTAGAACGCCCCCCGGTGCTCGACCCCGATCGACTCGGCGACAGTGACGTGCACGTGGCCGACATAGCGCCGGTTCCACACGGGCTCGAAGATCGAGTTGGCAAAGCGCAGGGCGAGGACGTTCTGCACGGTCTCTTTGCCCATGTAGTGGTCGATCCGGTAGATCTGGTGCTCTTCGAAGCAGGCGTGCAGGGTCTCATCCAGTGCCTTGGCGGTCTCGAGGTCGCGGCCGAAGGGCTTTTCGATCACGAGCCGGGCGAACTTGCCACCCGGACCGGGCTGGTTTAGCCCGTGGCGGGAAAGGCCGCGGGCGACCTCGCCGAACAGCGACGGGATCGTGGCGAGGTAGTAGATCCGGTTGCCGGCCGTGCCGCCGTTGCCCCCCGGCGCGTCGAGCTCGGAGAGCACCTCGGCGACCTTGGTGAAAGTGGCGTCGTCGTCGTAGTCGCCCGGCACGTAGCGGAATCGCTTGACGAGTTCGGCCCAGACGGGCTTCGCGTCCGGGGTGGCCTCGAGGCAGTGGTCACGGAACTGGTCGTCGGACCATTGTGTCCTGGCGACCCCGATGAGGCCGAAGCCGTCGGGGAGCGACCCCTCACCCGCGAGCGAGGCCAGTGCCGGCAGGAGCTTTCGCGCCGTCAAGTCGCCCGAGGCCCCGAACATGACGAGGGCGACGGGGGGCACCTTCGACGAGGACCGCTCGGGGGCCATCAAGACCCCTTCTGGTCCGCGCGCACAACCGCGTGGCCGCCGAACTGGTTCCGCAACGCGGCCAAAAGGCGCAGCCCGTACGAGCTCTTCTCGCGGCTCTCATAACGGCGGAACAGCGAGGCCGCGATCACAGGCACCGGCACGTCCCGGTCGAGGGCCTCCTCTAAGGTCCAGCGGCCCTCGCCCGAGTCGACGACGTAGGGCTCGATGTTCTCGAAGCCCGCTCCGGGCCGCAGCGCCAGCTCGGTCAGCTCCAAGAGCCACGACCGCACTACCGAGCCGTAGCGCCAGATGGAGGCGATCTCGTGCAGGTCGAGATTGTACTCCTCGGCCTTGGACATGAGCTCGAAGCCCTCGGCGTAGGCCTCCATGAGGCCGTACTCGATGCCGTTGTGGACCATCTTGACGAAATGGCCCGCACCGACCGGCCCGACATGGGCATAGCCACCCTCGGGGGCGAGCGCCAGAAAGATCGGCTCGGCGACGCTGACGGCCTCGGGGCTGCCACCCACCATCAAGCAGTAGCCGTTCTCGAGCCCCCATACCCCGCCCGAGGTGCCGGCGTCAATGAACTGCACGCCGCCCGCGGCCAGCTGGGCGGCATAGGGGGCGGCCTCTTTGTAGTTCGAGTTGCCCCCGTCGATGACGATGTCGCCGGGGTCGAAGAGACTGCCCAAAGCCGCGACGGTTTCGTCGGTCGGCTTGCCGGAAGGGACCATCACCCAGGCCACCCGGGGGGCAGACAGCTTGCCGGCGAGCTCTTCGAGCGTGGCGGCCGTCTCGGCCCCGTAGCCGGCGACAGTTGCCCGCGCCTCGGCCCCAAGGTCGAAGCCCACGACCTCATGGCCCTTTTCGATCAGGCGCTTGGTCA
>Ga0182015_10005012_pt1 | contig 13981 bp, 14 predicted proteins | sample 712P3MmetaG_FD_120478 | JGI IMG/M metagenome (GOLD analysis project Ga0182015, IMG submission 120478) | Permafrost microbial communities from Stordalen Mire, Sweden - 712P3M metaG | ecosystem: Environmental > Terrestrial > Soil > Wetlands > Permafrost | place: Sweden: Stordalen | collected...
ACAAAGCGGGAGATGAAGTCATACACTTCGCGCTGTCTGCGTGTAATCGCCATGCCGCCATTGTTGGCGAATATAAAGCGAATGTCAAGAGGAAACGGCCGTCAGCCGTTGGCTGTTTCGCTTTCAGCCGCTGGCAGTTGAAGGGTGGGCGCTCATCGCTGAGGATAGAGGCTGACGCACGATCGCGGGAACGGCCGGGACCTTGCCAGGTGGCTTGCGGCGAGTGGGGTCGACCGAGTCAGCTATGGCCGGCTGCAGTAGAGCGACGCTGGGCGATTTGGGTTTTGTGATCCGAGCGAGCGCGCCGGCTTGGGCGATTACGGGCTCGGGAGGCACAGCAAGGGCGGGATATTTGGGAACTTCGTTGACCATCTTTTGCTGCCAGAACTCGAAATTGGCGCGGGGGGGAGCGTTCTTGGCGGCGATGCGAAGGATGCGGAGAGTGAACTGGGCGCGGCAAACGTCGATGGTATCGCGCACGAGTGCGTTTATGACTTCCATGAGTGAGGCCTGGACCGACTCCTCGTCCTCGGGAAACGCGATGGGGTGCAGGCGCGACTTGGGCGTGCGCACGCCCCGGATCATGCGCTGGTGGAAATAGCAGAAGACCTAGCCGCGCAGGGCCGGCGAGCCGCGGGGAACTTCGTTAATTAACCTTGATGTGGGTCGAGGTGCGAGCATTTTTGTTGACGGCCATTGAGTTTAAACTTTCCAGGTTTGTGGGCGCGAGATCTGTATCGAAAAATTTCCGGATCGAGGTTGTAAGTTATTGGGATAGAGGGGGTTGGCGTCGCAGAGATCGGGCCGGTTTTTGGCGTCTACCCCGCACTGGCGCGCGGGGCGATGACAGGGGGCTGGGGCAAACTTCCTGTCGGAACTGCTTGTGGCACGACGAAGTCGTGACCTCCCCGTCCCCCCTAGCTGGGCAAATTGCGGCTTAGGGGCTAATGCCCGCTCTGATCTGGGATTCTTTACTGGGCGCTGCAGCGCCGCTCTTCCGCGGTTGTGCCGGCCGTGCGGCTGGAAGGCGTCGAATGCGGGGTTAAGATCAATATCCCAATCGAAATCAAAATCACCAACAGACATCAAGACCGAGCCTAGTGCAGGGATCCTTCGACTGCGCGGGACGGCTGGCTGCGCTCGCCCGCCTGCCTGCTCCGCTCAGGATGACAGAGCTGGGCTATTGCGAGGATCACGATCAAGGGCGACGGACAGGAGCATCCGTCCCCCATGCGCTTGCCGGGCGGACAGCCTAGCGGGTGTCGCATGCCATTCATATGGGCCTTTTGCCGGAGCGATCTCATCTAACAGAGGCGTGAGGATGTGATGTGGAGGTTTTCATGGCGCAAGACAGTTTGGTTGCGGTGGGGCGGAGCGGGTCCAGTTTGTCGATTGTGTGGGGCGTTCTGCTGGTTATGATTGGGATGGTGGCGATCGGTTCGCCACTTATGGCCGCGGTGGCGGTGAGCGTGATCGTCGCTTGGCTCATTATTTTGGCCGGCGTGATCCACGTCGTGATCGCGTTCCACGCCCATGGGGCGGGGAACATGATCTGGAAGCTGCTGGTCGGGATCGCGTATTTGTGTTTTGGCGGATACATGCTCGTGCATCCGGTGATGGGAGTGGCATCGCTGACGCTGGTGCTGGCGGCGCTGTTTGTGCTGGAAGGAGTCCTCAACCTGGTTTTGTATTTCAAGATGCGTCCGGTGCACGGGTCGAGCTGGTTGCTGGTTGATGGAATCATTACGCTGCTGGTGGGCTTGATGATCTACCTGCAGTGGCCATCGAGTTCGGCGTGGGCGATCGGCGTGCTGGTTGGCGCGAGCTTGATCATCAGCGGCATTACGAGATTGGGGATGACGTTCGCGGTGCGCCGGGCGACGGCAGGCGGGGTGACAACAACGTCGAGGTTGGCGGCTTAATCTGGGTTGGAACGAAACTGCGATTGGGTTTCGCGTTGTTGTCAGAGCGGGATTGGGACCAGGAGCAAAATCAAAACCAAGGGAACGGACAGGAGTGTCCGTTGCACACGGGCTGGCGGGCCTTGCCCGGCGGACAGCCGGGGGCGGCTGTCCGCACCTGGGTGTCTGTCTCCACAAGGAAATACCGGCTAGACATCCGAAACTTCTCCCAGACTCGTAACTCTAATAAGGGAAGATGAAGCGGCGGGGATGCCCGGGGGAGGGTTATGTCGAGAACTTCGGTACGGTTGTTTGCGATGATGTTGACGGTGCTGGCCGGGGCGGTGGCCTGCCGGGCGGGGAATGGGGCGAGTGTGGTGGTGCCGGGTCCACTGCTCGATGAGTCGCGGGCTACGGCTCCGGGGAAAGAGACGGCGGTGGTGGCCGGGGGATGTTTCTGGGGAATCCAGGCGGTGTTTCAGCATGTGAAAGGCGTGATGAGCGCGACCTCGGGATATGCGGGCGGGACGGTGAAAAATCCGGATTATGAGGCGGTGAGCAGCGGCCAGACCGGTCATGCGGAGAGCGTGCAGATTGTTTACGATCCGTCGCAAGTTACTTACGGAGAGTTGTTGCGAGTGTTTTTTTCGGTCGCGCTCGATCCCACCGAAGTAAACCGGCAGGGTCCGGACGAAGGCACGCAATACCGTTCGGTGACCTTTTACGCCGACGACCAGCAGAAGCACATTGCCGAGGCCTACATCGCGCAACTCAACCAGGCAAAGGTCTTTCGGAAAGCGATTGCGACGCAGGTGGTGCCGCTGAAGGCGTTTTATCCGGCCGAGGGGTATCACCAGAATTATGCGACGCTGCATCCGAATGATCCGTACATTGTTTACAACGATGCGCCGAAGGTGTCGAATTTGCGGCGGGACTTTCCGGAGTTGTACACCGGGAGGTAGGGAAGCGCGCCAAGGGCGCGAGTGATTCGCCAGCAAAAGCGCGTGCGATTCGCGCGGCGCGCCCGGATCCATCGCGAGACAAAACGCGTCTCGCTCAGGATGACAATTTTTGGGGAGGGGAGTCATGTTTGATTCGGGTCGCGGGGATGGGGAAATCAATTTAGGACGGAGATTGTTTCTGTCAGGCCTGGCAGCGGCGGCCGGAGGGGTGGCCCTGTTTTCGTTGCGCAGACCGCATGTGATCGCGGAGGCGGCGAAGACCGAGCCGGCGGAAGTGACGATCGTGCAATTCTCCGACGCGGGGAAGCGGCTGGCGACGGTGAAGGTGCCGCGAGTGGTGAAGTCGGAAGAGGAGTGGAGGCAGCAGCTGCCCGAGGGAGTGTTTGAGATTACGCGGCATGCGGACACCGAACTGGCATTCACTGGAAGGCTTTTGAATGTGCATGACGCGGGAGTATTTCGCTGCATTTGCTGTGACAACGCGCTGTTCAGTTCAGCGACGAAGTTTGATTCCGGCACCGGCTGGCCGAGTTTCTGGCAGCCGATTGCGAAAGAAAATGTGCGGGAGATCTCCGACCGAGGCATCGGCATGGAGCGGACTGCAGTTTCGTGCACCGAGTGCGACGCGCACCTGGGCCACGTATTCGACGATGGTCCAAGACCGACGGGGCTGCGGTACTGCATGAACTCGGCGTCGCTGCGTTTTGCCAAAGCGGTCTGATGGCGAAATCGCTCCTTCAAGAAGAGTGTCGGCAAATTCCGGAATATCCTATCCTTAAGACACGGGCGTAACGCGCCAGGTGCTGACGGGCATTGGGGATCGTCCGCGCACAGCCGTACGATTCCATCAGTTCTGCAATCGCTGCTCGAGGAGTTGAATCTCCCTGCTGACAAGCTGGACATGCCGCGCGTAGCGGCGCTGATTGATTTGCCGGGACGAGTCCCTGGCGGCGCACTGCTTGCGCATGGCAGATTCTCCGCTGTGCGGTCGCGGCCGGCCCACCGACTCAATTCTTGCGGCCATCCGGACAATCGGAATCGCGCGGGTGCGTGACAGTGCACTCTGGTGCGCGCTGATGCGGATTGGAGACACGCAACGGGGCCTTGATCCTGTTATTTTCCAGGAGCACTCGCTGGGCTGCGCCATTTTGAGCCGGAAGCTGGCGCGCAGCACGGGGTTTCGAAAATCCGGACAGGGCCTATCTCCCCGGATTGCTGCATGACATCGGCGACAATCGTGAGTTTTATGCTTGTGCCCTGAGAGATGAAGCGCGCGCTCGAGGAGGCAGCGCGCGAACCCGTCTTCGCTGGAAGTGGTTCAGCGCGTAGAGGAATCGTGGCGAGTCTTTCTTTCTGATGGACGGCCGGTCTTCTCGTCGGATGACGCTTTGGTCCGGGCTGTGTTGGGAAGAGAGCGGAAGGGTTTTCGTATCGTACTCAGGAGTCTGGCCGCGCAAGAGCGCCCTCCAGTTTTGGCGCGAGGGCAATCGATCCATTCTTCGCCACCCGGGAGACGCAGAAGCATCCGGCGATCGCATTCCCAACCGGACTGCGGCTCAGGCTCGGAGGTGGACATTTCACCACCAAACGTTACCCGGTAAACTATTCCAAGAGTTGTTGCCCGGCCGCAGTGACTGTGCTCACGGGCTGAAACTCATCCGCAACAGACTCGTTCCGTACGGTCCTGGTACTTAATTCTCGCCACGCGGCTCTCGATCCATAATTGAGGCGCACCAAAAGAGATAACCTCATTCATGTACTGAATCGGCCTATCATTCCTGAACAATCTGTAGGAGGTAGGAAGATGGCAGCGAATCAAGTAGTGCTTTACTTCGACAAGCACGAGGATGCTGTACTCTTCACCCTGGCTGCCAGTTCCATTATGTCCGCGGAAGGGCCGGTCCAAAGCAGTGATGCGGCGAACAAGGTTGCGGAGGAGATTTGCAAAGCCAGTCGAATCACGACTGAGGGTGTTCTGAACGTCACGTGAAGGGCGGCACAATCAAAATGATTCGAAAAGCAGCGCTGCAAATAGGAGTTCCCGCGCTACTCGCTTTCATGGCATGGAATACCTATCTTGCTGTGAACCATTTAAAACAAATGCAGAAATCCGCGGCGCTCACCCTTGAAAGTGCCAAGCTCCAGGCGGATATCTCCGGTGTTCGGAAAGACCTGACCGATATGGAAACGGGTCAGCGGGGATACCTTCTGACCGCGGACCCTTCCTACTTGCAGCCCTACTCGGACGCGAAGGGCAGGATCGAAAGCGATTTTGCGGTCCTGCGCGCGAGACTTGCGAAGCGGACGGAGAGCGAACGATCCTTGGAGTTGCAGCTGGAGTCTTTGGCCAAATCAAAGCAGGCTGAGATGGAGCATTCGATTAGTCTGCGTCAACAAGGCTATCGCCATCGCGCATTCCTGCAGGTGAATTCCAACGAAGGTGCAGAGTACATGGACAAAGCTCGCGGACTTCTGTCATCGCTCGCCGAGGCGGCGACCGGCAGCTTCGCTAACTTCGACAGAGACAGGAATGCTGGCCTGAGCCAGGCTTTGAAGAGAACGATTTTTGCCAATTCACTCTTGCTGGTGTTGACCGCATGTCTGTTTGGACTGATCCGCTACCACGGGCGAGCGCTTGAACAAGAAACTGCCCAGAGCAGACAAGAGCTGGCTATGCGCGATTTGCAGTTGGAGAAATTGACGTCTGCCCTTTCCAACCAGGCCCGCTTCAAAACCTGTGCCATCGAGGCGAACGCCCGCTTGCTACTGCAGAACTACGGGGGGTTCCTGCCGCGACAAGGCCACGAATATGCTGAGCAGATCAAGGAAGCGTCGGCACAAATGGAGCTTCTTCGACAAGATCTGGTTGGCAGCACAAACTCCTATCGGGATAAAAAGGCAGCTTAAACTTATGAAGGAGCTGCTGAGCGCAGCCTTTCCCATCGCGCGACAAGCCAGACTGAGAGAGGTCATCCCGCCAAATCCCGCCACGTGGATGCCGCGAGAGGCTGAGCGCGCTCAAAAGATCAACTTCAGTGCGAATTGAATCAACCGTGGATTGTTGACGATCTGTGTGATTTGACCAAAGCCTGGTGAGTCGGTGGCCGTTCCGGGAAACGCAAACTGCGGGTGATTGAAGATGTTGAATACTTCGGTGCGGAATACAAGCTGAGTCGTTTCATGAAGTTTGAACGCTTTGAAGAGCGAAGCATCAAAATTGACAAAGTCCGGCCCGTAGAGTGGCGTTCGCGAAGCGTCACCCAAAACCCCGGGAGGTGGATCGACGAAACAGCTGGTATTGAAGAATTCTTGTACCGTCGGGTGACTTAGCTTTCCATTACAAATCTGATCAGGACGATTGCCGAGTGCCGTACCGGAGTTATTTACACCGGTCAACAGACCAAGCGGAAATCCCGATGCGATATGCGATATCACATTGAACTGCCAGCCCCCAATTACGGCGTCGGTATATTTATTGGCATCCGCTCCGAAGGCTCTCCCCTTCCCCAAAGGCAACCGATAGAGAACGCTGGCTGAAAAATTATGGGTTTGGTCGGTGACATTCAGTCCCTTATCTGTATACCCGGAGGGGTTAAGAGGATATGCCCCAGGAGCGGGATTGAGAGGATAGTAGGGCACTCCTACGAGGGAGCCTAGATCGTCGTTCAGACCATTATCAAAGCCCTTGCTATAAGTGTAGGCCAATAAGAAGTAGAGACCATTTTGATACGCTTTCTCCGCTTTCACTTGAAGCGAGTCATATCTGGAAAGTCCCCTGTCGATTAGACCAATGACGTCATAAAACTGGGGATAAGGCCGTAAGTTCGACGGATCGATTTGCAGGTTTGGCGGTGCAGTATTCAGGTTCCAGTTCTCGGTTTGAAGATGACTGCCGCGCGAGCCGACATATGCCACAGTTACCACCGTGCCGGCCGGAAGCTGACGTTGAAGATCAAGGTTATATTGCTGAACCATCCCCGGCCTGAAATTTGTATTCTGGCTGTATACATTGCCGCTCAGATTATTGGCAGTCGGCTGAACTGGGACGGGGAAGCCCTGAGACAGAGTTGTCACCGGTGTAATGTCGTCGGTCTGAAAAGAGTATGTGCTATAGAATGGCGGATTTAAATCCAGACCTTCAGCGCCTAAGTTCCAACCGCCGTCATGCAGAATGGCGTAACCGGCGCGTAGTGCATTCTTATTGGAAAAGGGGCTGTAGCTTATTCCGATTCTTGGCTCGAAACCTAAGTAGTAGGGGCTGATGCCAACACTCTTGCCGGCATTCACACCAGCAATCAGAAGCTGCCCGGTCGCGAAATCAAAGTTTGAATAGCGATTCTGTGCTTCGACCGTCGGCGTCGTATAGTTCCAAGCCATCCCGAGTTGGATGGTCAGGTTTGGTTTTACTCTCCAGTTATCCTGGAAATATGGCCTGAACTCTTTCCAGCGCCTGCCGGAGACAGCACCTGAGAACTCGTTGTCATGTTCCCCGCCTGCTGGAATGCCCAACAGAAAGCTGGCAATGGGATTACCCGTGGATGAATTCAGTGAACCGTTTGCGAAGCCGGCCGTAAACAAATTATCGAATGACATCTCCCCCATGGGAAAGGCATCGCCTAACTCATTCAACTGATAGAATCTCATTCCCATGCCGATCGAGAATGAATGGGCGCCGTGGACCCATTCGAAATCATCTGAGTAATGGAATACGTTCGTGCCGTCCTGGATGGGGGAGAATCCTCGATCTCCCAAGCCCCAGTACCCTTCGTTGAATTGAACGTTCAAGAAGCCGCTGCTGAAGTACGTGCCGAGGTTGGCGTTCGGAATACCCAGCTGGTCACTCCAGTCTGTCCCGTCGCCGTAAGAGACGATGTGGTCAAAGATCCGGTTATATCCCGCGGTAAATTGATTGATCTTGTTGCCGGAAAAGATGTGGGTTTCCGACAGAGCGAGGTTGCGTCCTCGATCGGCCAAAGTCTGGTTGCTGGAGTAGCCGCCCGGCTGGCTTCCAAAGCCCGGGAGGCCGGACGGGACGTACACCGATGCCTGATCTCTACTGAAGCGGGCAAATGCCCTGTCTGACGCAGAGAAGGTATGGTCGATGCGAAAGTCAAATTCGTTATCGGTGTAACTCTGCTTGGGGACATCGACGTAGTTGGCCGATAACAGTCCGGACACATTCGGGAGCGGAAGGTAATTCAGTATCTTCACAGCAATCGGATTCAGCCGGCTGGTTGGAATTACATTTCCGGGGAATTGAGCGCGAGTCGGAAGGCCCGTGGTTGAATCCGTTGTTGTGGTCGCTGGATCATAGATCGCTGCTTCAGGGGCTCCTGGGAAGGATTCCGTAAAGTTACCGGCACGCTGGTCAGCCGTTGGAACCTGGGTCAGCGAAGGTATTCCTTGTATATTTCTTGTGCCCTGGTAGTCGAAGAAGAAGAACGTCTTGTCCTTGCGAATGGGGCCGCCCAGCGAACCGCCGAATTGGTTCCTGATGTACTCAGGATTGATCGGCGAAAAATAGCTTGATGCATTGAGTGCCGTGTTGCGAAGGAAGTCAAACAAAGTGCCGTGAAACTGATTGGTACCGGACTTCGATATCAAGAGAACAGTAGGACCGGCGCGCGTCCCGTACTCGACGGAGTAATTGGAAGTAAGAACATTGAACTCTTGAAGAGCATCGATCGACGGGACTACTGCAATAGCGCCGGATGTGAGTTCTTCATTATCGATGCCATCATAGAGCCAATCGGTTCGGTTCTCGCGAGAGCCGCCGACCGACAGAGAAAAAGTGCCGCGGATCGAGGTTTCGCTGCTGGACCCGCCTCCAAAAAAATCGCCTGGTTGATCGCCCTGGGAAACGCCCGGGGCGAGCGTAGCCAACTCTACAAAATTGCGGCCATTCAAGGGAAGGTCAGCGACTTGCTCAGAGTGGATGACCTGATTGAGTGTTGGATTGGTGGTCTCGACCGCAACGGTATTGGCCTCCACGGTGATATTTGAGCCTACGGTCGCGGGAGCCAGGGTGAAATTAATTTCGGGGCTTCCCTGAGCTTCAAGCCGAATGCCGGTCTTCTCTGCTGCCTGAAAGCTCGGCGCCGTCACCTTGACGGTGTAGTTCCCCAGGGGCAGGACATTGGCGACAAAACGGCCTGCCGAGTCGGTGGTAAGTGTGCGGGAGGTATTGGTGCCAGTTTCGGTAATCGTGACTACCGCTCCAACGATGCTTCCTGCGGAGCTGTCCACCACACTCCCGACGATGGATCCTGTGGACTGCGCATGGATCAGGCAAGGAAACAGTATGGAACAGCAGAAGAGGAGAGAGAGATCCAGGCACGTACGCCGCACGAATGCACCCCGTTTGAAAGCATTCAAGCAAATGCAGACCGAATTTTTACGCCAACGCGGATATCGTTGTCAACCAAATTCCTTGAACCGAATTCCTGAACCGGATGCGTGCCATCTTCGGGGAAAGGTGCGAGAGGCCGCCGGCATCGCGAGTGGTGTCTGCAGCGAGTTCCGGCGGCCTCTACTCGGGGGAAAAATCTAGTCCTGATGCTTGCTTTCGCCCGTTGGCGGATGCGCCATCTGGGGATCTCGCGAATTCGGCGTAGGCGCTGACATGAGATTGACAAACATCTTTTGAAATTTCGGCCAATCTACATCCATCTGGACATGCGCTTTCTGCAAACTGATCGAAGGCTTATCGTGATCGGTCCAGACGAGCGTATCTCCGTAACTGATGCCTTTATCCACGCTGACGTCCAGGTACACGTACCGTTCGCGTGTGATTAGACTCGGATCGAGCCAGGCGGCGGCGGCCAATTCGTCCCAAAGATAATCTCCGGGCTTGCGCGTATAGTGCGCAATGTACTGTGCCGCGGACTCGTGGGACTTGCCGATCTCGCCCAACATTTCCGGGGTCAGATGAGTCTCAATGGAAACGTCTACGGTGGTCACAGAAATCTTAGACCACGGCGCATGCAGGGTTATGCTCGATGCTTCAGGATCAAACCACAGATTAAATTCATGCCGGGGACTGTCAAGATACTCGGGATCGTCAGTATGTGGATTGACGCTGCCGCCCATGATGACCAACTCCTGCGCCAGAGAAGCGAACTGCGGGTCGCTAATAATGGCAGCAGCGACGTTTGTCATGGGACCAGCGGCATAGATCGTTACCTGGTGCGGATATTTATGAACCATCCGAACCATGAAATGCGCGGCATCTTCAGTTGCGGCTTTGGTCGACGGATTCCCTTCCGTTAGATCCGGCACCTCGTCCGGATTATGCGAGGACCTGGGCATATTCCACGCACCTTGATAGAGCACTTTGCCGTACATCTGTTCCCATAGATTCGTCCACTGCTTGGTGCGAATCATGGGGGTATCGATGCCGGGAACTACCGGAACATCGGTGCGTCCCACCAGCTCCAGAAGGCGTAATGTATGCGCGACCTCCTCGTTACGCCATCCATCTCCTGTGACGACCGTGATCCCCAACACGTTTACATTCGGCGACTGCAGAAAGACCAGGATCGAGTTCATATCTGTGCCGGCAGGTCCCATCGCATCCTGATCGATGACCACGGAGCGACTCTGCTGCGCCGGTGCGAAGGCAGGAAGCAGCGAGAGGACAGCACACAATAAGAGTACGTATTTCGTTTTGCCTGGCTCTTTCATGACATGCTCCCTCGGGCACCGCGCAAAGCCAGCAGTTCATCCCCAGCGTTGGTCAGATGGAGAATGAGCTCGAATCGCCTTTCAAAAGACGGGCTGTGGCGGGCCTGGCTTGAAAGGTTTCATTACGACAAGCGAGTTTATACGCGCCGACCAATTCGGTTGTCAAGGAAATCCCCCAGGGCGACAGTCATCCGATTGAGCCGGGAGTCGACCTGTTGTTTCCTGCCGGTTAGCGCCCTCGGCCCCGGAGTGCAATATGCCGTTGCGCCATCCGTCGCTTACCGGGAGCGGCGACCGAAAGGCGGAGATTCAAAGATGTTTCGAGAACGATATGTTTTGCCGGACCGGTATCGCCCTGGATGCGGTCAAGCAGAATGCGAGCGGCGGTTGTGCCCAGTTGATATCCCGATTGGGAGACGGAGGAAAGCGCAGGATTGGTGGTTTCGCCAAGGTCCAGGTCGTCGAAGCCAATCAAGGATATGTCTTTCGGGCAGCTGAGACCCGCGTCGCGGATCGCGAGAAGGGTCCCGAGGGCAATCATGTCATTCCCGGCGAAAATGGCCGTGGGGCGAGGAATGAGCCGCAGAAGCACCTGGGTCTTTGAGTAGCCGCCTCGCTTGTCGAAGGTGGTCTCCTGGACATATTCCGGCATGAGATGGAGTTTGGACTCTCGCAGGGCGCGCTTGAAACCACGAAGGCGTTCGATAGCGTTGGTCAGATGCAACGGACCTGTGATTGTGGCCAGCTTTTTATGACCCAATTGAAGCAGGCATCGTGTGGCGTCGTAGGCGCCTTGTTCGTTATTGGCAGTGACACTATCGCCGCTCCAGTTGGTCGGAAGCCGGTCGACACAGACGACACCGGTGCCGGCTTCGCGGTAGCGTTCTGCCTGCACCGTGAGGTCGCTGAAGTTGGACGGAATTACGATGAGACCTGCGGGGAGGTAAGTACGCAGCTCATTGAGGTGTACCAATTCTTTGGAATGGTCATTGTCGGTGTTGCACAGAATCAGCCGATAGCCATTCGAGAACGCCACGTCTTCCGCGCCGCGAACCACCGCGGGAAAGAAGGGATTGGTAACGTCTGGGATGATCATCCCGATCATGTTGGTCTTGTCGCGCCGGAGGCCGCGCGCAAGTTGGTTGGGCTGGTACCGAGCAGCCTGAACGGCTTCCAGCACGCGTTTTCGCACAGGCTCCCGGACGCTGGCGGAGTTATTGAGCACGTGCGAAACCGTGCCAATAGAAACGCGGGCCATCTTGGCAATCTCCTTCATGTTGGCCATGGCGTATTCTCCGGTAGATGTTTACGACTGTCTGGACGAAGAATGAATCTCGCCAGAAATCCCCTCAACTATACTGCCTGAAACCTTTCAACTGGGTGTCGCTTGCCCGAACTCAATCGCCGCTGCGTGGCGAAGACGATGCTCCGACAACACGTAAAGCCTGAATTTCCTGGATCGTGCCTCCGAGCTAGTACTTCCTTCATTCTGCCGAGACCGGCTCACCCACTGATGGTCACGCCTATGTCTCGATCTCGTTTGGTCGTGCGTAAAATCCGGGTTCGTAACTGGATTCGACCTGGTGCGCTCTTGCGGGCCGCAAGCATTGTCGCACAATCATTGATCGGCATCACTCGATCGCCTTAAACAAGCGATCGAATCGCGAATGGTGCGGGGCAATCGTATCGACAAAATCCAGTAGGGGCGCAGTGAAGATGACTCGACCAGACACTGCGCAGGAGTCCGACGTCCTGCAAGCGGGACCGCACGGACGAGCAACAGCAGTTGTGCTATTTCATTAGAACCTGCGGTATGTCCAAAGCAAGTACAAGCGCAGTACGTAAATCCGAATTTCCTAAATCGATGGAGAGAGGTTCTTCCCACATCAAAATATAGGCACCTACCGCTGTTTTTATGGCACCCGTCCCATGGACCCCGGGTGGCACCGATCCGGGTTGCTCACGTGATCGAGTTAGCCGATGATGGGAGCCATAGCTCGGACTCCGAGATCGTTAGGGTCGCAACCATTCGGAGGGAAAGCTGCGGCGGTTCCGCGCACGGAATGAAAAGTAAAGGGAATACGGATAACGACATGCTCCGGGGGCTTTGGTCTCCGACTGTCTGGGCGCTAAGTCTCGGCACCTGGACGTTTGTGGCCCTGGCATATACCGTGACGATCTATCAGCTTTATCAGTCCATGGGTAGGCCGATGAGTTTCCTGAGCGCGCTGTCCATGCAATGCAGTCAGGTTTTTGCCTACGCTTTGTTGACACCTTTCGTTTTCTCCTTTGCGAATCGCTACGCTGTGCAGCGAAACGAGTGGGTTAGGCACTCGGTATTGCTATTGGCAGGCGGTTTGGTATTTACCATTGGGCACGTGGCCCTCAGGGGTATCACTCCATACGCATTTTGGGATTCTCGCACCCAGCAATGGGTTTCTGCCATTTGGGATCCTGAAGGCCACCGATTTCGAATCCAGTGGTACATGTACAAGGCGCTGTTCCTCACCAACCTTGTCGACGACATCATTGCCACCTACCTGCCGATCGTCCTGATCGCACACGTGATTTCCTACTACCATAAATTCCGTGAGCGGGAGTTACGCTCTTCGCAGTTGCAGGCGCAGCTGGAGAAGGCGCGGCTTCAATCACTAAAGAGTCAACTGCAACCGCATTTTCTCTTCAATACCTTGAACTCTATTTCCGCACTGATGTTAACCAATGTTGAAGCTGCGGATCGAATGATCACGCGGCTGGGGGATCTGCTCAGGCTAAGTCTCGAAACTGCCGACACACAGATGACAACACTGAGCCGTGAACTCGAATTCGTAAATTGCTATATCGAAATCGAGAGAGCACGATTCGAAGAAAGGCTCAAGGTGAGAATCAACGTCGAGCCCGAAACCCTCGATGCCCGCATTCCTCACCTGTTGTTGCAACCGCTGGTGGACAATGCGATCAAGCACGGAATCTCAAAATTGGTGGCCGGAGGCGAAATTCGTATCTCCGCGAGCCGGAACGGCGGCGATCTCCTGCTGGAGGTGAGAGACAATGGGCCTGGATTCTGTGGACCTGGAGATTCCTTGTCACGGGGTGTCGGACTTAGAGTCACGCAAGAACGGCTCGAAACTATTTACGGACAAAACCAGAGTGTGCAGTTGCTAAGTCTGCCGGAAGGCGGAGTGGTCGCTCGAGTAAGTATTCCTCTGCACACGATAACAGCAAGCACTTAGTTCGAGGCGTGCAACGCAACAAGAAAGTTTTCTTGCACACCAATTTCTTACGCATTCGCTTCTTACGCATCAGCGGATGACAGTGAATGTCGAAGGACTCGAAAGACCTACTGAATCCCAAAGAGGACCGCTGAATTCTCTATGAGCAATCATATTTAGGCCTGCCTCTTGTTGCGTCTCCCGCGGCGCGGAATCAGCTGAT
>Ga0182015_10005013_pt1 | contig 13981 bp, 7 predicted proteins | sample 712P3MmetaG_FD_120478 | JGI IMG/M metagenome (GOLD analysis project Ga0182015, IMG submission 120478) | Permafrost microbial communities from Stordalen Mire, Sweden - 712P3M metaG | ecosystem: Environmental > Terrestrial > Soil > Wetlands > Permafrost | place: Sweden: Stordalen | collected...
ATATGCATACGCACAGTCGATGTCACTCCCCTTCAACAATCGCAAGAGATAATGGATCAGCAAGGTTTTGCCGACACCCACCTCACCGGTCAGTACCACGAACCCCTTCCGCCGGCGGACCCCGTAATAAAGGGTAGACAGAGCCTCTAGATGTCTCTCGGTGAGAAACATGAAAGAGGGATCTGGAGTAGTCTCGAATGGATTGCGCCTCAGTTTGTAGTGCTCTTTATACATAATTCCAGGGTCCGCATGGTTCGAATCGAGATGTTTGATCCATCCCGTTCGAGTTCCGCCGTAACTACCGTCACTGCACGTGGTTCATGATGTCGAACACCATCCCGGTATTAGCTAAGCTAGGGTGAGGGGATAGGTATAGCTGGTGTAAAGCACGTTGTAGTTCGCGTCCAAGGATTGGATCTGGTAGTTGAGCACGTTGGGGCTCCGGATGCCGGTCCGCGAAGAGCGTGGCCATAAAGAATGCTATTAGCAGAAGCAGGCTGGTCCAACGGATGGTGTGCATAAGAGTATCTCCCTGGCGCAGATGGCCGAGACTTTACGATGGTCTTACTCCACTGTCCTGCCAGTTTCCGGGGCTTTTTGGTGAATGTGATAGATCCGGAGTTCTTCGTTCTCGAAAAATATGTCCTCGTCGGAGTGATATTGCCGGTAGGTCTCACAGAGTTGCAGCGCTGCCGATTCCAAACTCGCTCGTCCTCCCGGTGAGCGATAGCTGCGGTAGGTGACATCCGTCAGCACGGGGAAAGAGATAGTCTCCGGCTCCCGGGAGAAGATCTGAAACGGTCTCTTCTCTACATAGATAAACAAATCTTCCCGTGCATCGGGAAAGCGGAATTCCGAACTCGAGACCTGGTCTTGATAGGTCTCGACGAAACCGGCCAGATCCTCGTGTGCACCCAACCCAAATGTTTCAGCCAATTGCTCCACTGGAGCTGCCACCACCCACTTTTGGCGAGGAAATCGAGAGGCAATCCGTTGCGTCACTCGGGCCGCGGCCTCGTACTCCAAGCATTGCCGGGGAGCCCGGCGCGGCGGGAACCAAAGCACGGCAACAGCCAGGCCTGCGATTAGCAGTGTGGCCTCCACTCCTTTGCGAGAGAAGGAGGCAAGAATGGCTTCGGTCAGAGCAAACAAACAACCCACTCCAACCGCAGCGGCGATCGGCAAAACCGTGAGCGTAGTAGAGGGGTCAATCGGGTTGGCCGCCAAGGTGTCGTAGGCCGCCAAGCCATAGCACACCAGGACCAAGACCACCAGACCGATCATGGGCCGGAGCAGCAAGGCCCCGGCCGCCATCACTAGTACCAGCAACAGGGATCGCGATACGAGGCCTACGAGTACCAGGCAGCATGCGAAATCCAGTAGCGAATCCCATCTCCGCGAGTTCCTATACCAATCCGCAAGGACAGCGAGGGCCAGCAGAAAAAATAGCAAACCGAGCCCAAATTCAGGGGTTCCTCGAACACTCGCCGGCGAAACCCAAAAAACGCTTTCCAGTTTTTGCGTCAGGGACAGCGCCGCTCCTGGGTCGTTTCTGACGGGCGGGAAAGCAGCCGCACCCAGACAGTACATAGCGGCGAGGCATGCGACGCCGGAACGTGTGCATGCACGAATCAACAGGCCTGTAGCGAGGACCGTCAATATTCCGACTGCCGGTAACAGAAAACGTGTCACCTGCATCGGATCCCTGCCGCTCAGCAAGGAGGTGGTTGCGATGACTGCGGGAAATACCAACGGCCCACCGCCCACACCGAGATCCAGGATCAACTCCCGTGCATGAAGGAGAACGTCGTACTGCCCAGGTTGATCAAGGCGGAGTTCGCGAAAGGCATGTTCGGCACCCAGAATGCCGGTCGTCAGGAACACCACGGCAAAGCATGTCACCAGCAGTTCTTTACGTTCCAGGATTCGCAGCCATCGCTCCCCGTGATTCATGCCTGAGCGCTTATCGGTCCCGGCCGAGGTGTGCTGATGCGCGCGGGGAACGAGGTACCGGCCAAACGACCAAGCCTCGAACCACCGGAGTGTGCCGATCGTCGTTGTCTGCAATCTCTCCCACACACCCGTGAGTGATCTGAAGTTCCGGCTGAGCCAGGCGATGGTTAATGAACCCACAAAAAGCAAAGTAACTGTAGTGGCATTGAGCGCTCTCAAACGCGCCAAGAGCGCCATTGCGGCCGTTACAAAAAGCACCATGCGAGCCCAGTTGCCGGCGATCCGAATAAGCGCATCCGAATTCGGCTGGCGTGAAAACAGATGGGCTGGGACCCAGCAAAATGCCAGGAGGAAAACGAAGAGTATCCAAGCCCCTTCAATCGCATCTAGCACATGCATGACAAAGGCTCACGAGACGGAATAGTGATAATCGGGAGAGCGCAGGATCTGTCGCACTGCAGCGTGGCACTTCCAGAGCACAACCGCGGAGCCAGCCAGCAGCCCCCCAGCGGCGTATTGCACTCCCCACAAATGACTGAGTTCATATCCGGTCAGGACATTTACAACGAGCCCGAGCGTTACGGCACCCAAGGCCAGCGAACTAGCGTTGACACTGGCCAGGATGATTGTGTCCAGGAGAGCCATATTCAACAGCAAGTAACCCAGACCGCCGAGTACGGCGGTTTGCAATAGCCGAGGAGAAGAGCCCAGGGTGCCTGAACGGGAGAACGCGAGCCATGCGCCGAGTGAAGTCATGACGAAGACGGTGAAGATAACCAGCATGGTTGTCCAGTGCCGTCGACGCAGCCTGACGATCAGTTGCTCGCCTGCGGTTTGAGGGAGTTCCGCAGCCAGCTGATGCCAGAACCGCAAGAACGAATCGCCGAGATACTCCGCCAGGGCTGCGGTAACCAGGAAAGCGAGCAGGACCAGATCCATCCCCCTCTTGTACGCGGGGTCGATTCCAAAACTCAGGCCAGAAACCCAGGGAATTGCACTCCCTGCGGCCAGCCGGTCGGCAAACAGAAAGCTAAAGTAGACCGTTCCATAGAGGTAGAAAGGAACCAGTGAAATGGCCAAGACACCGAGTCGGGGCCGAACGCTGCCTCCGGCTCCCGCGTGCCCCTTCTCGGCACGATGAAATCCTGCCAGGGCGAAACCAAGGGCGGCCAAAACAGCTACCAGCGGCCAGAGCATCAACAGAATGGTTGCTCCCGAATGAGCGAAAATCCTAAGCAGGCCGCTGACGAGAGCGCTCAGCAAAAACACCAATGGAATGCACCAGCCTCGCCCCTGGACCGAAAGCAGAGCGCAGAACATCCATAAAACACTCAGGGCCACGTAGTTGATCGCAGCCAATACCAGGTAGTTGCCAGTAAATAACCGGAAGTAGAAGCCGAGCATCATGCCCAATACGGCCAGAAGAAGGCTGCACGTCAACCCCAGATTCAAAAGCGACATGCAGGTCTGGCGCGCCAAGACGGGCTCTTTTAATCCGTAGTAGAAGTTTCCACTACGGGAAATCATCTGGATGAATCCGCCCGAGGTGGTAAGACTGGCGATCAGGGAAAGGCTGAGCGCGCCACCCAGTTCGGGCGACACCCGGAGGGCGTCCGGTCGCAAATATTCCAGCGTCAGCAGTGCCATCCAAGGGACGACATAGGCCAGACTGAGCGAAAACTTGCGCATCGCACATCTTATTTCCGCCCAGAGCGCAGTCCGGCCAGGGCTTCGCGCGGTTCTTTCCGTCGGTCTGGGATCTGCCTGGAAGGAGTCAAAGAGATGCTCTGCATACGAAAAGATATCCGGGAAACCTGCCTCTTGGGCCGACCGGTCGGTATACCCGAACGACTCGATCTGGGCTGCGAGCTCGCGAGCGTGGACAACTTGTGCTGTCCCTTTCCGGCCGCTGATCAACAGGTCTTCGATCTCTTTATTATTCATGAACGCCGCCACAGGCAATCAGTGGATACCGCGTTTGGGGAGAACGTAACAATTCTTCGATGTCTGGGGATCCTGCGGAGCTCGCGAAAGCAACGATGCGGACAGAATGATCGCGAGTATCCACGACGACAACAGAGTTGCCTGCCTTCTTCCAGAAGCGCGTGCGATCCAACCAGGCTGGAGATGATGCCGGCAAGGCAGGAAGCATCGTGTTCTCCAGTCTGCATCGACGGTCGGGTAAGGCGTTACTCAAAGCAGCGAAGTTGGGTTCTCCCCAACTGAAGCCATCGAAGGCGTAAAGTTGGGCAGTCCACCAAGCATAGCTAAACTTTCCGGCATCGAAGGATTCGCTCACCTCTGTTGTGGTGGTGGAGAAAATGTGGGCCCCATAGCGGCGACGGTACGCAAGCGCCTGGTTCAAGCGGGGCTGCCACGTGGCAACGCTTTCGTAAGTTCCATTCTTCACCTGGAATGATTCCAGCAGGAAGAGGTCCCGGCGGTCCAGGAGCGGAGGCAGATGTTCAGGATTCTTGTCTGGGCCATTCGTGTAAGGAAGGTTATCCTCGAGGCTGAACAAGTGGTCTACAAAGTAGGCATTCATGAACGCGCTAAGCCCCAGCTCATGAATGATTCCAACGGCTGTATTCTGTCGTTTGCGAGTAACCAACGCAAAATCGTAGCCAGCCTCATCCAGAAAAATCCCAGCCACACCCATCTGCTTCCACAGGCGGATGCGCTCTTCCAATTCCTGTGGGGTGAGAGACACGGCCTCCCGCTTCCGCGATGGGATCTCGCCCAGGCAGACGTAGCCGAAGAAACGCGTTCCCGGGTTGCGCCGCCGGACAGCTGCAATCATCCGAAGTGCCTTCTGATGCTCCCCTGGGTCTCCCTCTGGGTAACGCCCGGGTTGTTTGTCCGGGAACTCGAGACCGTCGCCTAGCACCACCACATCGTATGCACTGAAAACACCAGCCGCCTTTTCCACGTCTCCCGTGGACTCATTGACCAGGCTGGGATACCCGTAATAGATCGCGAGTCGTGCGAGTGCTGAACTGGGGGAGCGCGAGTCTTGCGGGAAGAGCAAGCTGGACAGTCCGATCGTCACAATCACCCCCCAAGGAAAGAACCGCACGTGGTATTCTCCCATCGCGAGCTAGGCCTGAAAGACCTGTGGCAGCCGGCGAGACAACAACTCGCGGTAAGTGTTCTCGTATGAACTCAAGAATTTCTGTTCGGTAAAGTGCTCAAGCGCGCGCGCTTGGGCGCTGTGCCCCAATCGTTTGCGCTCTTCCGGATTAGCGAGTAGAAAGGAAATGGCGTCCGCTATTGCGTATGGAGTCTTCGAGGGTACCAGCACTCCACAATTCCCCAGGGCCTCTGCAACCCCTCCTACGTCGGTAGCAACAATCGCGGCTCCACACAGCATCGCTTCCAGTACCACGTAGGGGAACCCCTCCGAAATACTCGGGAAGGCCATGATGTCGGCGCTGATGTACACTTTCCAGGGTTCGTTGGTCGAACCCGCGAAGGTCACGTTGTTCTCCAAGTGCAACTCAGCGACCTTCTGTTTGCACATCTCGAAATATCCCGGGTCGCTCGGCGCACCGTAAAAGCGCACTTCAAGATCTTGAAAACTGGGTCTGAGTATTGCTGCCGCATCAATCAGATCCAGTTGGCCTTTCAGCGGGTAGATTAGGCCGACGCTGGAAATCAACGCTCGGCCATTGTGCTCGGGTTCACAGCGGCGAAACTTCTCGGGATCCGCACCATTGAAAATTACTTTGATCCGGTCCTCCGTTACGCCCAGATGCTTTTCCCAGCGGGAATTGTAGGCGCAGACCGGTGAGACCTGGTCGGCAAAGTGGTAATTCAACGCCACCACATTCTCGACCAAGCGGTACAGAAACCAGCGAACGAAGTACGACTTCACCTGGCGCCGCAAATTCAGATACTGTTCCCGCAAATAGACGCCATGCTCGGTGAGCAGGTAGGGTGTGCCCTGGGTAAGCTTGGCCAGGACGCAGGGTATCCCGCAGAAAGACGCCGCCGAAGAGTGCATGATGTCAGCCCGGGGAATAGGGAAATGAAGCACCATCAGCAGGTGATAGAGCAAGCGGTAAGCCTGTTTCATTTCCGCCAGGGTGGGGTTCTCGGTGGCAGGCGGACGACACTCCCAAGTGGCGCGCACCGCGTGATGCAGCACGTTCCAGGCCTCGATGGAGTTCATGCTTTTCTGGTAATCGTACCGTTGAAAGTAGCTTTGCAACTCGAGCAATACCTGGCCCAGTTCTTCCATGTCGCTGTTCGATGAGAGCACGAGGGCAAGGAATCGCTCGAACAGCGGCCCGAACCGGGCCGCCACCACGCTTGGCGTAGTGTCCCAAAGGTTGCGTAGGACAATCGAAGCCGGTTGATGGTGGGAGTATTCCGCAGGCTGCAGCAGGCCCCATTGCGGTACCTTAATCACGCCTTGCACGTTAGGCGCGAGGTTGTGCTTAGTTTGCGGGTACGGGTTGGTAACAACCGCGAGCAACGTGAAGTCGACATCCGGCAAGCCATGCGTGAGACGGTGGCACCACGTGCTCACACCTCCGGCGTAGAAGGGATAGGTCCCCTCGGTCGTCAGCAGAACGGAAATGGGCTTTCGCTGGCTCAAGGATTCACGAACCTGACCTCAGCGGGCTGTCCAGCCAGCAGTAAGAGAGCAGGATTCTCGAATTCCACTTCGACGGCGTGGGTCATGTTCGAGGAGGGAAGCGGGTTGATAACGCGAATCCGGCCCTCTACCTGGCGAGGCGGGGAAGAGGGGAGGGCAACCCGAGCCGGTTGGTGGACTTTCAGCTCCGAGATTATCTTCCCCGCCACTGGAACCTCCACGATCATACGATCCAGTTCCGCCAGTCGCGCTAAAAGGGTGCCTCCTGGAATGCGATCGCCGAGGCGGACACTGATCTCGGAGACCACCCCAGCCTCGGTAGCACGCACGACCGTTCCATCGACCCGCTGTCCCGCTCTTTGGTACTTCAGTTTCGCCTGGAGCAATTGCTCCTGCAATTCCTCGCGCGTGACTTTGGCTTGCAGAGTTGCCTGGTCAGTTTGATCTTGCTCCAGCCTAGAGGATACCTTTGCCAGTTTGTTGGCGTTGTCCAGATCGTCCCGGGCCATACGCAGTTCTGTCGCCCGAGCATCCAGCTCTTGCCGGGCAATGACGCCCGCTTCGAACAACTGTTTGGTTCGATTGTGGTTGGTTAATGCCTGGTCGTAGGCAGCTTCCGCCCTTTCCGGAGAGTCCCGCCATTGCCGGGTCGGAACTTGCTGTTCCTGGCGTTGCGAGATTGCCACCCGAGCGTTTGCCTCGGCCAGCTGCACGCTGAATTTGTCAAGATTCGCCTCGGCGGCCTTGAGCTCGACGGATGCCTGCTTGAGGGCCATCTCGGCTTCGCGATCATCCAACCGCAGCAGCGGCTGCCCCTTTTGCACAGGGTCGCCCACTTTGGCCGAGATCGCGGACACCGTACCGCTTAGCTCCGAGGTAATGCGGATCTCAACGGCTGGGTGGATTGTGCCTTCAAATGCCACACCGTAGAGCTGCGAGCTGCTGGGAAATCCTCCTCCATTCAGGCGGAAAGCATAGTCTGTTCCCAGCAAGACCAGCCCCACCGCACAGAAAACTAGGATCAGGTAGTTTCTGATCTTCTTATGCGACAAGGTAACGTTGCCGCGAAGCTGGCCTGTAAAGTCTTTCACCCTGGCGAACCGATCAGCTTCCATGGGACGAGCGGTACTCTGCCAGTAATCGGTCGGGTCAGACTCGAGCTCTTGCCTGGATAACAAGAACTTCAGCCGCTCCGCCGTCTCGTCTTCCGCCCTGACCAACGCGTCAAATATATCGCTCACGAGGGTGCCTTTTCGGTCTCTTCTTTTTTGTTCTATGGCAGGGGCAACGTGATGGTCTGCCCCGGTGTCATGTTGATGTGCGAGATATTCTGCCCCCCGTACACCTCCGAACCAGTGCTGGCCACACCGGTAACCGGGATGACCGCAGTCGGGACTGTCGCTGTGGACGACATCGTGATGCTGAGGGTCGCGCTCGCAGTGCCAGCGCCCACAATGCTCGCGGTTACACCCGACAGGTTGAACGAGTTCCGGTTCTGCATCAACGCCGCCAACTGATCGAGCGTCGGGGTCCGTACCGGCAGGTTATACAGAGCTTCGTACTTGGCAAACGTCTGGTCATACGTGTCCGTAAGAAGCGCGGAAACGTGGGGACTGGTGATCGCGGTGAGGGTGGTGGGCACCGGGGCCACACTCAGGGGCGTGTAGTTGTTGGAGAAATGCAGATCGGGCTGATGGAACATCTCCGGATCCATATCACCCATCAACATATTGCTCACAAACGTGGAACTGGTGAAGTCCAGGACTTGCGCCGCGTCGTAAGTATTGAACGGCGGGTCGGGAGCCGGCTTGGTCCCTGCTGGGGCCGTGGGGGACACGTAGTAAGAGTAAACGCAAACGAACTCTGCCTGATCGTCCGCCCAGTTGGCCACGTTGTAGAAGACGTCGTTGGGATGCCGCGGCACCTCGTAAATGCCCGTCTCATAGCTGTTCACGATGCCGACGTTGGGTGAGGGATTGGGGCCGTTATTGTTTGGCGGGTCGGTCGTCGTCGCCACCGAGGTATCGCTCACTGCGTACCTTATACCGTCGTTATAAAGGTACGCCGGAACATTGGGATCGTTCAGACCGGTCACGCCGGGCGTAATGATGTTGGCGGGGTTGAAGTCGGTGAAGGTGAGCTGCTTCAGGGCCGCGTCACTTGGATCTAGATCCAGGTTCACTCCGTTGGAACTCGAGGCTACCCAAAGGTTGGTCAGCACCTCCAAGTCAATGTCATCGGTTGGCGGGGTGTCGTAAATGTCACCACAGACCCCAGCGGTGGACGGGCTGCTCTTGCATAAGCCGTTCAGAGTCGTGGGGTGATCGTAGGTATGGCTGATCCAGTGGAAGTACTGCTGGTAGCTTTGAAGATTCCCTACCAGGTCGTCGGCGACAGTCACAGTCGCAGTTGCCGGATTGTCGTCTACTCCATTCTCGGCTTTCTGAGCAATAGTTCCGGCAGCGGGAATGCTCGCGGTGAAGCTTGTCGTACCGGGAGTGGTCGCGGCGCTCGAGGTGACCGAGAGGATCGTCCAAGTTCCGTTGAATATGCCTCCCCCGTTTGTAGTCCCAGTCACAGTTGCTACATCCCCAACCAGGCCCGAGAAGCCCTGGGCTACAATGGTGGCTACACCACTACTGGAAGACGTTGCTATAACAGGGGCCGTAAGCCCAGTCCAGTCGCCATTTCCTGCAGTGCCCACACCGTTCAGAGCTATGGTCAGTTCGAATTGCGAGAGTAAAGGATCGGCTTGCTTGGTCTTCTGCCAGGCTGCCAACTGAGCCATGTCGCTCGAGTTGACCCGGAAAACCGGCAGATTGGATGCATCGGGCGCCGTGCGGTCTAGCGTTTGCGGGTCGGAGAGGCATGTCGTGCTGGGTATCCATTCCGAGTCATCGATAAAAAAGTCGTCGATCTCCTGCGTGGCATATACGTGGTAATCACCCAGGAATACGCCCTTGGTGACCCAATTGAGCAGACCGTAGGCCACCACCAGATCGTGCGTCAGGTACGGGTTGCTGTCGAAGGTTTGGCTAAGGAACTGTTGGCCGTTAAGGGTGTAGGTCGCAGAGACGATGTTGCCTTGCGCGTCCTGCAACAGCGGTGTCAAAGTACCGCCGGCGACTGGAGCTGCAGTCGCCAGGTCGACGCTCGCGTTTGTGATGGTTAACGGCGCAGCTGTGTTCGCATAGAAGAAGACGGGCGCAGCTGCCGTCGTGAAGTTGGTTGTGTAGGTCTGGGTGTCCGGTATCTGCGTTCCGGTATAGCTCAGTCCAAAGTTCGGGTCAGGGGAATCATACCAGTTCACCTGCCGCACGTTGAAGGTCTGCTCATACGGGATCAAGGTCGTCTGCCAGGCACTGATGTTGTAGTAATCACCGCCATAGGCGAAGATCACTCCCTGATAGTAACCGTGGCAGGCGCCATCGGACAGAGTGGGCGCGGCAGCCGTTACATCCACCACGTCGTATGGCGTGCCCACATAGTTTAGGATCTGCTGGATCGCCGGGAAGTCCGCGTAGCCGGCCCCGGAGTTTGCCGCCGCATTGTTCACCACCAATAGCCGCAGGTCGATCGTCGGCGTGGGGCAGACAATGGGCAGAGTCGAAAGCGCGCTCACCCACGCGGTGTTGGTTGTCCCATCAGGCGCAATCGTCCCCGAACTGGCCGTGACCGCGACAGCAACGTTGGTCGCTGCAACTACAGTGGCCAGGCCGGTACTGTTGACGGTCACCACTTGGGAGTTACCGGATGCCCAGGTAGCACTCTGGGTAAGGTCTGCCGTCGTGCCATCACTGTAACTACCCGTAGCTGTGAATTGCTGCGTGCCGTTAAGGCCAAGCGACACTCCGGCTGGCGACACGGTGATGGATTCGAGAATTGCGGGAGTAACCGTCAGCAGCGTGTCACCGGACACCCCGGCGTACGTCGCCGTGATCGTGCTCGTGCCCGCCGTCAGCAGCGCGGCCAAGCCTGTGGCGCCGCCGATGGTCGCGACGGCTTGAGTTGACGAAGTCCAGGTGGCCGAGGCCGTGACGTTCCCAGTAGTGTTGTCCGCGTAATTGGCCGTGGCCGTGAACTGCAGAGTGTTGTTGGTTGCCCCGTAGGGATCTGCACTATCAGCATCTCCCAAGGCACCCAAGGGGTTGGCCGGCGTAATGGTGACCGAGGTCAGGCCGATAACGGTCAAGCTGCCATCTCCGCCAGTCGTCGTGCTGGTAATTGAGCCGGAGGTGGCCGAGATTGCGACTGTACCTGCGGCAACACTGGTCGCCAGGCCAGCAGTTGAGCCCGAAGTGCTAACCGTAGCCACCGAGCCAGTTCCCGCACTCCAAGCCACCGTCCCGGTGATGTTCTGAATCGAGGAATCGGAGTATGTCCCCAGCGCGTAGAACTGCTTCGTCTGACCCTGATAAATAGTAACCACAGCCGCAGTGCCTGCCACCGGGGGAGTCGCCGGCGCGGTCGACGTTACGACGATCGAGGTGAGCACAGGAGCGGTCACGGTCAAAGGCGTGGACCCGCTGATCGAGCCGGAAGTGGCCGTGATCGTTACCACGCCCGGCGCACTAGCCTGCGCCACGTTGGGACTGGAGGTGCCGGTAAAGGTAGCGGCTCCGCCCCCTGAAGATGTGGCGGCGCTCCACGTGACCGAACTGGTCAAGTTTTGCGTACTGCTATCGGTGTAAGTTCCAGTGGCGGTGAAGGCCTCCGTAGTACCGCTCGCTATCGATGCGCCGGTCGGGGTTACAGCAATGGAAACCAGTGCCACGGGACCGACCGTCAGGGTTGCGGGCATAGCAGCCGAGACGAGAGTGCCCAAGGAATTGGTCATTGAGGCGCTGATGGTTGCGCTCGTGTTCGCTGCCGCATCTGTTGTTGTAGCCAGACCGGGCGTGGTAGTGCTCATCGTAACGCTCGGTTCGGATGAACTCCACGTCACGCCGGATGTGATGTTCTGGGTCGGACCGCTCGTGAAGGAGCCAGTCGCGGTGAACTGTTGTGTGCTGCCCGCCGCAACCGTGGTGGTCCCCGCCGGGGTGATCGCAATCGACTGCAAGGCTGCGGCCGTCACCGTCGCGACGGTCGAGCCCTTGATTCCCGAGAGGCTTGCGCTGATGGTTGGATCCCCTGTGGAAACGGCGGTAATCAGCCCTCCGACCACGGTGGCGCCGGTCGTCGAAGACCAGGTGGCCTGGGTAGTGAGGTCGGCTGTGCTGCCGTTACTGTAGGTGCCAGTCGCGTACACCTGCATTGTCGTGCCCAAAGCCAGAGTTGGCGGCGCAATTGCCGTGGTGGATCCCCGCGTGCCAGTAAGCGTGATGCCGGTTAGCGGATTTGTGGCTGCCGTGACCGTCAGGGGGGCAGTGGCTGTAATAGTTCTGCCGTTCGATTCAGTCACTGTCGCCGTAATCGTAATCGCAGTGCTGCTGGCGGTTACACCAGTCACTACTCCAGTGTTGCTTACCACTGTCGCTACGCCTGTGCTTGATGAAGTCCAGACGGCCGCATCAGTTACGTTCCCGGTTGTTCCATTTGAATAAGTTCCGGTCGCGGTAAACTGCTCGCTCGCATTGACGGCGACCGATGCGCTGGGCGCAGTGACGACCAGTGAAGTCAGCCGGTTTACTTGCGCTTGGCCTGTCATGGAAACGACTAGCTGGCTGCTAGAGGTGCCGTAAGGGATGGTGAGAGTTCCTGTAGTCGTACCCGCCACTGCGGGTGTGAAGACGACAGTCGCAGCGCACGAAGCAGCCGCGGCGAGAGAGCTACAGGTATTTCCCGTGAGGGCAAAAGCCGCAGGGCTAGCTACTATGCTCCCGATTGTGACTGCGGACGTCGATAGATTGGTTATGGTGACGGACTGAGGTGAGCTGGCCGTACCTACGAGCTGGCCGTTACCATTCTCACCAAAGTAAATTGGATTCGGCTGCGCCGTGAGTGGAGCTACCGATGTTCCCGTCACGCTGACCGTTTGCGGGCTGCCGGTACCGGTATAAGCAACCTCGATGCTCCCCGTCTGCGTTCCGGTCGGGGCTGTAGCAGAGGGTGTGAAGGTGACACTCACGTTACAGGAAGCGCCGGCGGCCACTGATGTGCATCCGGTTGCTGCAAATTCCGTGTTAGTGCTGGTGATGGTTAGCGCAATTGCGGCCGTCGTGTTATTGGTTACCGAAAATCTCCTGGTAATGCTGGTGCTGCCTTGGGCCACGGAGCCAAACGTAACAGAAGTAGTCGAGAGTGTGATCGGAGCGACTCCGGTCCCGGTCAGAGTGGCTGTTTGCGGACTGCCGGTTCCCGTATAACTGACCGTAAGGCTCCCAGTTTTCGCGCCCGCTGTAGTTGGACTGAAAGTGGTGCTGATCGTGCAGCTTGAGTTCGCTGCCACAGAAGCGCAGGTTTTGGTTTGTGCGAAGGGGGCGGCGGTCGAGATAGTCAGCGCTGCTGCTGTGGCTTGATAATTTCTTACAGTAAACGTCGAGACTGCGCTGGTGGTGCCTTCACCTACGGAACCAAAGTTGTGCGAAGCAGGTGTAATGGTGATCGGTAAGACTCCCGTTCCGGTCAGAGTCGCAGTTAAAGGGCTGCCGAGTCCCGCATAAGTGACCGTAATAGTCCCAGTTTGCGCGCCTGTGGTAGTTGGACTGAAGGTGGCGCTGATTGTGCAGGTCGAATTCGCAGCCACGGACGCGCAGTTGTTGGTTTGCGCAAAGGGTTCAGCCGGGGACGAGATAGTCAGCGCAGTTGCTGTGGTTGAATAATTTCTTACAGTAAACGTAGAGACCGCGCTGGTGGTGCCTTCACCTACGGAACCAAAGTTATGAGACGCAGGCGTGATGGCGATCGGTAAGACTCCCGTTCCGGTCAACGTAATGGTCTGAGTGGCGGGCGTCGCGTTGTCGGTGATCACCACGCTTCCCGTCACCGCACCGAGGGCTGTGGGCGTAATAGTGATGGTTATGACGCAGTTTTTGCTTGCAGCTACCGAAGTTCCGCAGGTGTTGGTCTCTGCGAATGCGCCGCTCACCGCAATACCGCTGATGCTCAGTGCAGTCGTAGTACTCGTGTTGGTGAGTCTCACGGTCTTGGCAGCGCTGGTCGAGCCGACCGCCACGTTACCAAAGGAGACCGATGTAGCGGACAAAGTCACGACCTGGGCCTGCGCTGTTTCCATCGCGGCGGCGATCAGGAAGAAAAGAGAAGAGACGAGAAGCACGCGAGTTGGAATGTGCGAAGAACGGAACGGTGGTTTCATACGACCTCCTACCGAAGGGAAATGATGAAGTACTTCGAAACGAGACCCGGAATTCACGCCTCGACTTGGCTTTTTGGGCGGTTATGTCCAGTTAGTCCATGGAAAGAGGAACGACTCGAACGGCGCATCGGTGCGAACGATTGCGGATTGTTTGGTAGCGCCTCGACCTG
>Ga0182015_10005014_pt1 | contig 13980 bp, 9 predicted proteins | sample 712P3MmetaG_FD_120478 | JGI IMG/M metagenome (GOLD analysis project Ga0182015, IMG submission 120478) | Permafrost microbial communities from Stordalen Mire, Sweden - 712P3M metaG | ecosystem: Environmental > Terrestrial > Soil > Wetlands > Permafrost | place: Sweden: Stordalen | collected...
ACCCAATGCAAGATTTGTGTTTCAATGGCATCTGCGGGTGGAAAGTCAGGCTTCCCGGGCGATCTATCTTCACGATCCTTTGCAATTCTTTACTGCCCTGATGCTGTCATGCCGCATTTTTCGATAGCGGCTGCGCCACAACTCGTGTAAGATTCCGTTTCATTTGTAGAAACAGTTCTGCCACTCGGGAGGAGAACTATGTTCGATTGCAGGATACGCTTTGTGGTAGCTACGCTAGTCGCCTCTTGCCTGGCAATCTTGACGAGTTGTGGTTCCGCTGGCCCCGCTACTATAAGTCCATCCGCAGTTGTGCTTCTGCCTGGACAGAGCTTTCAGTTCAATGTTTCCACGGTTTTGTTGTCGCCGCCAGTATTGTTGGTTAATGGTGTCGTGGGCGGTTCGTCTTCTACCGGAACGATAACGAATGAAGGCCTTTACACCGCCCCGGCGACACCATCCGGACATCAGGTAACAGTTAGTATCAAAGGTCAGTCAAGTTCGGCAGCCGTCACTCTTATTTCGGGCGTGTCCGGTTCAGTGGTATCCACCCAACAGCCGTTGGTGGCCTCCTACTCGATAACGGTTCCAGCCGGCGCATCTACCCAGGTGCAGTTCGGGCCAGACACTAACTATGGTCTTACCACGTCTGCCAGCTTGATGCCCGCAGGCGGTCAGGTCACAATTCTGGTTGCCGGTATGCGAGGGAGCACAACCTACCACATGCAGGCCGTTGTCGATATGTCCAACGGCTCCAAACTATTGGACGCCGATCATGCGTTTACGACCGGCTCCCTTCCAGTCGGTCGGGTTCCCGATATTACCGTGCAAACAACTGGGATTGGCTCGCCAAGTCCGGGGGTCGAACTTTTATCGATGGTGCCGCGCGTCACCGGTCAAACCCCGCTTTCCGCTGTGGCGACTGACCAAGAAGGTAATGTGATCTGGTATTACGATATTGGAACGAGTAATGCGCTTCCCGTCAAACCACTACCTAACGGTCATTACCTGGTCCTCGTGGCGCCCCCGGCAGCAACCGCAGGCGCGGGTAATGAGATCCGGGAGATCGATTTGGCCGGAAATATCATTACCGATGTTTCTCTTAGTACCGTCAATGCCGCGGTGAACAGCATTTTTGGAGCACCACTTTCGTCCTTTCATCACGATGTAGCCGTGTTGCCCAACGGGCATTGGATCTTGCTCGTCAACTATGGCGAGACGATTAATAATGTGGCCGGAGTTCCGCCGAACACCGTAATGGAGGGCGATGCGCTCATTGATTGGGATCCGCAGCAGAACGTAGTTTGGACTTGGTCAACCTTCGATCATCTTCCGCTTTCACATGTCCCCTACGGCTTCGCCGCGGCGGGTTCGGGTATGGCGACAGATTGGACTCATTCCAACGCGATCGTCTACTCGCCGACGGACGGGAACCTGATCCTGTCGATGCGCAATCAGAATTGGATTATAAAAATCAGCTACGACAATGGCGCCGGCGACGGCAGTATTCTGTGGACTTTCGGTGATGGTGGCACTTTCACCCTACCTCCGGGACAGGCCCCTATAGAATGGAACTATGGGCAACACTATCCCACTATCGTAAGTCCGAATAGCGCCGGTGTTTTCTCCCTCATGTTCTTCAATGATGGGAACAACCGCCTGATAGATAGCAACAACGATGTGTGCGGCACTGCGGGAGTCGTTGCTTGTTATAGCAGCATTCCTATCTTTCAACTCGATGAATCCGCAAATACTGCCGAGGTGCTGTGGGAAGACAATCTGCTGCCGTACTATTCCACCTGTTGCGGAGATGCATTGGTTCTGCCCAACGGAGACGTCGAGGTTGACATAGCGAACGACTTTACTGTCACCCCGGACTATTCCGACATCCAAGAGGTGACCCAAACCAACTCTCCTGAACTCGTCTGGGAGATGCAAATTTATAATCAGCTAGCATATCGCGGCATGCGCATCCCTAGTTTGTACCCTGATCAAGTTTGGCCTGCTACTGCGCTCTCGGGACCATCTCGCGCAGCGGCGCCAGCCAAGACCAAAAAACCTTCTGGAGCATCTGCAGCCGCGATGAGCGTGCGGAACCCTCCGCTTTGACAGTTTTGTTCGCGTGGAGGATTCGTCATGGATGCCTTCAGCGTAGAGGCTGAGTCAATCAGCTTCGTGTCCAAGTTTTCGCACGATCCGCAATAGGCGCGGTGTCGGGACTCTCACGCGCGTTGCAGGCAAACATGGACGCCGATGATGCAATTGCCTCCGGCCCCTCCGCCGAAGCCGCGGGATCGGTTGGGTACATCGAAGGATCCCTGCTCTTGAGGTCAAACTCCAAGGCCGTAACGCATTTGAGGGTCCCGCGACGGGCGGCCATTTCTTGGCCTTCCTGGCATTGGCGCTGGGACTTACTTCATGTGGCGGCGGAGGCGAAGTCAAGGAAGTTCCGCCACTCGCAACCACGCCAGCCGGAACCAGCACAGCCCCGCTCCCACGAGCGGTCCCGGTGCCGCCCAACACACCACAACACTAACCATCACCATCACGGAATGATGCGCGAATGGTGAACATGCACGTTAACCGCAATTAAGAGCACCGCTGCACCAGCAGCGCGGTCGGAGCTATTCGCCATATCAAAATGCGTCGGCTCATTCGGTAGCCCACCTTTTACGGTCCGTCACACATGTCGGACCGCCAAGCGCCTGCCGTCGACGCTACGAGTGTATCCGCAGCGTGCGGCAACCACCCGGATACGGTCTAAAACTAAACCTTTACATGGTTATATACTGCGCTGGTAGCGGCCATTGAGGAGGAGTGGAGAGGATGATCGGCGACTGGAGGAAAAAGGGCCATTTTGCACCGATATGGGTGTCAGTTTTCCTGCTCGGCGTAAGCGCGTTTGTTCTAATGGAGAACGACTGCGGGGATGCCCCGAGGCCGATCCAGCATGTGGTGATCCTCTTTCAGGAGAATCGCACGCCAGATAATCTCTTCCAGGATCCTGTGCTCATTGCTCGTAGCGCCGATATTCTGAGTTACGGAGTGAACTCCAGAGGCGAGACCATCCCGCTCACCGAGATTGGCCTTGGCATGACTAGCCCCAATCCCGATCTATATGATTTGAGTCACGCCCACAGCGCTTTCCTGCAAATGTGTAATTTGAACCAATCTACTGGCCGATGTGCCATGGATGGCGCCAACGGTATTTACGTCGAATGTGCCGGAGGCTCGCGCGCTTGCCTACCCGCGAATCCCCAGTTCAAATACGTAAGTCCTGCGGAGGTTCAGCCTTATTTCCAAATCGCCGAGCAGTATACTTTTGCAGATCGCATGTTCCAAACTAACCAGGGCCCCAGTTTTCCAGCCCATCAGTTCATCCTGTCCGGAACATCCGCTCCCACCGCAACCAGCAATTCATTTGCCGCCGAAAACCCCTTAAATACTGGCCAGTCAGGTTGCATCGCTCCTCCGAATGAGACGGTCTACATGATTGAACCCTCCGGGCAGGAGTCGAGCCGTCAATATCCTTGTTTCGAACATCCCACATTGACCGATCTGCTAAATGCCGGCGGCGTGAGTTGGCGCTACTATACCCCCGGAGCCGGCTCGATATGGACCGCTCCGAATGCAATTCAACACATGTGTGGACCGAATTTGCCCCCCCCCAATGCCACGGAGTGCGTCGGATCGGATTGGACTCGTCACGTGGTGCTGTACACGCCGCAGAACCCCGCTCCGGTGTTAACCGATATTGCGAAGCTGCAGTTACCAGCCGTGAGTTGGGTGATTCCCAGCGGGGCCAATTCCGATCATGCGTCCCTAAATGAAGGGGGAGGACCGTCCTGGGTGGCTGCAATTGTTAATGCCATCGGCGACAGCCCCTATTGGTGCAATACCGTCATCTTTATCACATGGGACGACTGGGGAGGCTGGTATGACCATGTCCCGCCGGAGATCATCAATTCCTACGAATACGGATTTAGGGTGCCCTTGATCGTGGTATCTCCGTACGCCAAACAAGGTTATATCTCACACCAAACTCACGACTTTGGGAGCATTTTGAAATTTGTGGAGGAGGCGTTCCATTTACCATCCCTGGGCTATGCCGATGCGCGGGCCGACGACCTGTCCGACTGTTTCGACTTCCGCCAGTCGCCTCTGCATTTCCAAACCATTGCCGCACCGCTCAACGCGGAACACTTTCTGAATGACAGGCGCCCGCCCACCGATCCCGATGATGACTGAAGAAGCCTAGAGAAAAACTGACAGAAGACGCGGTATGGTCAAGCGGGAGACTTGGTCGTGAACTTGGCTTGTCCGTGAATCGCGTAGATCAGACCTGCTGCGACGCCGAGCATTTGAGCGCAAGCTCGGGCGGCCAACAGAACGGGAGAGACCAATCCGACCATCGGGTCCTTCCGCATCGCTCGTAGCGTGAACGGTAGCGTGCTGGCTGCATATAACGCTAGCACGATCACCGATGCAGGGACTGTCATGCGTACGGTCAAGTCGAGAACCGCCGCCAGCAGCAGCGCGGGAGCGAACAGAAGCTGAACTTTCATCAGTTGCGGCGTGTGACTGTCCTTCATGGCCTTCCCTGGATTTTTGCGCACCGCGAGGACTCGCCAGAAGGCAAATTTGTATTTCTTGTTTAGATACCACGAAAGTGTGTCCGGGTGAGTGTGATAGACGATCGCCCGAGGAGTGAACTTCATCTTCCAACCGCGTGCAGACATGCGATAGGAAAGTTCGATGTCTTCCGCGCACGCCAGCGGAAAAGAAGTGTCGTAGCCGTTCATCTCCAGGAAACGGTCGCGGCGAAACGCGGCGGAATACGTATCAACGAAATCAATCCAGGGAAGCGGGGCCATCAACCGGTAACGATCCTCATACTCTATCTGCACGAAACGAGCAACCAGGCTCTTCTGCAAAGTGCGATAAGTCCCCTTCGTTCCGACTATCTCTGGGTCTTGGAACGGCTGGATCATTGCCTCCAGCCACTGCGCCGTGGCGACACAATCATCGTCGGTGAAAAGAATAATTGAGCCTCGAGCCTCCAGCGCGCCCCGATTGCGCGCCGCCGCCGGGCCCGCATTCAGCTGATTAATCAGGCGAACACCAGAATACTGAGCGACAACATTGGCGGTGTCGTCCGTCGAGCCGTCGTTGACAACCAGGATTTCAACGTCTCGCGAAGACGTCTGACTCAGGAGTGCCTCTAGACACTTGCTAATGCGCGAGGCGCCATTGAAAGTCGGGATAATAATCGAGACGGAAGCAACGCGGATGGACATCTACCTGGACCTTGCACGTTCATTCATCTGCTGCAAACAAATCTGCCAACGTTCGAGCCTAAACTGGTCAAAATCGTTTCGGTTAAAACCCCGAATTATGTCCAGACTTAGTCGCCGCCTTGAGGGCTGGGGGCGACGCGTATGTTGGGACGTCCTGGCGCAGGCTTCCCGGCAACTTCAGTTTTCTCGTGCTGGCTGCCGCGCAGTAGATACTTCGATAGCGTAATGAATCCCTTGACATTGCGCTGCAACTCACGCCGATCCTTCAGGGACTGCTTCAACTTGTAAATCAGGTATGAAGGACTGAGATAGAAGCTGCGACGAGCGCGGTCGCAAAAACTAACCAACTGCTCGTGGGTGATGTTTGGAAGCGTAACCACACTGTTATGGAGCCCGTCCTTTGTCAACCACGCACCCCAGTCCTCAATCTGAATGTAATCCCGTTTCTTGGCTTCTTCATAGGCCGTTGTTCCCGGATATACCATAATCGGGAAAAACTGAGCCGTGTCGGGCTGGAGCTTCTTCGCGAAGTCCAGCGTCTTCTCCATACTAGCGGGCGTTTCATTCAAATTGCCAACCATAAAGCAACCGTGCACCATAATGCCCGAATCCTGGCAGCGGCGTACAAACCGATGGGCCTCTTCGTGATATTTCGCGTCGCGGCGATCATCGTTGTTCTTCTTCATGCCATTGATGACTTCCACGTCACCACTTTCGAATCCCACGCAGAACAAGCGCGCACCAGCTTTGTGAAGCGTTGAAAGTAACTCTCCTTCGGCGCCGATATCGGCGCGGCAATTGGCGTCGAATGGCAGTTTGTTCTTCCGCCGGATCAATTCGTTGGCCAACTCCATGGTACGCGGTTTGCTGATTATGAAAGTGTCGTCCTCCAGCATGACCGTCTTGATCTCAGGCATTTCACGCGATACGTAATCGAACTCGTCGGCCACATTGCCCACGGAACGGTACCGCATCTTGTGCCCGCTGAACGTCTGTGGATACACACAGAACGAACAATGATAAGGGCAACCCCGGCTGGTATCGAACACCACCAGCGGCCACAGAGAATGACCATAGAAATAATCTGGGGTGTGCAAGAAGCGCTTGTACACTTCCGAGACGAAAGGCAACTCATCTAGATTAGCGATCGCTTCACGCTGTTTGTTGCTGACAATCTCTCCACCGGCTGCGCGGTAAACCAAACCCTCGACTGCACTAAGATCGGCTCCAGAGGCCTTGGCCGCCAGCCAATCGCGCACCGTGTATTCGTATTCGCGCACTGCGACCGCTTCAAGGGCAGCCGACATGGCTAACGTTTCCTTAGGCAGGGACGAAACATGACGTCCAACCATCAGCGTATGCAGTGACGGTTTCGCGGCTACGAGAGCCTCGATGACGGTAATGTCATTAAGAATGCTCGGGGTGGAGGTATCACAAACCACCGCTTCAATGTTCTTCGCGTTAATGCGATCGACCACGGCTGCCACCGAAGCGCCGGCGGCAGGGGCATCGACGAGATCGACTTCATGCCCCTCTTTAATCGCAACTCCAGCGGCCGTGGCGAGCCACTTGGGATAATACAAAGTTCCGCTCTTGGTAACAGCGGGGCTCCTTTGTTCGCGCGAAAAGCGAGGGTGAAATGGAGGATTCAAAAACAGCACATGCATATACGGCTGAGTATATCAGAGGCTATCTCAACGCGGCAGAACGAAGGACCATGCTTGCCACCGGTCCAACAAGTAGTCTCGCAAGTGGTCTCGCGCCTGCGAGCGTACGGACGGTCCACCTTTTTCTAAGAGTCTTGGTTCGTCAGCCGCAGCCACTAACAATTATGCTGTATCCCGTTTTGCCTTCCAAAGTCTCTTCAACTCTCGCACGCGCTGCTGGTTCTCCGGTAAATCTAGCGCACGGGTTGAACTTCGCCGTAGAAACACCCAGAACACGGCAATGCAGAAAGCCAGTATCGTACCCGCAATTACAATCAACGTTCGGTGGGGCGAGGACTTCTTGTCTGGCGGAACCGCAGTATCCACTACTTGAACAATCGAACCCTCTCGCGCCTCATCCAGTTTGGCCACTTCGAATTCCTTCGCTAACAGTTCGAAAACGGTCTCTTGATATTTCAGTTCGCGAAATGCGCGGATATATTCCATGCCGGACTGAGTCACTCTTCCTTTCGAAAGATTGATGTCCGAACCAGTATCTTTCTGCGAACCTGCCACTCGATCCAGCTGCGATTGCAGCGCGGCCAGTTCCTGTTTGGCGAGAACCAATGCAGGATTGTCGTCCGTGGCAAAGGATCGCATGCCCTCGATCTGTACTTCCTTGGCTACCACTTGCGCCCTCAATATGGCCGCGGATTCAATTAGCGCCCTAGCCTGGCTGTCGATTTGCAAAACGCCAGTGGTCTGCTCGGTTTTCGTCATGGCCTCTTCAGCCTGAGTCAGTTTTTCCTTGGCATCCTGCAATTGCTGCTCAAAGAACAGTCTTCGCCGCGCCGCTTCGCTAATTGCGAGAGTGGCCGAGAGTTTTCTAAACTCCTCAACGTAGCCATTCGCCAGTTCGGCAGCGCGTCTTGGATTGCCATCCTCCACGGTGACGCGGATCAGCCCATCCTTGTTCCCCGCCACCACAGTGGTTCGGTGTTCCAATTCCTTCCGCGTATCTGAGATCAGCTTCTTGCGGTACTCCTGCATCAGCCCAAAGCGCTGGATCATCGCGTCTTCGACGGTCCGGCTGGCCAGCAAAGACACGTACATATCCGCAGGATTCTTCAGTCCAAGGCTGCCTCCCGCCAGTGATGCTAGTGAGCCCAACGCTCCTAAACCGCCGAGCTGCCCCATTAAGGATGAACCAATTGAAGAACTCTGGGCGGGCGGCAGCAGCACGACCTTTCCCTCATAGCGAACCGGGAGTAGGAATGAAATCACTATAGCCAGAACGATACCGCCCAGTACAAAGCGCAGTATGAAGCGTTTGCGTTCGACTATTAGCACCAGAAGGTCGAGCGCCGAGATCTCAGATTCGCTCGCGAAAGGATCGCGGCTTCTTTCGCTGGTTTCGCTAACTATGGGTTCCGGCTGAGTTTCGGTGTGAATCATGTCTTCGGCAACTTACGATTTTACTACTATGACAACGCGGTCGAAAGCGATTCTATCAGCCCTTTGAAACCTTTTTTCATTCTAAGGCATCCATGCGAAACCTGCTTGACACTCAGGCTACGATATTTCTTCCAAGCCTTGTCGCCGCTTCGTGCTAGCGTCGAAGGAATTTGATGTTCTTCCGACAAAATCCAAATACCCAGCGTTCCACTTTCAAGGACTGCCGGAGCGAGGTTGCATGTACAAAAGAACAACTGCGAACATGTCCACGAGGAACCTAATGAACTGGGCTGAGCACATGCTTAGTAGCCTCCTCGCAATTCGAGGAGCAAGACGGCGCTCCTGGTTCTTGGTCGGGCTTGTCATAAATTGCAGTCTGATCGCGAGCGCACAGACTCCTGGAGATCAGCAGACTGTTCCCGCTGCACCGCCACGATCGCAGGCGCAGCCGGTTCAGTTCGAGCAACCCCCCGTCGACCTTAAATCACTTCCGCGCAATATTTTTTTGGATCAAAAGAATATTGTGACCGCGCCATTCCACTTCACCGTGTCGGAATGGCAATGGACGGTCCCTTTAGCCTTCGTTGGAGCGGGTTTGCTAGCGAGCGACACGGCCATAGAAAAACATGTGCCCATGAATCCGAGCACGGTCTCGCATGCTGTGACCGCGTCAAACGCGGGCGTCGCCGCGTTCGCCGCAGTTGGCGGCGGAATGTTTCTGTGGGGACATTTCACCAGCAATGACCAGGAAAGGGAAACCGGACTTCTGAGCGGAGAAGCCGCCATCGACGCGCTACTGGATACCGAGGTCCTTAAATATGCCTCTGGCCGCGAGCGCCCCTTCACAGGCAACGATCGAGGACAATTTTTCCAGGGCGGTTCGTCTTTTCCTTCGGAGCATTCGTCCGTCAGTTGGGCCATCGCTAGCGTGATCGCTCACGAATATCCCGGCCCCTTGACTGAATTCCTGGCCTACGGCTTGGCGGGAGGAGTCGGCGCTGCCCGGCTTGTAGGGCATCAGCACTTTGCAACAGACGTGCTGGTTGGCAGCGCCATCGGTTGGTATACCGGCCGGCAGGTTTTCCGCTCCCACTCGCATTACAGCAATGCGGAGATTGCAAGATGGGGCACGTTCAGAAAGACGGAGGACACCGACAGCGGCCACGAAGCGAGCAACATGGGATCGTCCTATGTCCCTCTCGATAGCTGGATTTATCCGGCCATGGAACGTCTGATAGCCACGGGCTACATTCAATCTGCGGATTTGGGCATGCGGCCGTGGACGCGAATGGAATGTGCACGCCTGCTTCAGGAAGCGAACCAGGCGACTCAAGACAATAGCGACCAGGGAAACCAGCCTCGCAAGATCTATGCGGCGTTAGCCGGTGAATTCAGTGACGAGATGGCAGGTTTAGCGGGAGCCGAAAACCTCGGCGTCGACCTCGACTCAGTCTACACACGAGCCACCCAGATCGTCGGCCAACCGCTGCACGATAGCCTCAACTTCGGGCAGACTATCGTCAATGATTACGGCCGGCCTTATGGACAGGGCTTCAACAACATAACCGGATTTTCCGCTCATGCGGTCGTGGGCCCGCTATCGTTCTACGTGCGAAGCGAATACCAGCACGCCCCTTCAATTTCTCCGCTTTCCGCTCAAGCGGCACAGATCTTTCCCGGAATAGATGCCGTCCCACCGCCGCCGGCAACTCCGGTTCCGGCCATCAATCAAGTTGACCTATTGGAAGGCTATGTGGGGATGCAACTCGACGACTGGCAGATCACGTTTGGCAAACAGTCGCTTTGGTGGGGTGCAGACAAGAGCGGGCCAATGTTGCTCAGCACAAACGCGGAACCAATTTTGATGCTTCAACTCGATCGAGTAAAACCGTTCAAACTGCCGTTACTGGGAGATATTCGAGTGGACTACCTGGTGGGCCGGCTCGGCGGCTACCACTTTGTATTTGGCCAGAACAGTGGATTGATAGGGTCTTGGACGTCATCCTTGAGCGACCAACCTTTCATCTTAGGCGAAAAAGTCAGCCTTAAACCTACCCCCGATCTGGAGTTGGGTTTTAGCGTCACCGCCTTATTCGGCGGACCGGGCGTTCCAGCGACACTTCACAAACTTCTACAAGCAGGCTTCTCCACCGGCAACGGGCTTCCGGGGACGCCGTCCGATCCCGGTGACCGCCGCGGCGGGTTCGACCTTAACTACCGAGTTCCGGGAATGCGCGATTGGCTCTCGTTTTATGCCGACGCCTTCACAGACGATGAACCAAATCCATGGCTTGCCTGGAACAAGGCCGCTCTTACATCCGGCCTATATCTTTCTCGAGTGCCAGGTATTCAGAAACTCGACTTCCGGGTGGAGGGCGTTTACACCGATCCGCCTGGGAGCAGAACCACACAACACGGCTTCTTCTACGATAATGACCGTTTCCTAAGTGGGTATACCAACAACGGCAACCTGATCGGCAGCTGGATTGGAAGGCAGGGCCAGGGTGCCGACGCCTGGACCAGTTATTGGATTAACCCGAAGAGTAAAGTACAATTCAACTTCAGGCATCAAAAAGTCAGCAAGGAGTTCCTCCTCTATGGAGGATCGCTAACTGACTTTGGCGTCTCTGGCGATTACCGTTTGACTTCAAACTTTGATCTGTCCGCGTGGGTCCAGCATGAGCGCTGGCTTTTCCCGGTGATTCAGTCGAATGTTTCCCGGAATGTAACGACCTCAGTGCAAATTTCATTCGAACCGCAGAAGCTGTTTCGTCGTTCCGCCGCCGATTCTCCCACGCAGCAGCCGTGACCTAAGGTTTTCGACCTAAATATCAGAATGGTTTATTTTTGTGGTTCATATTCCGCAACTTTACTTTGAGGCTGGGGTTGAAGATCACGGTTCGAGGATCACGAAACTGCCTGGAGTTTGGCCATGCCATAAGCGGTAACAGGCATCTCGAACTGAAACGAGCAAGGCAGGTTGCTTGACTAAGGACAAGCTGGCGGGAAATCAGATTCTTTACCTTGACATCGATATACTTACCGGCATATGAGTAGGGCTAGACAAGGGCCATGGGTTTGAATTGAAATAGTGATACTAATCGAAATCTCACAGCGCTGATACGTATGATTCGCAGTCGCCTTAGCTTTGCACGCCTGTATTTAAGAATTTTGACGCTGTTGCTGCCTGCCTGCGCCTATTTCATCGCGGTTAAGGTACGCTTTGGTTTCAACTTCCTCCTGACACGCACTGCTCCTTCCGGTTTGCCCTCGTACTGGGGAGTTCTCTTGCTCACCACGATTGTGTGGGCCATCGCCGCGGAGGAATCGGAACTTTGGAATGTGGAGCAGCTATACGCTCCGGGCGGAAAGAGCCGCAAGTTGCTCGAAGCCCTGGCTTTCACTTATGCCGTGGTCATGGCGGCCGGCTTTCTCTATCGTCAGGCAAGTTACTCCCGTGTGGTCATCGCCGTCAGCGCCGTCGCTTTGTTCGTGCTGGCAACTCTAGCCCGAGTTATGTTCCGCGTGTCTATGGAGTTGCTGCGAAAAGATGGCAGAAACGAAGTCAAGATTCTGGTGGTGGGTACCGACCGCTTTGCACGGCGCGTCGGCACCTCCCTCCTCCAGGGCGAAGTGCTGCCCTGCAGGATCGTAGGCTTCGTGCATCTCCCCGATCAGGAGATCGCCGTCGACGGCCCTATATATGAACTGGACCAGATTCCAAACTTCCACAACGGCAATGCCATCAATGACGTGATCGTGGCCTTACCTGCTTCCCGACTGAATGACATTCATACCATCGCGCCTACGCTGGAAAAACTCTGCGTACCCACTCGTGTCGTGATCGATCTCGGGGACGGAGTCGTTCTGCGCGACCGCTTAATTGACCTGGGGGGAATTCGCATGCTCGACCTGCGTCCCAGCCTGGCGGAGAGCGGTCCCTACCTCGTCCAAAAGCGCATCTTTGATATCGCATTCTCCATCGTCGTTCTGCTGTTGACTCTGCCGCTGACACTTCTTATCGCACTCTCCATAAGATTGAGCGGAAAAGGTCCTATCTTTTTCGTGCAGGAGCGCGTTGGCTTGAACGGTCGCGTCTTCCGAATGTTCAAATTCCGAACCATGAAGGTGGGAAGCCGCGAAGAAGGAGACACTCGCTGGACTTGCGACAAGGATCCACGCCGCACTGCGGTCGGAACATTCTTGCGCAAGTCGAACCTCGACGAACTGCCCCAGTTCCTTAACGTTCTCCGAGGGGACATGAGCATCGTTGGCCCTCGCCCGGAACGGCCATTCTTCGTGGAAAGATTTTTGGCGGAGATCGATCGCTACAACTCTCGCCATATGTTCAAAGCTGGAATCACCGGCTGGGCGCAGGTGAACGGCTGGCGCGGCGATACTTCGATTGCCAAGCGCGTGGAATACGACCTGTACTACCTCCGCAACTGGAGCCTCACCTTCGATCTTCAGATCATCACTATGACTTTGCTTCGAATCTTCCGCAGCAAAAACGCGTATTGAAGTTGAAAGTCTGCGTCGACAGCAATTTGTGGTCGCCTTTAACTGGCTACCTTTAACTTCCGTCTCTTCTCCATCTGTCGTCCTGCGGTAGCGTCGTGAGGCCAAAATCCTTTCGCCACGATAGCTGTCGCTATTTCACAGCCGTTGGGGTTTGAACCGGCAAGTTGTCGCGATGAAATCGACTCATCGGCCAGGGACATGGCCTGTTAGCACCCAGGCGGACAGATATGACAAATTGTTTTGTTCCCGCGAGGACCAGCGGGTGTATGATGTTTGCCATCTTTGGATCGATAAAGAGATTCCTTTCGTCGCGTTGAGACGCGTTTATTCCTACTGGGCGGTCGCGCACTTGAAAATGATGAGACCTTTTTCACTTCTTGAGCTTAGGCCTAGGCTTGGACCATTGGAGCAGCAGGTGCTGCGGAAGCTGTGGAAGCATGGCAGCGCTACTGTTCGGGAACTGCTTGCGGATGGGGAGTTTCATCAGGCCTATACCACAGTGATGACAGCCGTTGATCGTCTCTACAAGAAGGGTCTGGTCGACCGCGTTGCCGAGGGCAGGGCATTCCGATTCAGTCCGCGCCATTCTTTCGAAGAACTGCAAAGGGTTACAGCGCTGGGGAGCATTCGCCAACTTCTTGGTTCTGGCGATCCTTCTTCGCTCGCCCTCTCATATCTGGTGGAAGCGCTTAGCAATCACGACGCGGAGTTGCTGGATGATCTGCAAGTCCTGGTAGAACGCAAGCGCCGTCAATTGAAAGACCAGGAAAAATTACGGAAAGACCCCTAATGTTTGCCTTGCGTGGATTTGCCATTTCACTCAGTTGCTTCGTGCTGCTTTACTGTCTCGTGTCGGCGCTGGTTGCGACCACATGGCACCCGGTAAAATCTTTGCGTGTGGCGCAACAGAGCGTGGCCACCCTACTCTTCGCGTTGCGGGTTACGCCACTGCTGGTTTCCACAGTCATTACATTCGCCTTGGTTGTGCCGTCGTTTCAGTTGCTGCAACCGCGATCCATCAACATGGGCCTGGGGACTGTTCCGCTTGCGCTCGGTTTTTGCGC
>Ga0182015_10005017_pt1 | contig 13974 bp, 11 predicted proteins | sample 712P3MmetaG_FD_120478 | JGI IMG/M metagenome (GOLD analysis project Ga0182015, IMG submission 120478) | Permafrost microbial communities from Stordalen Mire, Sweden - 712P3M metaG | ecosystem: Environmental > Terrestrial > Soil > Wetlands > Permafrost | place: Sweden: Stordalen | collected...
CACCAGATCCAACACCAGGGGCGCGGCCAGGATGGAATCGCGGCACAGGAAGTTGATTTTGATCTGCATGGGATAACCCAGCCATCCGAAGATGTCGATGTTGTCCCAGCCTTCCTTGGCATCGCCGCGCGGCGGATAGTAATTGATGCGAACCGCGTGATAAAGATCCTTATAAAGTTCCGGATACAGCTCGGGCTGTAGAATCTGCTGGAGCACGCTCAGCTTGGTCTCTTCTTTCGATTTGAACGAACCCGGGTCTTCCAGCACTTCGCCGTCGCGATTGCCCAGAATGTTGGTTGAAAACCAGCCCGACATTCCGAGCATGCGCGCTTTCAATCCCGGCGCCACCAGCGTTTTCATGAATGTCTGTCCGGTCTTGAAGTCCTTGCCGCAAATCGGAACCTGCCGGTCGCGAGCCAGCTCGATGAGCGCCGGCGTGTCGGTGGTCAGATTCGGCGCGCCATTGGCATACGGCACCCCGCTCTTCAGCGCGGCATACGCGTAAATCTGGCTGGGCGCGATGTCCGGATCGTTCTTCTGCAATCCGCACTCGAAGTCTTTCAAGTTCTGATGCACGGCTACGGGCTTGTGAAACACTTCTGTAGACCCGCACCAGATCATCACCAGCCGCTCCGCGCCGCTGGACTCGCGAAATTGCCGGATGTCCTCCATCAGCATTTCGGCCTTATCCATCTTCGAGCCATCGGTCTTGACATTCGGTCCATTCAAACGCCGCACATATTCCGGATCGAAGACCGCCCGCATTGGTTTAATGGCGCTTAGCGGTTCGCGAACCTTCTCGAGCAGCGCCGATTCCAACACCGCGGCGTGGACGGCCGACTCATACGCGGTGTCATTGAAAATATCCCAGCCGCCGAAAACCAGGTCTTCCAAGTTGGCCAACGGAACGAAGTCCTTGATCTTTGGGCTGCGGCCTTCGGTGCGTTTGCCGAGGCGGACGGTTCCGAGTTGCGTGAGCGAACCGATGGGCTGGCCGAGTCCCCGCTTCACCGCTTCAACTCCCGCCATGAACGTCGTGCTGACCGCTCCAATGCCGGGAATCAGGACTCCCAACTTACCTCCGGCGGGCGCAATCCTGGTGTTTCCTGTGGTGGACAACTGCGAATCTCCTTGGGTGGCGCGAGGCTCCAATGTGCCCTCGAGACGGGCTTGCGACGCCTATCCTTCGGTATTCTAACATTTTGTCGCAGAGCGCGCGACTGATCGCAAGATTACAACGACCGGCGAGATTACAACCAGAGGAGGGCTCTAATGGAGCGCAGCAGAGAGTACTGGTACGCCCAATTGCCCCGGAATGAACGCCAAAAGGAGCCACGTATGCTACAGTTTTGTCCGGACCGATGCCGAGCAGTGCTGAAGACCTTTCCAGTGACCTTTCGCTGACGGGCATCGAAGGCACGCTGGACTTTCCCGACGGTGTGGTCGTGTTCAAGATCGACATCCTGAATCCGTTGGACTTTTCCGCGTACACCGTCAACGTTTCTTCGACGTACCCGATCCAGAGTTGTTTCTGTTCAACGCGAGCGGGCTCGGCGTGTACGAAAACGACGACATCAGCGGAAGCGATACACAAGCCTGCCTGCCTTCAGCCTATTCCGTCATCAATCCTTGCCCATCCTCCCGTGGCGCCTTAGGTCCGTTGACCGCCGGAATTTACTATTTAGCCATCACGCGTTCGGAGAACTCGCCGCTGAGCAGTAGCGGCTATATCTTCTCGCCGATACTTTCGACGGACGTCGTAGGACCGGATCTCACAATGGGCGGAGGCGATCCGGTCATCGGATGGGACGGTGGAGTCGACACTTCGCCCGATTTCGACCTCATCTATTACGACATCCAGATCAGCGATACTCCCGAGCCGGCCACCTGGCCGCTAACTGTCGCGGTCTTCGGGGCCCTGGTCCTCTTTCGCGGAAAACTGCGGACCCGTTAGCCGACTGTAGTAACCCTAACCGCGCTCAAAAGAATGGAGGCCCGCGTGAACTACTCATTTCGATTTGCCTGCCTGGGAGCCGTGCTCCTGCAAGTCTCTGCATTCGCTCAAAACCCGCGCCATGTGGGTACTCCGATCAGCCTGCCCTCGTCTGTCTACAACGGACCGAGATCGGCGGTGGCCATGCCACAGGGGGCGGCCGCGAAGAATGGCCTGACCGGCACGGTACAGGTCGTCGTCAAGCTCCAGGCTCCGCCCCTCGTGGTGGAAGTGGGCGCTAATGCCAAACAAACGGGCATCGTAATGAGAGCGGCCCAGCAACGCGCATATCTGGCGCAATTGACGCAGGCACAAAACGCGGTCATGTCACAGGTAAGTTCGATGGGAGGCGTCGAAATAGGCCGTGTCACTAAGGGCCACAACGCGCTCATAGTCTCGATAGACGCCAGCCGGCTACAGGCGCTGCATGGCATCAACGGCGTCCTCGCGGTACGGCCCGTGCCCAATTTCACGCTCTCGCTTGAGGACGGCACGCTGCCCTCCATCGGAGCCACGGCGGTGCAGAGCACCGGCATCACCGGCGCTGGAATCCGGGTCGCCATGCTCGATACAGGAATCGATTACACGCACTACAATCTGGGCGGTTCGGGCAAGGTGTCCGATTATACGGCGGCGACGGCCGTCGCCAGCGGGACCCCGCCCCCGAGTCTGTTCCCAACGCAGAAAGTAATCGGAAAGTATGATTTCACCGGCGAAGTATGGCCGAACGGTCCGCTAGCGCCCGACCCGAATCCGATCGATCTGAATGGCCATGGATCCCGCACCTCCGACATTGTTGGAGGACACAGTCTGGACGGCAAGCATGTCGGCACGGCCCCCGGAACCGAGCTGTATGCCGTGAAAGTCTGCAGCTCGGTCTCGAGCTCCTGTAGCGGCGTCGCGATCCTGGAAGGTCTTGATTTCGCACTCGATCCCAATAACACCGGAACCTTGAATGACGCTGTGGACGTTATCAGCATGTCGATCGGTGGCGACTTTGGGCAACGGGAAGAGGACAGTAGTGAGGCGTTCACCGACGTGGTGAACTTCGGAGTGATGAGCGTCATTGCAGCCGGCAATAGCGGCGATATTCCCTACGTTGTTGGAGGTCCGGCGGCAACGCCCGAAGTCCTCGCCGTGGCCGCGACTAACAGCGCCACCGCCTTTGGCATTCCATTGGTCGTCAATTCTCCCGCCAGCATCAAGGGGACCTATCCGAACACCGCGACAGTGAGCTTTGCTCCGATAAACACTACCGTCACCGGGAATGTCGTGTACGTTGGACGGGGATGCCCGGCCGGTTCCATCAGCACTGCAGTCCCGCCGATCCATACCTGGCCAACCCGAGCGGGGCGATTGCGCTGATCGACCGCGGATCGTGCAATGTGAGCTTGAAGATCGATAGCGCGGCGCACGCTGGTGCCATCGCCGTTTTGATCGGTTTGGTCGCGCCCGGCGACGCGGTTACTTTCTCCCAGGGTGGCGGATCGGATTTTGTACCGACGCTGGTGATCACCCAGGCCACCAGCAATCTCATCAAGAGCGCCTTAACATCATCGGCCGTGAATGCAACCATCAGCCCCAACAACGCCATTTGTCTTCTCGCTCACTGGGACGGGCGTGCAGTTTCCCGCTTCGGACCTGCCGGCGCCAGGCTCCGATTATGCCTTGATTAACCTTCAAGCGGTGGGGGTGCGGCTAATCTGCCTCGACCAGGCTTGCGATACACTCGGCGCGCAATTTGCAATCAGCACTTTCGGGCAGAGGTTCCATCCCGATGTTCCGGCGCAGTTCGACGTTTACATCGATGTTAACCAGGATGGCATAGCGGATCTCGACATATTCAACGCAGACATCGGACTCGCTACCACAGGAACCACCAATACCGGACAGAACGGCGTGTTTATCGCCGATCTTACAAATAGCACGGCTTCCGGACCGTATTTCTACACCATCGCTGATCTGGATTCTGCCAATGCGATCCTTACCGTCCCGCTCAGCGCGCTCCAGACTTCCACCGGCTTGCAGCTAACCTATTCCACGCCGTTCATTTTCTCCGTTCTGGCCTTCGACAACTATTACACGGGCAATCTCACGGATTTCATTGGCCCCATGCAGTACGAGCTGGACAAGCCCACGGTGTACGCAGGCGAGGGCGAGTTCGCGGTTCCGCCCAACGGGTCGACGAACCTGACAGTCTATCCGAACAATGCAGCCAACTTCTACTTCACCGGTCCGTATAACGGTAATTCTCCGTCTCAAACCGGGTTGTTACTGATGTACACCGACGGATTGGCCGGCCAAGAGGACGCCAGGTCACGGTCACTCCGTGATGTAACGGGTATACTAAGGGCTGATGACAGAGCGCGCAACCGGCACCCTTTCCGCCATTCTCATCGATGACGAACAACTGGCGCGCGAGGAACTTTCCTACCTATTGAGGGAATTTCCGGACATCGAGATCCTCGCTACTGGCCGCAATGGTCTGGAGGCCGTCAAGCTGATCGAAAATCTGGAACCCGACGTGGTCTTCCTGGACGTGCAGATGCCCGGCCTGGACGGTCTCGGCGTGATCCAGAACCTGCGCGAGAAGAACGTCCCGCTGCCGCACTTCATTCTCGCCACGGCCTACGATCAGTACGCCATCCAAGCCTTCCGCTGGGAAGCGTTGGATTATTTGCTGAAGCCGATCGAGAAGGATCGGTTGGCCCTGGCCATCGAGCGGGCGCGCAAAGCCGTTACTGACAAAACCAAGACCGCGCCTCAACCGGAGATCGCGCCGCTGCGAGGCGCGCCGCAACGCACCAAGCTGCTGGTCAAAAACAACAATCGCAACTTCATCGTCGACGCGCAGGACGTGGTCTACGCCACCATCGATGACGGACTCATCACGGTGGTGGCAACCAACGTGGAGGGCGAATCGAATTACCGCACCATCGAAGAACTGCAATCCAACCTCGATCCCGCCACCTTCTGGCGCGTGCACCGGTCGTTCCTGGTGAATATTCATCGGATCAAGGAAGTGATCCCGTGGTTCAAGTCCAGCTTCCAGCTCCGCATGGATGATAAGAAGCAAACCGAAGTGCCCGTGAGCCGCGTGCAAACCAAGCGGCTGCGCGCGCTGTTGAAACTTTAATCCCCGCTCAGAGGCCTATGTCTACTGCTGCTCCCAGTCGCGCCGCGGTCACTATTCGCCGCGCGAAACCTGAAGACGCGCCCGCTTGCGGGCAAATCTGCTACGAAGCTTTTTACAAGATCAGCACCGATCACAATTTTCCGCCCGATTTTCCCTCGCCGGAAATGGCCGCGGGAATGTTCACCCACATGTTTTCGCACACCGGATTCTACTGCGTGGTGGCCGAAGCCGATGGCCGCATTGTTGGAAGCAACTGCCTGGACGAACGCGACGCCATCGCCGGCATCGGACCCATCACCATCGATCCGAAGACGCAAAATCGCGGTGCCGGCCGCAAGCTGATGGACGCCGTGCTGGATCGCGCGCGCGAGCGCAGCTTCGCCGGAGTCCGTCTGGTGCAGGCAGCGTTCCACAATCGCTCGCTTTCGCTCTACACTACGCTGGGCTTCGACGTTCGCGAGCCGCTGGCCGTGATCCAGGGCCCGGCCATCAAGAAGACCTACGACGGATATGCGGTGCGCCCGGCGCGGCCGTCCGATCTTGAGGCGTGCAACGAAGTCGCGCTTCGCGTGCATGGCGTGCACCGGGGCGGCGAACTCGCGGACGCCATTCGACAAGGTACATCGACCGTCGTCGAACGTCACGGCCGCATCACCGGATACGCCAGTTCGTTGGCATTTTCCGGGCACGCTGTGGCAGAGACCAATCCGGACCTCCAGGCGATCATCGCAGCGGCGGACGGTTTCGGAGGCCCAGGAATACTCGTGCCATCGCGCAACGCGGAGCTCTTCCGCTGGTGCCTGGCCAATGGCCTGCGCGTGGTCCAGCCCATGACGCTAATGTCTCTCGGACTCTACAGCGAACCGAGGGGCGCGTTCCTGCCTTCGATACTTTATTGAGGCACGGGCTCTTCTTCGCGGACACCGACTCCCTGACGGTCGCGGCTCAGTAAGTTCCCGGTTCCAACCGACGGTGTCCCGAGCCGTGAACCGGCTGTCATCGGACGTCGGAAGAATTGACAACCTGGACTGTCGCGCCGCTCGCCAGCGAGTCGGGCGGATTGGCAATCACCAAATCGTTTTCATTGAGGCCGGTGACGATCTCGACTTGGTTGCCGTAATCCTTGCCGAGCACTACCGGGACGAGTTCGGCCTGCTTGCCGTTGCGAACCACGCCAACGCGCAAGCCCTCGCTGCGGAACATCAGCACGCTGACGGGCAAAATGAGCGACCGCGAACCTTCTGGAATCAGCAGATGGACTTCGGCGTAAGCTCCTGGCCGAAGCTCGCCCGACGCGTTGTCAACGTCAACCTCCGTCAGCAGCGTCCTGGTTGCCTGATCGATGGCCCCCGAGGTGCGGACCAATTCGCCGGGAAAACGGCGGCCGGGAAATTCAGCCAACGTCAGATATGACTTGAGGCCAGGAACGGCCGCGCGCGAATCCGCTTGCGGAACGCTGACATAAACGCGGAGCTTGGCGGTAGCGGCCATGTGGAAAAGTTCCTGGGCCGCGCCACCGTTGCCGGCATTGATGAGCGCGCCGACATCAATGTTGCGAGCCGTTATGATGCCGTCAAACGGCGCTTTCACCGTTTCATAGTTCTGCATCTCCTGCAACCGGCCGAGATTGGCCTCGGCCGCGGCAATGTTGCTGCGCGCGGCCGCAATGGCCTGCTCGAGCGCATTGAGATTAGCCACTTGCGCCTGATACTGCGCTTGATACTGATCGTTCTCCTGGCGCGAGACCGCGCCCTTCTTCACCAGATTCTGCCAGCGCTCCGCGGTGACGCGAGCGATCTCTTCGTTGGCCTTGCCTTGCTGCTGGTTGGCGATTGCCTGATCCAAAGACGCCCGAGTCTGTTGCAGTGTAGCTTTGGCCTGAGTGACCTGCTGATCGACCTCTGGCGCTTCGATCGTCGCCAGCACTTGCCCGGCCTTCACGTGTCCGCCGATGTCGACGTTCCATTGCTTCAAGTAACCACTGGAGCGCGCGTAGATGGGCGAGTCGGTGAAGGCCTGAACGTTACCTGGGAGCACGACGTCGTCCTTCATGGCGCCGGGTTTCGGGTGGATGACCGAGACGGTGGGAACCGCGAGTTCCTGCGTGGTTTCCTTTACCGCGGCGGCGGTCTGGATGCGCGCGTTGATGCCCCAGAAAACGACGCCTGCCACGATCAGCACGGCGAGCACAAGGAGAACCACTACCCTCAGCGTTCGTGGACGCGCGGGCGGAGGACCGGGAGGCGGAATTGGCCTATTCGCGATCGGAGTCTCCAGCATGGTCCTGTTATCTAGCATCGGCAATTACTCGACTCCGGTGCAACATGCTGAACACGGTGGGCACGAAGAACAGCGTGGCGATGGTGGCGCAAATCAATCCGCCAATCACGGCGCGGCCGAGCGGGGCGTTTTGTTCGCCGCCTTCTCCCATTCCCATGGCCATGGGGATCATGCCGATGATCATGGCGAACGCGGTCATCAGCACGGGCCGAAAGCGAGTGAAGCCGGCTTCGAGCGCGGCGCGCGTGGGATCGCCTTCCGCCGCGAGATGTTCTTTGGCGAAGCTGATGACCAGAATGCTATTGGCGGTAGCTACGCCGACGCTCATGATGGCGCCCATCAACGCGGGAACGCTTAAGGTAGTGCGAGAGATAAAGAGAAAGATGACGATGCCGGCCATGGCGGCGGGCAGCGCGGTGATGATGATGAACGGATCGAGCCAGGATTGGAAATTGATCACGATGAGGAAATAGACCAGGACGATGGAAAGAGCCAGGCCGCCGAGCAGGCCGCGGAACGAAGACTGCATGGTGTCGATCTGGCCTCGGACGATCAACTGCGAGCCGCGCGGCAGGTTCGGCCGTGCCTTTTCGACGATGCGGTCGATGTCGGTGGCGACGCCGCCGAGGTCGCGATCCTGCACGTTTCCGAAAATGTCGATGGCGCGTTGGATATTGTAGTGCGAAACGACGGCCATCTCGGCCCGGCGGCTGGTACTGACGACATCGCCCATGATTTCGGGGCGGTGCGCGGTCTCGCCGGTGATGGGGATATTGTTCAGATCGCCGACGGACGAGATGTCGTATTGCGGTGTCTGGGCCACCAAACTGTAGCTCACGCCGTTTTTGGGATCGAGCCAAAAGGAGGGCGTGGTTTGAAAACTCCCGCTCAATGAGATCAGCAGACTGTTGGCGACATCGAGCTGCGAGTAGCCGCTCTCGATGGCCTTGGTGCGATTGACGTTGACTTGAATTCGCGGAAGGTCAAATAACTGGTGGATGCGGAGATCCACCGCGCCGGGCACGGTACGGAGCTCGCCGAGAAGGGTGGTGGCGAAAGCGTGGTTGGCGGCCAGATTGGGGCCGGAAACTTGAATGTCGATGGGCGCGGGCAGACCGAAGTTCAGAATCTGGCTGATGATGTCGGCGGGCAGGAAGTAGAAAGACACGCCTGGAAACTCGCGCGGCAGTTTGCGGCGGAGCTCGTGAACGTAGAGATCCGACGGCCGGTGACCTGGTTTGAGCGTGACCAGAACATCCGCGTCCATGGTGCCAACCGGCGCCGAGTTGCTGTAGGCCATGTTGATGGAGCTGTACGGCAGGCCGATGTTATCGATGATGCTGGCGAGGTCGGACGCGGGAATGGTTTCGCGCATCGCGGTTTCGATCAAGTCGCCCAGGCGGGCGGTCTCTTCGATGCGGGTGCCGGTTTTGGCTCGGAAATGCAGGTTGAACTGGCCGGCGTCGGTGGCGGGGAAGAAGTCGCGCCCGAGCCAGGGGATCAGGAGAAAGGCAGCGGCGCAGAGCGCGAGGAACGCGGGAACGAAGACTCCGCGGCGGCGAATGCAGGTTTCGAGAGCCCGCAGATAAGCGCTGCGCGCAGCGTGGAATCCGCGCTCGAACGCGCGCTGGAATCGTGCGGCGAGGTTCCAGGATGGAGGCTCGGAAGCGTTATGCCCGCGTACCTTGAGCAGGTACATTGCGAGCGTCGGCACCAGCGTGCGCGATAGAACGTAGGAGGCCAGCATCGCGAACACCACGGCTTCGGCCAGAGGGATGAACAGATAACGCGCGACGCCGGTAAGGAAAAACATCGGGATGAAGACGATGCAGATGCAGAGCGTGGAGACGAGCGCCGGCAGCGCGATTTGAGCAGCGCCCTCGAGGATGCCGGTATGCAGGTCCTTGCCCTCGTCGAAATTGCGATCGATGTTTTCGATGGTGACTGTGGCGTCGTCCACCAGGATGCCGACGGCCAGGGCCAGGCCGCCGAGGGTCATGATGTTGATGGTTTCGCCGAGCGCGCTTAAGGCGCAAATGGAGCAGAGGATCGAAAGAGGGATCGAGATTGCGATGATCAAAGTGCTGCGCCAGCTCCCGAGAAAGAGCAGGATCATGATGGCGGTAAGACACGCGGCGAGCATTGCCTCGCGGACCACTCCGTTGACGGCGGCGCGGACGAACAGCGACTGGTCGGCGATCGGCTCAATCTTCAGAGCGGGCGGCAGCGTGCCGGCGATTTTGGGCAGCATGTCGCGCACTTCCTTGACGATGTCGAGCGTGGAGGTGTCGCCAATTTTCAGGATGCTGAGCAAGGTGCTGCGCTGGCCGTTGCGGCGGACGATGTTGGTTTGGGGCGAGAAGCCGTCGCGCACGTTCGCGACGTCGCGCACATAGATGGTGCTGTTCCCGGCGGCCTTGACCGGAAGATCGTTGAGCTCTTGGACCGTCTCGGGGCTGGCATTGAGGCCGACGTCATATTCGAACTGCCCAATTTTCGATGTGCCGGTGGGCAGGATCAGGTTCTGGGTGTTGACGGCGTTGACGACGTCGGCAGGCGAGAGGCCTTTGGACTGGAGCAGCGCGGGCTGAAGATCGATCATCACCTGGCGCTGCTTTCCTCCATAGGGCCAGGGCACCGCCGCGCCTTTCACGGTGGCGAGCTGAGTACGGATGAAGTTGGCGGCGTAGTCGAACAGTTGCTGCTCCGAGAGACCTTGACCGGAAAGCGCGAGCTGAAGGATGGGGACGCTGGAGGCGCTGTACACGATCATGAAGGGCGGCGAGGCGCCCGGCGGCAGCGAATGGATGGTGCCCTGCGCGACGGCGGTGAGCTCAGCCATCGCCATGTCGACGCGAGTGCCGGCATGGAAGAAGACCTTGATGATGCTCCGGCCGTTGACGGTTTGTGATTCCATGTGATCGATGTCGGTGACTACGGTGGTGAGCGAGCGCTCATATTGTGAAGTGATGCGCTCTTCCATTTCTTCGGCGCTAAGACCGGTGTAACTCCACAGCGCGGCGATTACGGGGATGTCGACGTTGGGGAAGATGTCGGTGGGCGTGCGCAGGATGACCAGCGGGCTGATCAGCAGGATCAGGAGCGCCAGAACAATGAACGTGTACGGTCGGTTGAGCGCGATTTTAACGATCCACAATTGACAGCTAGCCCCGATCTTATTGTAGCTTATAGTCAAAGTGGAGCTTGCGCTAGCGTAAGATATATCGTACGCTAGTATCGCCGATATATTACGTTCGACTGTATCGAATGGAAGGGTGGGCTCAAATGCGATACGGATCTGGAGATTGGGGAAGTTGGGCTTATGCCCCGCCATGGAGTAGGCGAGGACGGTTTTTCGGAGCGGGCGAGGTGCGGATTGCGATCTTGTCGCTGCTGTCGGATAAGCCGCGGCACGGCTACGAATTGATGAAGGAGCTGGAGGCGCGATCGGGCGGAAGCTATCGCGTGAGCGCGGGCACGATGTACCCGGCGCTGCAGCAACTGGAAGACGAGGGGATGATCGTCTCCGAGACTAAGGACGGCAAGCGGGTGTACCAGCTCACCGAGCTCGGGAGGCAGGAGTTGCAGCGCGAGAGCGCGACGGCGGAGGACATCTGGCGCCGGACGTCGGACTGGGGCGATTGGGGGGAGTGGATCGTGGGGAGTCCGCTGGGTCCGCTGATGAAGGCTACGTTTCGCGCGATGAAACATGCGACACGGGATCCGCAACTGCGGAGGCAGGTGGAAGAGATTCTGGACCGGGCGCGGAGGGACCTCGAAGATTTGTGAGTGCTAACCGCACGGCAATTGCGCTTGAAGATTACCGGCGGTTTTACGCTGAGGAGATCGCAGCGGTAACCGCTCTGCGATCAGCCGCCCTGATGGAGGCGTTCGCGAAGATGCCTCGCGAGCATTTTCTCGGGCCAGGGCCATGGGAGATTGCAGGGCCTGATTTCGGCATGGGACCGCAGGTGAACTATCGCGCGACCGAAGACGCGGATCCGCGCCGGATCTATCACAACGTGGCGGTTGTGATTCAAAGGCAGCGCAATTTGAACAACGGGCATCCGGGCACGCTGGCAGCATGGTTGGATCGGCTGGAGGTGGCGCCGGGCGAGCACGTGTTTCATGTTGGAGCGGGTCTGGGATATTACACCGCGATCCTGAGCGACCTGGTGGGCGCGGCGGGGCGCGTGACGGCGATTGAAGTGGACGCCGATCTGGCAACACGCGCGCGGGCGAACTTGGACCCGTGGCCGAATGTGGATATGCGGACCGGAGATGGCGGCGAGTTCGATCCTGGGCCGGTAGACGCGATCTTCGTGAACGCGGGCGTTACGCATCCGCATCCGTTGTGGCTGGATCGGCTGACGGACGGCGGGCGCTTGCTGCTTCCATTGACGTTCGACGTTGGCGGCGGGATCGGCAAGGGCGTCATGATGTTGGTTCGGCGCGAAGGCGATCGCTACGCGGCGCGTTTCTTGACGCTGGTGATGATTTACTCGTCAACCAGCGTGCGCGATGCGGAGGTGAATGGGCTGCTCATGAGGCAGATCGGCTCGCCCAAGCTGTTTTCAGTGCAGTCGCTGCGCCGGGATGCGCATGAGGCGGAGGAGACGTGCTGGCTGCACGGGAAGGGCTTCTGCTTTTCGGGACGGGCGCCGGGATAGCGGCTACTTGGATGGTTCGCCGTCGGAAGGGAATTCGAAGGTCTCGCCGCCGGTGTGCACGATGAGCGTACCGGGGCCGAGAGTTTTGCCATTGCTGGGGAAGAACACGGCGCCATCGGTGGATTCACCGGAGGCAAGCTTAGTGGTCACCAGGGCCAGAGCGGATGCGGCGGCGCCGGCCTTCAGCCGTGACGAGACACCGTAGGCCAGCGCGGCCTGACGGCGGGCTTCGTAGCCGTTGGTGGTCTGCATGTGCTCGTTACCGTAGACGCCGCGTTCATAGGTGGTGACCAGTTTGATCACATCGTGACGGCCGGCTTTGGCGAGCATGGTGTTCACGACACTCAGGGCGGACGAGGCTTGCCACACGGCGCCATCCAACTGGTGGTAGGTGAAATCCTCGGGCTTGACGGTCCAGGAGACCGGCGAACCGTTGGACATCGAAACCTGCATGATGGAATATTCCTTCAAGTGCGCGGGCAGGTAAGCGAACATGACGGTGACGCCGCCCTTGGTGAGCGTTTTGTACAACAGTCCGTTGGATTCGAATGGGATGATCTGCGCGGAGAGCAGGGCGCAGGCCAAGCCCAGCGCAATTAACCTCATAGTCCCATGATAGAGCCGGATGGTGCGGAAGCAATAGCAGTTTGGAGACGATTCCGAGATTCGTCATAATGGAATTTATGTCGACGGTAACCACAAAGACGGCCCGGGACGTGGCCCGGCCGCTCAGCTCCAACAAGCATCTGCTGCGATGGGTGGAGAAGATGGCGGAGTTGACCAAGCCTCGGGACATTCATTGGGTGGACGGCTCCGGGGAAGAGAACGCGGCGCTGTGCGCGCAGATGGTGGAGAGCGGCACGTTCATCAAGCTGAATCAGGATCTTTGGCCGGGTTGTTATTACGCGCGCTCGGATGCGAGCGATGTGGCGCGCGTGGAGGACCGGACGTTCATCTGCTCGCTGGCGAAAGACACCGCCGGGCCGACCAATAACTGGGTGAATCCGTTTGAGATGCGCAAGACGCTGAAGAGGCTTTTCAGCGGATGCATGCGTGGGCGAACGATGTATGTGCTGCCCTTCAGCATGGGTCCCATCGGATCGCCCATGTCGCAGATCGGCGTGCAGCTCACCGATTCACCTTACGTGGTGGTGAACATGCGCATCATGGCGCGCATCGGGCTGAAGGTGTTTCAGGAGATCGACAAGGACGTGAAGCGCGTGGTGCCGTGCATGCACAGCGTGGGCATGCCGCTGGAGCCGGGGGTTCGGGACGTGCCGTGGCCGTGCAACGACGAGAAGTACATCGTGCATTTCCCCGAGACGCGCGAGATCTGGTCGTACGGATCGGGCTACGGCGGCAATGCGCTGCTGGGCAAAAAGTGTTTCGCGCTCAGGATCGCTTCCAACATCGCGCGCGATGAAGGCTGGATGGCGGAGCACATGCTGATTGTGGGCGTGGAAGATCCGGAGGGCGAGAAGACCTACGTGGCGGCGGCGTTCCCGAGCGCCTGCGGCAAGACCAACTTCGCGATGCTGATTCCGCCCAATAGATTCGAGGGCTGGAAGGTGTGGACGGTGGGCGACGACATCGCCTGGATCAAGCCGGATGAGAACGGGCGGTTGCGGGCCATCAATCCGGAAGCGGGATTTTTCGGCGTGGCGCCGGGGACTTCGGTGAAGACCAATCCGAACGCGATGTCGACGCTGGCGCGCAACTCGATTTTCACCAACGTGGCGCTGACGCCGGAGGGCGGCGTGTGGTGGGAGGGCATGACGGACGAGCCTCCGGCCGAGTGCCTGGATTGGCGCGGCAACCTGTGGACGCCGCAGATCGCCAAAGAGACCGGGGCCAAGGCGGCGCATCCGAATTCGCGTTTTACTGCGCCGGCAGCG
>Ga0182015_10005018_pt1 | contig 13971 bp, 12 predicted proteins | sample 712P3MmetaG_FD_120478 | JGI IMG/M metagenome (GOLD analysis project Ga0182015, IMG submission 120478) | Permafrost microbial communities from Stordalen Mire, Sweden - 712P3M metaG | ecosystem: Environmental > Terrestrial > Soil > Wetlands > Permafrost | place: Sweden: Stordalen | collected...
AGTGGCAAAACCTCCCGCGGCAAACGGCAGAAAGACGCCGCCGTTCTGTCCCGTCGTGGATTGCAAGCGCATCTTCTTTTTCGTCTCCAGTTCCTCTCGAGTGATGCCTTCCATCGCTTGCCCAGTGAGTGCCTGCTCGATCAGCTCGTCGACAGTGTCGCGGAAGCAGGGCTCGGGGAAGCCCATGCGCTGCCCTAGCTGACCAAAGAGCCAGACGTTCGACCGGGCTTCCCCGAGCGGCGCGATGGCTTGCTCTGATAGCTGGAGATAGTAGTGACCATAAGCACCCTGCAGGTCCTTGTGCTCCAGAAAGGTGGTCGCCGGCAGCACAATATCGGCGTAGTCGGTGGTGTCAGTGAAGAACTGCTCGTGGACCACGGTAAAAAGATCGCTGCGCATCATTCCGCGCACCACGGCGTTTTGGTTGGGAGCAATGGCTGCAGGGTTCGAGTTGTAAACGAACAACGCCTTGACCTGCGGGCCGTCTGCCGGGGAATCCCCAAGCTCGGTGAGCGCGTGGCCGAGCCGAGACATGTTGACGATGCGAGCCGGGCGCGCTAAAGGGCTGGCAAGCATCAAGTCGGGCCGTTCGAGGGCAACCGAGTTGAAACCGAAGGCTCCGCTGAGCGAGAGCTGCAGTCCTCCGCCGAGCTGCTTCCACGCGCCGATGAGGGCCGGCAGCATGCACACGGCGCGCGCGGCGGCCCCACCGTTCTGCGAGCGCTGTATCCCGTAGTTCAAACGGATGACGGCTGGAGCCGTGGTCGCATATTCGCGTGCCAGACGCTCGATATCCGCGGCAGGAACACCGGTTAGACCGGCAACATGCTCCGGCGTGTAAGGCTGAACATGCTGCCGCAGCGCCTCAAATCCGTGGGTGTGTGCGGCGACGTACTCCCGGTCGTAGAGTCCTTCTTCGATCAGGACGCGCATGAGGCCCAGTGCCAGGGCCGTATCCGTTCCGGGCTGGATAGGTATGTGCCAGTCAGCGACCTTTGCTGTGCGGGTTCGGTAGGGGTCGATGACCACGAGCTTGGCGCCGTGGCGGCGTGCTTCTTCTACGAAGGGCCACAGGTGAACGTTGTTGCCATGGATATTTGCCGCCCAGGCGATGATGTAGCGGGCATGGCGGAAGTGTTCCGGCTCGGTGCCCATCTTTTTTCCGTAGACCGACACCAGCGCATCGCCGCCTGCGGTCGCACAAATGGTGCGATCGAGCCGCGAGGCGCCGAGGCGGTGGAAGAAGCGCCGATCCATCGAACCGTAGCCGAGTACGCCGATGGTCCCAGCGTAAGAATAAGGAAGAATGGACTCCGGACCGTGTTCCCGGCTGATCTGCTGCAGCCGTTCCGCTATCAGGTCGAGGGCCTGGTCCCAGCTAATCGGTTCAAAAACGTCTGCCTCGCGACCGTAAGGCGTTCTCCCTTTCGGCGCTCCTGCCCGGCGGCGCATGGGGTAGAGCAACCGTGCAGGAGAATAGACGCGATCCAGATACTTGGCCACCCTACCGCAAAGAAAGCCGCGAGTGACTGAATGATCCGGGTCGCCCTGCACCCGCGTGGCCTTCCCGAGCTCATCAATCGTGACCAGAACCGCGCACGAGTCCGGACAGTCGTGCGAACAGACGGTATGGACGGTTTTCGCTGGAGGCATAATTCATTGTAGTAGCTGCCCCACGCACTCCAGCGACAAAGCCCGGATGAAATTTGGACGGGTGGCCCACGTTCGCACCAGCGTACGTGGGCCGAAAAAATGGGGCGAAGCCCCTCCAAAGCCTTCACTGGATTGATCAGAATCCGCGGCAGGACTGGGGAAGCAATCGAAACAAATCGTTTTCGGCCCACGTACGCTGGTGCGACCCGGATTTCCTGTACGCGGTTACCATCCACGGTCACGTGTGCGGCTTTCGTTAAGGAAAGCCGCATGAATTTTCTAGACCTCGCCAAGCCTCACAGGAAATCCGGCGGAACGTGGGGCACCCGTCCAGTTTCTGAGAAGGTTTGTTGGGAGACCGTGTTCGGTTCCAACCGGCTTTGCTTTATCTTCGATCCATGAGAAACGGTCGAATTCACTTTTTGCTGGTTATCGCCGTGATGCTCGCAGCTTCGTTGCGGCCACAACTCGCGATGGCCCAGGTCAACGCACCCGCCGAAGCGGCCATTCGCCACCTGCTTGATCAACAGACGGCAGACTGGAATCGAGGCGACGTAGAAGCCTTTATGAAAGGCTATGAAGACGCGCCTACCACCACCTTCGTTGGCCAAACGGTGCAGTACGGCTACGCGACGATTCTCGAGCGCTACAGGAAGCTCTATGCGACGCCGGCGGCGATGGGCAAGCTAACGTTCACCCATCTCGCCATCCGGGTCCTGGATGCCGAATACGCAACCGCTACCGGCAATTTTCATTTAGATCGAACTGCCGCTGGGGGTGGCAATGCGGATGGCATCTTTTCGCTGGTGTTCCGTAAGGATGCGCAAGGATGGAAAATTATCCTGGACCACAGCAACCGCGTCAGCTGACGCTCAGATTTGTAAAACTTCTCGTTCCTTGTTGCGACACATCTCTTCCATGCGGCGAATCTCGTCGTCGGTCAACTTCTGAATCTCCTCCAGGGACCGCTTCTCCTCGTCCTCGGAGATCTTCTTGTCCTTGGCGGACTTCTTGATCATGTCATTCCCGTCGCGGCGTATGTTGCGCACTCCGGTGCGATGATCTTCGAGTGTCTTATTGAGGTGCTTGACCACTTCTCGGCGCCGCTCCTCCGTCATCGGAGGAATGGGAATCCGGACGATCTTGCCATCATTCTGCGGGTTGAATCCGAGGTCGGATGCGCGCAACGCCTTCTCGATATCGCTGACGATGGAAGGATCCCAAGGCTGGATCAGGATCAGGTTGGCATCCGGAGCTGTAACCTGGGCGACCTGGTTGAGAGGCATATCACTGCCGTAGTAAGGCACCTTGATCTGGTCGAGCATGTGGACCGAAGCACGGCCGGTGCGGGTGGAGGCGAGGTTGGCGCGAAAATCGTCGACAGCTTTTTCCATCCGCGATTTAAGCTGCTGCTGAATATCTTTGAGAGCGGGAATACTGCCCATTACCGAGACTGCCATCGTCATCTTCCTCAATCGGTCAAAAGTGTCATGTAAGTAGCGTCACACCCGAGGACGCTGCCTGCTCACGCGCGTGGTAAGAGGAGCGCACCAGCGGTCCGGACTCAACGTGGCGGAAACCCATGCCGAGAGCCTCTTCGCGCATGTAGGCGAACTCCTCCGGCGTGTAATAACGTGCCATGGGCAGGTGATCTTTGGATGGACGCAGATATTGCCCAATGGTCAACACGTCCGTTCCGACTGCAGCCAGGTCGCGGTACACCTGCAGCAGCTCGTGCATCTCTTCTCCCAGCCCCACCATAACGCCAGACTTGGTAGTCAGGCGCGGGTTGACGACCTTCGCGTATTCCAGCAGACGCAGCGTCCTCTGGTAACGAGCGCCCGATCGGACCACGCGATAGAGCCGGGGCACCGATTCGGTGTTGTGGTTCAATATCTCCGGGTGTGCCTCGACAACGATGCGGATCGCTTCTTCCCGGCCCTGAAAGTCGGGGATAAGCACTTCTACCTGGCAGCCTGGCGCCTGGCGTCGAATCTCTTCGATGACCATGGCGAAAGCGCGAGCACCTCCGAGAACATCGTCATCACGGTTCACGCTGGTGATCACTGCATGTTTCAGATCGAGCAGGGCGACCGCCTCAGCCACGCGGCGAGGTTCGTCGAAGTCGATGGGGTCCGGGCGGCCCTTGGGGACGGCGCAAAAGCCGCAGCGCCGGGTACAGGCATTCCCCAGCATCATGAAGGTTGCGGTGCGCTGGTTCCAGCACTCGCCGATGTTCGGGCAGTGCGCTGACTCGCAAACTGTGTGCAGGTTAAGCGACCGCGCCAGGCTTTTCAGGTCGTGGTAGTTCTCACCCACGGGCGCTCGCGCCTTGAGCCAAGCCGGCTTGGGGGCTGGACGGCGTGGGCTTTGGTCGATCTGGACAAGGTCAATCACGCTGATTCCATTGTATCGGTAGTCCCCTCTAGCGAAGCCGGCCAGTGACCTGGGGGCGCACCAGGTAGAGAAAAAACACGAGATTCAGCACCGCCATCAGCACCCATTGACCCTGATGAAAGCGAAAGAGGCTATAGCATCCGAAACACATGCAGAGGAAGACCGCGCCCAGAGTGAGCGCCCATCCCCACCGGCGCATGCGGATCAGTCCCAGGCCGGCGACGGCAAAAACGGAGGACAGGATAAGAATGGCTGCCGGATAGTGGTGGGTAAGCACCCCCGCCACGCCCATCAAGGCGAGCGCCAGCATCCAGAGCGAGATCGCCGCCATACCCGGCAGGGGTAATTTGGCAACGGGAGTAGGGGCGCCGGTCATAAAGTGTGGAGGTAGGCCATCAGATCCTGAAGCTGCTGATCCGACAGTGTATTGCCCAGGGCCGGCATCATGCCTCTGCCGTGCACAATAACCGCACTGACACGGGTGTCATTGGATGCCGCGCCGCTGGGCAGGTAGGGTTTGCGAAAGAGGCCCCCGAGGCCCGGACCTTGCATGCCTTTGTCTGTATCGGCGTAGTGGCAGCCGGAGCATAGGCTCACAAAGATCTGCTGGCCGCTGGCTTCATGTGGAGTGAGCGCGCTGAGCGGCTTGGATGGAGGCAAATGGTTGCATCCACAAGCGGTTAGTAAACAAGCGCCCAGAATGAATCGGGTTTTGAGAAGGGCAAGGTTCAATTCGACTCCGCGATCGCGGCGACGATCTTGTCCATGGCCGTGCGATCTGCGGGCGCGGCGGGACTGTGATCCGTGCACATGATGGAGAAGACGACCGTCTTGCCGCTGGCGGCAACTACATAGCCGCTCAAAGCACGTGCTTCTCCCAAGGTGCCCGTCTTGGCGAAGACTTTGCCGTCGAGCAAGGGCTGCTTGAAGCGGGTGGAGAGGGAGCCGTCGACTCCTCCGACAGGAAGAGAGGTACGGAACGCCTCGCCCCAGCTTTGCCGCGAAGCGTAGGCAAGCAGGGTGGCCAATGCCCGCGGGGTAACCAGATCCTGAACGGAGAGCCCGCAGCCGTCAAAAAGCACAAAGTCTCCTGGGAGGACGCCGGCGGTGACCAGGAACTGGCGCACCACTCGCGTGCCTTCCAGCAGGGATCCGTCGGAGCTCTCCAACTTGCCCAGCGTTCGGAGAGTGATCTCGGCGTGAAGATTTTGGCTGACCTTGTTGGTCACAACCAGGTCATCGCCCAGGGGCGGTGAAACGTGGGAAGCCAGTAGAGTCTGCCCTGCATTGGTGGCCTGTACGTTTTCGACAGAAATGGGATGGAGCGCGATGGGCTGTGCCTGCCCGGAAAGGAAGTCGCTCGTGTCCGAGGACAGCCGATGTTGCGCCCGGGCGGTCCCACCGACCTGGACTCCCCGTGCCAGGAGCATTTCCCGGAGCGAGCGAGCGGCATATTCGGCGGGATCCTCGATCGCCAGGGCGGCGTGTACGCCCTGTTGGCCGAGAGGAGTCCGGCCAAAGAGGCGCACAGTGAGCCCACCCGGAGAGCGCTCAATCCCTGGCTTTCCAGGATCGTCCGGAGAGCCGGTAGTGAGCGAATTGTCGAGGGTATAGTACGCGGTGGGAGGGAGCCAACTGGCCCCGGCAGCCTCGCCTACCTGCGCGGCAGGCATGGCATTGAGGTAGACCTCATTATCGTTCACGCTGAGGGCCGAGACCGGAGCGCCATACCCCCATTGCAGGTCATCCCAGCTCCAGCCCGCACCATAGCGCTCGTAGAGAAACCAGGTGTCGTCGCCGACAATATCCCCGGTTACGGAATGGACACCATGGCGAACGATCTGGTCGGCCATATCCTCAAGCGCTGCTAACGGCGGACCGGTTCGTTCGGTTCTGACTCCATACGGCATGGTGCGCGCAGACATATTGGGATCACCCACGCCGAAGATCGTGATGTTGCCACGAATCTCGCCCGAATGACCAATCGCGGCGTTGCTGGTGACCAGTGTGGTGAAAGTCAGACCGCTGGGCAACAGGGCATACGCCGCCGCCGTCGTAAGCAATTTGGCATTCGATGCCGGGTTGAAGTATTGGCTGTCGTTGAGCGCGTAGATGCGGCTGCCGTCGAGCGTAACCACGGAGACGCCCCAGTGCGCTTGATTCACACCGGGATCGGCAAGAATACGGGCCACGGCCTGAGGCAACGGCAACTTGCGTCCAGCGGTACGTTTCGCCGGGGCCGAGACTGCAGTCCCCGCAGAGAGTAGGACCAGCATCAGGATGAGATAGGGGGAGCGCGAGTACATGTCTCTGCGCGGAGTGTACCCTACGTTCGCCCAGCCGCCCTAAAATGGTAAGAGATGCCCTTTGCTTTGCGTACCTCCTACAACTGGAAGCTGCGCACGCGTTCCCTGCCCCTGGGAAAGCGGACCGTGGTGATGGGCGTGCTGAACACGACGCCGGACTCTTTTTCCGACGGAGGTGTGTTTCGCACCCACGCGGAGGCGATTGAGCATGCCTTGGCAATGTTCGACGAAGGCGCAGACATCGTAGATATCGGCGGTGAATCCACCCGGCCCGGAAAACGAGAACGTGTCGGCGCCCGCCAGGAAATCGACCGCATTCAGCCTGTCCTGGAAGGTGTGCTGCGCCATCGGCCCCAGTCGATACTATCCGTTGATACCTATAAGGCTGCGACAGCCGCCGCCGCGCTCCAGGCTGGGGCGGAGATCGTCAACGATGTCAGCGGCTTTCTCTGGGACGCGGCTATGGCCCAGATGTGCGTCGCGGCAAGTTGCGGGGTCATCCTGATGCACACTCGCGGCCGTCCGGAGGAGTGGCAGTCGCAACCTGCTTTGGAACCCGACGAGATAGTCCCCCTGGTCAAGCTGGAGTTGGAACAGCGAGTGCATGAAGCCATGAAAGCGGGGGTCGAGCGCGAACGAATCGTTGTCGATCCGGGATTTGGCTTCGGCAAGGTCTTGAAGCAAAATTACTTCTTGCTTGCGGGGCTCGAGGAACTGACCCGGCTGGGAGTGCCGCTCCTCGCCGGCGTCTCCCGCAAGGCATTTCTGGGGAGAACCCTGTCTCCCCTCTACAGGGGACTGGATGCACCGACCGACCGGCGCGGAAATGCGTCTCTTGCGGCGATGACCGTGGCTATTCTGGCTGGGGCTCAGCTGGTAAGGGTTCACGAAGTTCGTTCGACCCGAGAGGCGGCGGTCATCGCCGATGCCGTTCTGGGGGCGCTGCAAGACTCCGCACTGCTTCAAGATGGGGAGACAGATAGGCGGACGCCCACCGGATACAAGGCAAGCTCTTAGTGCTTGCCTTCTTCGCCTGAGACCCGGCTGGCCTCAAAGCTAACGATTCTCCACTGGCCGTCCCGATTGCTGTAAACGCGGGTATAACGGTAGCGTCCGCTGATATCGCGGTCGCCGTTCTTCCCGATCACGTCGGCCTTGGAGGTGACCACGGCAGTATCCCCGTAGATTCTGACTTTAATGTCGCTGAGGTCTAGCTGCGTGATGTGAAACGCTCCGCTGCGGCGCCGTGAGAGTTCGTCCGCCTTGGTTTCTAATGTGCCGTTGGCGCTGATGCCGAGGTAGTCATCGGCCAGCAGGCGATCGACCGCGTTGACGTTATTCGTCAGCTGGGCCTGGCGCCAGTCGAGTTCCAGCCCCTCTATCTCTTTGTGAACGCTCTCATGATGGGGAAAACCGGCATGGGCGGGGATTGTGAACGCAGAAAGAAATATGAGGACGAGCGACAGTCTGCCGACCGTGGGAAGCAGCCAACGATGCTCGGAGTGAGCGCACATAAGCGTACCGGATGTTAGTCCGCGTCCGAATAGGGAGTCAAAAATGAAACTCCAGAGTGACAGTTTTCGCGCCTGAACGCAATGCCCCGGGGCTTGGACTGCAACCGCCAGGAAGTCTCCATGGTCTATGGAACGGATCATTCATCAAGTGGGATGCAGAACAAGAGGATGCAGAACAGGCTGGGCGATCTTCACCATTCGCTTCGCGTGGCGCAGTTCGGTGAACGGGGCGTCCCACCAGCTCTTCCCTACAGGCCACTAGACGACTGCCGTCAGGTTCTCCAGCTCTCGCTCGCGCAGCAGCTGATAAAGACCGGCGACGGCGAATTTCTTGAAATGGGGGGTGGTGCGGTGGAGCTCGGCGGCGGCTCGATCGCTGTACTGCTCATAGATCACGACCACGTTGGGGTCATCTTCGACGGTGTGAGGAACATAGCTGACACAGCCCGGCTCCTTGCGTGATGCAAGAGCCAATTCCCGCAGCATTTCGCTGACGCTCTCACGGTCTTCCGGGGCGAATCGCATGCGTACGATAAAGCTGACCATTGTGCCTCTCATTGAACCGGAAATGTCTGTGGGAAAACCTGTTCACGCAGTCTTCGCGGATTGCTACGCCTTGGTCAACCGGATTGCATCCAGTCCAGGGCCTCGGAGAACCCGGGAAGCATCATCGTCTGCTCACGGTCCGGGCCAGTGGAGACCATACCGATACGGGCGCCGGACTCAGCCTCGAGAAAGCGAAGGTATTTCTGCGCTGCCTTGGGTAGTTGATCAAAGTTGGAAATGCCTTCCGTGGAAGCCTGCCAGCCTTCCAGGCTGGTATAAACCGGCTCAATTTTCTCAAATCCGTTGACGTCTGCGGGGATCGTGTCACAGTTCTTCCCGTCTACGCGATAGCCGGTGCAAATCGGGATCTCAGCCAGGCTATCGAGAACGTCCAGCTTGGTGACCACGAGCCATTCCGTGCCGTTGATCTCGTTGGAATAGCGCAAGAGGGGCAAGTCGAGCCAGCCGCACCGGCGAGGCCGCCCGGTGACCGCGCCGTATTCCTGTCCGCGAGCCCGCAGCAGTTCGCTGGTATCGCCCCAGATTTCAGTGGGGAAGGGACCCTCGCCCACACGGGTCACATAAGCCTTGGTTACACCGATGACGGTGCCGATGGCGGTTGGCCCAACGCCGGTGCCAATCACAGCGCCCCCGGCGGTTGCCGAGGAGGAGGTCACGAAGGGGTAAGTGCCATGATCGATGTCGAGCATGGTGCCCTGGGCGCCTTCAAACATCACGCTTTGGCCCTGCCGGATCGCGCCATTCAACAGCGCTGCCGTATCCGTGACAAAGGGCCGGACGCGCTCGGCCGCCTCAGCATACTCGTCGTACATCTTGATCGGGTCGAGCGGGTCGGTTCCAAAAAGTGCGTGGGCGACGGCATTCTTTTCGTTGCAGGCATTCTCAATGTGCGTTTTGAGCAAGCTGCGGTTGAGCAGATCAATGACACGCAGGCCGCTGCGGTGCATTTTGTCTTCATACGCCGGACCGATGCCGCGACTCGTGGTGCCAATTTTTTGCCGCCCTGGAGCATTCTCCGATGCCAGTTCGATCATGCGATGGTAGGGCAAGATCACCTGTGCGCGGTTGGAGACAAAAAGCTGCCCGTCGACGTTGACCCCAAGTTCCCGCAGTTTGCCAACTTCTTTAAGGAAAGCGATGGGATCGAGCACTACGCCGTTGCCGATAACCGCCTTGCAGTCCGGACGCAGAACACCGCAAGGGACCAGTTGCAGGACGAACTTCTTTCCGCGAATGATTACGGTATGCCCGGCGTTGTGACCGCCTGCATAGCGCGCGACCAGCGCAAATCGATCGGAAAGAACGTCGACGATCTTTCCCTTACCCTCGTCGCCCCATTGGGCTCCCAGCACCACTGCAGTTTTGGCTCGCATGGACTCCAATCAATCTCGTACGGCGCACTCTTCCCCCGCCGGGTCGGCCTCTGAATCGAACATCTCTGCGGAGGGGATGCGTAGAATTGTCGATGACAAGTCTTGCGCGACGGCGAAGCTTGTTCCAACTCCAGATCATATAACGGCGCCGGGCGACGACCAAGCACCTGGGTTTATCGATCATTGGTGGCGCGCCCACCGTGAATGAATGGTCCGCCCGTATGCCCCTGCGACAATGACAGAAGACTAACTTATGCCCGAGCTACCTGAGGTTGAAACCATTGCCCGCGGGGTCGATGAGCGTATTCGTGGGGACCGCATCGAAAGTACCTGGTTCAGCAAGAAGCCTGAGCCCTTCAAGTCTTCTGCGCAATTGATGGCGAAAGAGCTGCAGGGGCGAAAAATTGACCGCGTTTACCGCGTCGGCAAACAGATCGTCTTCGATCTGGGGGAAGGCCCATCGACGGACAGGCAATTGTGGCTGCAATGGATCGTGCATCTGGGCATGACGGGACGGCTTTTGGTTGTTGACCCGGCGACGCCGGTTCCCGCACACACGCATGGAATCCTGCATCTGGCCTCGGGAAGAGAGCTCCGTTTTGTTGATCCGCGCCGTTTCGGGCGCATGGGGCTGCACGGGGTGTCGAAGGAGAAAACTGAGCCCACGCGCTTCGCGGGAACCGGGAGCGAGCCACTCCGCATTTCGCGAAATGAGTTCGCCGCACTGTTTCGTCCCCGCCGAACATCGATCAAGGCAGCCCTGTTAAATCAAAAGCTGTTGCAGGGGGTCGGTAACATCTACGCCGATGAGAGCCTCTTTCGAGCCGGAATTCGGCCCAGGAGGATGGCTCGCCACTTGAAACGAGTAGAACTTGACCGCCTGCACGACAGCCTGCAGATCGTCCTCAGGGAAGCAATCTCTCTGGGCGGCTCTTCCGTCTCCGATTATGTGGACGCATCAGGGGTAAAAGGCTTCTTCCAACTCGAGCATCGCGTGTATCTCCGCACCGGGCAGCCATGCCTGGTATGCGGCACGCCGATTCGGCGCATCCTTGTAGCTGGCCGCGGAACACATTATTGCCCTCTTTGCCAACGGTAGGCTGGCTCCGGTTTGGCGGCCCGCTGTTCAATTCTATGGATTCCAGAAGAATGGGAGGCGAATGGCTTCCATAAATCGGAAAGAGCGGGAACAGGATAAATCGTATCTGCTTGATAATAAATTACATAGTAAACGGCACGTCAACTGCTATTACCTAGGCAGCCAGCGACGCACGCGGCTCGCAGTACGAGAGCGAGTCCGGCGCCTCAGATCCGGCGAGCAGAGCCAGGTTCTATCGGGACCAGCCGCAACCGGAGCTTTACATACCCGCAGACGTCGCTCTGGCGGGGATCCTTGGGAGGCCAGTGATTGGCCATTATCCAGAAAAGCCACTCATCTGTGGCTTTTCTATTTGCGACGTAATTTCCAGCTGGAATCTGCGCTGTCCCCCATCCGTAACTATCCTTTGCTGACTTCTGGAGTGGGACTCGCCGAATAGCACTTGCTCTCGGGCAGATTATCTGTGTATTATCGGTTTTGCCTATCGAGCGGCTGTAGCCAGAGATTGTATGGAATTCAGGCTCGCCGCAATTCTCGAGAGTCAATAAGGTTTTTCTGCCGCGTTGCACCTGCTGGTCTAGTAGCGATTTTCGTTCGCGTGGGCCAATTAAAGAGCGGAACAGATCAACAGCAGTACTTTGTTTGAGAGATCAACCCATAGGTTCCACCCCCAAACCGTATCTTTGGATAATTTCCTTTTGAGTGCGAGGGTCGTGGCCGCTGGCCATCAACCAAGTGGAAACATGAGTTGCAGTCGATCTCTGTCTTTCCCTGTCCGGGAAAGGCTGCACCTGAGCAAACTGCAAGAATTGCCAACGCACCGGGATGTGCATGCATGACAACAGAACAAAATCAACCACAGGCTCAGCCCTCTAATCAGGCCCAGCCTGCGGGGCAGAGTGAAGGGCAAGGGCATCGTCGCCGGCGCCGCAGACGTAAAGGATATGCGAACAATCAGGCCAAGCAGGCCAACGCTGAGTCTGGCGCGGGCACGGGCCAGACCCACCAGCCCAAGAAAGCGGCGAAGGCCAAATCCAACGGCCAGGGTCGCTTTACTGCCAAGAACGGCAATGGCAGCAATGGCAGCGCGCACGGAGCGATCAATAACGGGAGCAACGGCGGCGCCCGGCGCAAAGGCAAGCCGCGCCGGCAGCAGACGTTCGTCGGACCCATGGATCACAGCTATCGCGTCGTGAACGGGAATACGGCCGATTCGCCTCATTCAGGCGGAGAATTTCGCGGCAACGGCCAGAACGGGCACTACGTGGATTCTGTGCCCAGGGAGACGGCTGCTGCTCCCGTTCGGGAAGATTCTCCAGTCCGCATTTATTGCTTCATCGAAGATCTTTTCTTCCTGGCGAAGATCCAGGAGGCGGCTCGCAAAATCGGAGTGAAGGTGGCCTTCGTCAAAGCCGACAAAGACATCGTGTCGCGTCTGGCGGATGTGCCGGAGGGGAGTCGTCCCTCGCTGATCGTCTTTGACCTGAACAACGTCAGCGCCAAGCCACTCACGCTGATTCCGCGCCTCAAGAGCAAAATGAAGCGGGGTACCTCAGTGATCGGCTTTCTCTCTCATTTGCAGGGTGACTTGAAGGCGAAGGCGATGGAGGCCGGTTGCGATATGGTGATGCCGCGTTCTGCTTTCTCCCAGAACCTGCCTAATCTGTTGCGCCGCCATGGACTCGAAGCCGAACTCGAGGCGGCTGAGGCCTAGGAACGGATTCACAGGACGCCCGATGTTGTAAGCCGCGAGATTTCGCGCGGGCTGTCACGCTGTGAGGCGAGGATTGGTGGTCGAACCATAGCCCTGCCTGGCGTGCATGAATTACCTCTCTGTAACACAGGGACGGTCGCCCGGGGACACGCACGATCCAGCGATTCAGCCCATTTACTTCAATTTCTGTTACCCACTGTCTAGAGCATTTTCACTTCTACTCTGCACAGTCGGGTTCAGGGAAGTGCGGCTTTTCTTGAGGAAAAGCCGCGTCGAGAGCGGTTGCCTTGTATACACCAGAAGTGAAAATGCTGTAGCGCATTGATAGCGCGCTCCCGACTGAAACAGGTCTTCGTAAGATCGGTGGTCAGGCGGACGGGATTGCTGATGGTTGCAGTTGCGCTGGCTGTGCGCTGCTGAACATGCCCGTCCGAAAGCGGACGGCCATCTCCGCCGCTACCCGCGTCCGGCAGCGCCAAGCGGTGTGGGCAGAACAGCTTACAAACCTTCCCACTACGGCCCTTCAAATGCACATTCCGTTCTGATCGGGGATTATCTGCATGAGGACTACGGGCTTTCTCAACCAGGATGTTGTATATGCTATCCGGCAGTTGCGGAAGACCGCCGGGTTTACCTTCGCAACCGTGCTCACGCTGGCACTGGGCATTGGAGCCAACCTCACGGTTTTTCTGATTCTTTATGGTGTCCTGCTCCGTCCGCTCCCGTTCCCGCATCCTGAGCAGGTGGTTCGCATTGAGCGGTCCTACTCCAACGGCCAGCTCGTACCAGCTTATTCGGCCACCGTGGCACTCTTCATGCGTCGCACGAACCGGAGCTTTGCATCGGTTGCTGCTTATGACTACCTTCCTGCGAATGTAAATCTTGTCCAGGACGGAGAAGCGATTCCCCTCAAGGACTTGCGTGCCACTGCCGATTTTTTCCGCGTGTTCGAAATGACGCCGGCACTGGGTCGCGGCTTTACCGAGCAGGACACAATTCAGAATGCCCCTGGCGTGGTGGTGATTAGCAACGCTCTCTGGCGTCAACGTTTTTCCTCCGCTCCCAACGTCCTTGGCCAGACAATCAATCTTGGTAATAAGCCGTTCTCCGTCATCGGGGTGGCGAGCCCCAGGTTTGCTCTCGATACGAAAACAGATGTGTGGACACCACTGCCGATCGCGGAAAACCCCAAGGAGCGGGGCAACAACTACAATCTTGTCGCCCGGCTTCGTCCCGGCGTCACCCGGCTCCAGGCCACGGCCGATCTGAAGAACGTGCTTCTCCAACTGAAGGACACGTACCCGGCGCTTTGGGATAGGGGCGAATCGGTGGACGTGCTCGATTTCCA